>ERZ779885.3577-NODE-3577-length-12984-cov-2.818625_pt1 | contig 12984 bp, 6 predicted proteins | sample MGYA00511554_ERZ779885 | MGnify/ENA primary metagenome ERZ779885 (study PRJEB29588, sample SAMEA2160998) | human gut metagenome | biome: human gut; feature: human-associated habitat; material: faeces | place: Denmark | collected 2008/2010 ... | reverse complement strand
GGCAGCTCATCGGACAAAAAAACTGCAAAGTCCGATGCAAAAGGAAAAGTGTATTACCTGAACTTCAAGCCAGAGCAAGATGAGCAATGGCAGGAACTTGCGGAGCAATACACAGATGAAACGGGAGTTCCGGTAACTGTACTCACTGCTGCATCCGGTGAATACGAAAAAACATTAAAATCCGAGATGGCAAAAACAGATGCTCCTACATTATTCCAGGTAAATGGTCCGGTAGGACTTGCAAGCTGGAAAGATTATTGCTATGATCTGAAAGATTCTGATATAGCAAAAGATCTGGTAAACGATGTTTTTGTCTCTCTTTGGGAGGTCTATGACGAAACACAGACCATTAATGCAGCTTATCTTTATAACAAATTGCGTTATAGATGTATCGACTACTTACGTCATGCTGAGGTACATAACAAATATGCCGAACTATATATCAAAGTGACAGAGGAAATGCCCATAAGTGATGAAAACGAATATGATGAACGACTGGACATTATCTACCAAACACTGGAAAGACTTCCCGCACGCACACGTTATATTGTGGAAGAATGTTACTTCAACGAAAAAAAGTATTCCGAAGTAGCTGAAATCCTTCATATCAGCAAAGACGGCATACGCAAACATATCATGAAAGCACTTTCTGAACTCAGAAAAGAATTTTCTATTAATTATAAAAAGGGCAGTACCCAAAAATAAAATGAATACGTTAACTATATAAACTAGCTTCTATGAATACGATGTCTAAAAACGACTCCATAACAACTGAGAAAGACTTGAAAGACACAGTCACCGCTATGGAGAATATAGAAAACTTATCAGAGCAGGAAATGGAGGATTTTCTATCGGATAAAGAACACGCAACCGATGTACGCCTCCTTCTGGAATGTGGATACGCCAAATTGAAAAATAACAACAACTTGCCTGATATTGAGAAACTATGGCAACGCTTCGAACAGGACAATATACAACTGCCCCGTAAAAAAAGGCAATTGAGGAACTGGAAACTTATTACCGCAACAATCAGCATTGCTGCTTGCCTGACGCTATTATTCATCATTTATCCTTTTTCGTCCGGCACAGAGGAGACGGCCTTTATCGCTTTTACAGCCGACAACAGCCCGCAACAAATCATCATGACCAACGGGAACTGCGGACATACTGTTTTAGACAGTATCCCGAACCACGAAACGGATTTTAAAATACGGGAAACGGCGGATTTCACACAAGCTAACCATACAGACAACAGTATCCGCACGATCTCAACTCCAAGAGGTAAAGACTATAAGGTCATTTTAAGCGACGGAACTACCGTTATCCTGAATGCAGCCAGCAAATTGACATTCCCGTCGCACTTCTCCGGGAAAGAGCGCGAGGTCACTTTAATCGGAGAGGCCTATTTCAAAGTAGCCAAAGATAGCGAACATCCTTTTGTCGTACATACTAACCGGATTAAGACACGCGTATTAGGCACTGAATTCAACTTAAAAGCTTATCAATCATCCGAACCCCATGTCACTTTGATAGAAGGATCCGTTGCTGTCAATAGCAATAACGGAAATAAAGAGGTAATCTTACAACCAGGAGAAGACGCTACTTTGGACGACAACCAGGAATTTGAAATAACAGCCATAGATACCGATTATTATACCCAATGGAAAGACGGATATTTCTATTTTGACAACGTCCCCCTTATCGAAGTGATGAAGGAATTAGGACGCTGGTATAATGTAAGCATCGAAATACAATCCAATTCTCTGATGAGTTACCGCCTACATTTCATAGCCGAGCGTAATGCAAGCATAGATAACGTTGTGGAACATTTAAATGAATTTAGTTATCTTTCGGTAACCAAAAAAGATAATAAAATAACTATTTCTAAAAAAAACATCCATTTTAGGTGACTATATTCTATTATCGTCCGTTTTACTCGTAAACAGTTATTCATTCACACTAACAGGAATAATATTTATGAGAGAAATTAGTCATTACGGAGTACATCCTTTCTTTCTGACTTTCAGAATGGCGATTTTATGTTGTGTCATTTTGGTAGGAGGGATGAAAGCGACAGCACAAACCGCTGCCAAACAAATCTCGCTGGAGTGTAACCATACCCCGTTATCCTCTGCTTTGAAAAAAATAGAGAAGGCCTCGGGGTTAAAGATTATATTTACTTACGATGAAGTGCAAAACTATCACGTCACGGTTTCCATCGTTCGCCAACCGGTAGAGCAAGTATTGAAAATCATCCTGAAAGGAACACCATTTTCTTATTCCATCAAAGGTAAATTCATCAACATCAAGCAAGACACTGCCACGAGCCATGTATCTTTGCAGGATCGTAAAATCACAGGCAATGTAACCGATGAGAACAATGAGCCGCTAATTGGCGCCACCATCCGGGTTTACGGTAGAGAAAACGGCACAGTTACAGATTCCCAAGGGAGATTTAACCTAAATATACCGGCGGAAACCTCACAAATAGAGGTTTCGTATGTCGGAATGCACACACAGATAGTCAGCATACAAAAGAAAAATTCCTTGAACATTGTCATGAAAGAGAACCAGCAAGTGCTGGATGACGTAATAGTGACCGGTTACCAGACTCTTTCCAGGGAACGCTCGACCGGAGCTTTTGGAAAAGTGGATACCAAGAGGCTAGAACTGAAACGCATGGACAACCTAAGCAATATGCTCGAAGGGGAAGTAGCAGGCTATGTAAACGGATATATCCGAGGCGTCTCCACCATGAGGGCAATCAGTAATCCGCTTGTCGTCATTGACGGGTTTCCCGTAGAAAACACCTCTATGGACCAAAGCCGTACCACTACGGAGAATATGCCGGATATCAATCCGGAAGATATTGAAAGCATCACTGTTTTGAAAGATGCCGCCGCAGCATCCATTTATGGTGCACGTGCAGCCAACGGGGTGATTGTCATTACTACCAAAAAAGGGAAGCCGGGAAAAATGGATGTCAGTTTCTCTACCACTTTCACCATACAGCCTTACTCGTTTTACACAAAGAACCGAACGGACGCTTCGGACATTATTTCCCTGGAACGCGAATGGGCTTCCCGCAACAGCGCCTTACTCGCAGGAGGAGACGTGGCAACCAGCGAAGCTGCAGATATCCGTGAGAACGGGACGTATCCCAGCGAAGGCGTCAATACCCTATTGGACATGTATACGAACCGGACCAGCCAGGAAGAAGGAAACAAAATTCTGGATAATCTGGCATCGAAAGGGTATCAATATTACGACCAGGTAAAGAGATACACCAAACGCAATCCGTTTTATCAACAATACAACCTCCGCATATCCAAGAACACCGACCGTAACATCACCACATTTTCTACGTCTTACTGGAAAAACAAATATGAGGATATCAATCATGGCGACTGGAAACTAGGGCTTAATCTAACCAACAGTCTGAAAATCACAAAATGGTTACAAGCCGATCTCGGTGTTTACCTGAAATATGGTGAAACGGATACCCAATCTTACAACGCACTATCTCCCGGATTCAATGCCCTCCCATACGACGCATTAGCCAATGCGGATGGCAGTTATATAGCGGCCCGTTCACAAAGTACACAGGAACGCCGCGACCTGATTGAACAAAACGGGTTGAAAACCGAAGTTCTGACTCCAATGGACGAACTCAACTATAACCTGGCAAAGACAAAAACGCTGGAAACTCGTGCCAACGCCAAACTGAAGATTGATTTCACCCCATGGTTGAACTATCATATCATGTTCCAATATGAAACTAACAATGACAAGCAAGAATTGTTGAAAGAAGAAGAATCGTATGATATGATAACGCTTATCAATAATTATACAAGCCTATCGGCTTATAACATACTCGTGCACAATGTCCCGGAAGGAGATGGGTTCTACACACAACTCAATGAGAAGCGTGCCTATAATTTCCGCCAACAATTGAACCTGGCTAAGACATTCGACAAACATAATATTACATGGATCCTGGGACAGGAGCTACGTCATACCAAACTCTTTTACGAGAATGACATGCACTACGGATATGACTCGGAATTACTGACCTGGCCAACCATCGATGAAACATCCCTCAAGAATGTTTCCGCCATACTCGGCAGAAGAAGCAGTGCCCCTTTCACACAGATCAAGAACGAACTGCTCAACCGTTTCGTTTCTTTCTACTCCAACGGTTCTTATACCTACAACGAGAATTATACCCTGTCCGGAAGCATCCGTTGGGATAAGTCGAACTTATGGGGCCGCAATTCCCGATACCAGAACCGCCCTCTATGGTCGGTCGGTGGCAGTTGGAATGTCAGCAAAGAAAGCTTCTTTCATCATGCTGATTTCTTAGATATGCTGAAGTTGCGTGCTTCTTACGGTATCGGAGGTAACATCGGACGTAACACGGCTCCTTATCTGGTAGCCGGATATTTTGCCTCTTATGAAGTGCCCGGCCTAGCAGGGTATGTACAATCACCACCCAACAAGGATATCCGCTGGGAAAAAACGACAACTATCAATATCGGAGCAGACTTTGCCTTGTTCAACCATCGTCTGACCGGATCCGTAGAATACTATAACAAGAAAAGCGTAGACCTGCTGGCCATGATCAACGGAAGCCCCACACAAGGTTTTGGACAATCCGTGCTGACCACCAACAACGGTGCAATGACCAATCACGGTTTAGAAATCACCTTGCATGGTACTCTTATCCGCAAGAAAGACTTATCATGGGACGCCACACTTCTTTATGCCTATAACAAGAATAAAGTGACAAAAGTCTCCTTAGAACCCACCAGTTATGAATATCGCCTAAGCCTTCCCAACAGTTACCCGACAGAAGGAGAGGCCCTCTACGGCATCTACGGATACCAATGGGCAGGATTGGATACCAACGGTGAGCCACAAGTATATGATGCGGCAGGAAATATCACGTCCAATGCAGTGCAAGACGTTGAAGCCATCAAGTATTGCGGCACTTCTTTGCCGGTCCACAGCAGTACCCTGACCAATGTATTACATTACAAGAACCTGGAACTTTCCGCAATGCTTATTCTACAAGCGGGCCATAAACTGAGAGATGCCAACATTCCGTCCATCAATATGACTAGCGGAAGAATCACCTCCACTTCCATCGCCATCCGGAACCGCTGGCAACAACCCGGAGATGAAAACACGACCCATGTCCCCCGTTTGCTTTTTTCCAATGAGGACGCATACAATACATACCGCTCCACCCAATACAGATATTCGGATCTGTTCATATACAACGCTTCGAACATCCGCATCCGGAATATCTCCATCGCCTATCGGCTACCCAGCCAATGGTGCAAAAAAATATTCTTATCAGGTGCCAAACTACAATTCAACGTGGAGAACGTAGCCACTGTTGCTTTTGACTCCCGTGCACACTACACATTGGGAGGAAAACAAAAGCCTAACTATGTATGGGGCATTAATTTAAATTTTTAATATTTCAAGACAATGAGACAGAATATAAAAATAAACTTGTTTTTGCTTTTATCAGTTATCACCAGCCTATTAATATCTTGCGACGGTTATCTGGATGATACTCCCAAAGGACAGAAGACACCCAAAACCTGGACGGACTACGATGCGTTCATTAATTATAGCGACCAGCTCTATCTGGAAATAGACCAGATATGTATCCTGATGGACGAATATTTCAAGTCAAACAGCAAGCTGAACAGTGACGAGCTGACTAAAGCTCACGCCACTTGGGATGAGACAGTTGACCGGGTACTTATCAATGCAGACGACCGTACTTACACCCGAGCCTATGAAGGCATCTTCTACTGGAACCTACTGGTAGAAGACGGAATGAGTACAACAGAATGTACAGAAGAACAACAGAGAGTTTTAGTGGCTCAAGGCAGGTTCTTAAGATGTCTTACTTATTTTCATGTCACCAACTACTTTGCTGCTCCTTATAGCGAAGCGAACAAAGACAAACTCTGTGTACCTTTGGTCACCTCCGCCTCTCTGGAGGCGGAGTCACCGCAAGTTTCCCTCGAAACCATGTACAATTTCCTGATTTCCGACCTTGAATCGGCCATTCTTGACCTGCCGCTAACAGGCGAAAACTTATTCCACCCCACCAAAGCCAGCGGATATGGATTATTGGCGCGGGTATATCTTACAATGGGCAACTATGAGAAGGCATTGGAAGCAGCCAATAATGCATTAGCCCTTAACGACCAGCTTTTTTCATGGCTGGACTATTATAACGCTGACAGAACCCGTTTTGAGACAGCCGACAATTATACTTATACACCTGTCAGTACCTATGCCAATCTGGAGAAGGAGAATCCGGAGAATTATGTATTCAGATACAGTTCCATGATGTTTTACGGCGGCAACTTCGGAAGTTCGAGCTATGCGTTGTCCGAGGAACGGGCGAATCAGTTTGAACCCGGGGACACACGCTTACTAACCCACTGGAAACAAAAGGCTTCTGCCTCACTTGGAACCTATTATTATGGCATTTACAACCTGGCTCCCAATAAAGGGGGGATACGTGCCGCCGAAATGTATTACATCAAAGCGGAATGTCTGGCACGAAAAGGTGGAACAGAGAACATTAATGCCGCCATGGAAATACTCAACCAAGTACGTAAGACCCGTATCTTGCCCGAATATTATCAAGTCCAGACAGCATCAAGCACCGAGGAGGCGGTAAACAAAATCATGAATGACAAGAGGAATGAGTTTATACAAAGCATCGTAAACTTCAGTGACCGCAAAAGGTTAAACCAGGATCCCACCTATATGAGAACCTTAACAAGGGTAGTCAACGGCGTAACTTATTCTCTAAAACCCGACTCACACCTATGGATAATGCCTTTTCCGCAAAGCGTAATTGATAATCCGGGTAATGGAACGATCACACAGAATACTTCCTTATAAATCAAGTATCATAGTGTATCTAAAACTGCTTAGATACAAAATTCACCCCTACCACATCACTGTGACAGGGGTGATTCTTTTTAAAAAGAGAATTCTAACACCTCTCTTTTTAACTACACCAAAAAAACCTTTCGAAAAAAATGTACCATCTTTATATACCGGAGAAATAAACTATCGCAGTCTACTTTACTCAATATTAATTCTTCCTTAAACTTTAAAATAAAACAACTATTTATTGTTTACATCCTCAAGACAGGACAAACAAGGCTTTTTATTTCACAACACATTGAACACTGTTCCTTCATCAGGATCCTATTATACCAATTTCAAACTATGGCCTTCACTATAAAAAAATAAGGGGACAAGACCAACGTAGCAGAATCTACGCAACACCTTTTCCTCCTTATTTTTCTTTCTACTGTCTGGTTTTAAAGACTATTGTTGTTTATGTCATCCCATTTCGCCGGAGGCTCCACAATGTTTCCTCTCCGGCACTCCCGGACATTGACAGCAATCGTTCAACAACCAGGAGCTTTTTCCGGTTGCAAAGGTAGTGATTAAAGCATGAGCGAAGATACCTATTCAGGTAAAACTAATACCTATTAAAGCAGGCAAGCCATTTATCCGGCAGATTTCCATAAAACCATGATATTTAGGCAAATCAGCGATCTGTTTATCTCGATTGTTTTGTGTAATTTTGCAGCCTTTATTTCGCAAAAGCAAAACATATAAATACTATTATTATGAAGTTATTTGAATTTAAGCCCAAACTGGTTTCTTGTTTAAACAATTACTCGAAAGAAACCTTCATGGCAGACCTGATGGCCGGTGTCATTGTAGGTATCGTTGCACTTCCTCTTGCCATTGCATTCGGCATTGCGTCCGGCGTTTCACCCGAAAAAGGCATTATCACCGCCATCATAGCCGGATTTGTCATATCTCTTTTGGGTGGCAGCAAAGTGCAGATAGGCGGCCCGACGGGCGCCTTTATCGTCATCATCTACGGAATCATACAGCAATACGGTGAAGCTGGGCTTATCGTAGCGACCCTTATGGCGGGCGTGATTCTGATCCTGCTCGGTATATTCAAGCTGGGTGCTGTTGTCAAGTTCATCCCGTATCCTATCATTATAGGTTTCACAAGTGGCATTGCCGTTACCATTTTCACGACACAGATAGCCGATGTTTTCGGCCTTAATTTTGGTGACGAGAAGACCCCGGGAGATTTTATAGGCAAATGGATGATTTATTTCCGCCATTTTGATACGGTAAACTGGTGGAATACCATCGTAAGCGTTGTGAGCATCATTATAATAGCTGTTACTCCCAAATTCTCGAAAAAGATTCCGGGATCACTGATAGCCATTGTCGTAGTGACTGCCGCCGTCTATTTGATGAAGACTTACGGAGGCATTGACTGCATTCCGACCATTGGTGACCGCTTCACCATTCATTCCGAACTGCCGGATGCGGTTGTTCCAACATTAAACTGGGAGGCAATTAAAGACTTGTTTCCCGTGGCCATTACCATTGCGGTGCTGGGAGCCATTGAGTCGCTGTTATCAGCCACCGTTGCCGACGGTGTGATCGGCGACCGCCACGACTCGAATACGGAATTGATCGCCCAAGGCGTGGCCAACATGCTGACTCCCCTCTTCGGGGGTATCCCTGCCACCGGAGCCATTGCACGAACCATGACTAACATCAACAACGGCGGACGGACTCCTATAGCCGGAGTTATCCATGCTATTATACTGCTGCTGATTCTTCTTTTCTTCATGCCCCTCGCACAATTCATCCCCATGGCATGTCTTGCAGGAGTATTGGTCATCGTTTCTTACAACATGAGCGGCTGGCGTGTATTCAAGGCCCTGCTAAAGAGCCCGAAATCGGATGTAGCAGTATTGCTGATTACGTTCTTCCTCACTGTCATCTTCGACCTGACTATCGCTATCGAAGTGGGTCTGGTCATTGCCTGCATCCTTTTCATGAAGCGTGTCATGGAAACTACACAGATTTCCGTCATTACCGATGAAATTAACCCTAACCAGGAACTCGACATTGCCGTACGCGAAGAAAACCTGGCCATTCCCCAAGGAGTGGAAGTATATGAAATCAGCGGTCCTTACTTCTTCGGCATCGCCACGAAGTTTGAAGAAACGATGTCACAGTTAGGCGACCGTCCGAAGGTGCGCATCATCCGTATGCGCAGGGTGCCCTTCATCGATTCCACCGGAATCCATAACCTGACTACCCTTTGTGAGATGTCACAGAAGGAGAAGATTACCGTCATTCTTTCCGGAGTGAACGATAAAGTGCTCCAAGTATTGGAAAAATCAGGATTTTATGAACTACTGGGAGAGGAGAATATCTGCCCGAACATCAATGTTGCCATAGACAGAGCAAAAGAGATTATCGAATAAGGCAAACCGCACTTTTGCCAATGAACCCTTCAGTTTTTGACTTCTCCGGTTTCCTCTTTATAACTTACTCACATCCTTTACTTTGCCTTCACAAACATTCCGGAAACGGCACTGTTTCCTTACCAGATAAACAGAATGTCGAACTAAAAAAGAAAAAAAGATGATTGAAAGAGAAACAAGAAGAGAGGCGGCAGACTTTATCCCCTATATGAAGGCGGTTATAAAGAAGCTGAAAGCGGACAAGAAGCATCCGGCGGTGCATACTTACACTGCCACGATGAACTCCATCACGCAGTATTCCGATGAGAAAGGGCAAGCAACGACTATTGCCGAAGTTTACACACGCGGCAGACTGAAGGAATACCAAGAGTGGCTGCGGCAACGGAAAGCAAGCTGGAATACGGTTTCCACTTACATGCGCACGCTGAAAGCTGTATATAACAGATTGCTGGATGACAAACTGGCGGGGTACGAGCCGAAACTGTTTGAAGACGTGTACACCAAAGTAGAGTCGCAGACCAAACGCTCGCTCACACAAGAGCAAGCTAAAGTGCTGATGACGGCAGATTTCAGTGTCCTGCCCGGCGACGTACAGCGTGCGCTGGCATATTGCCTGCTGATGTTCCTTTTCCGGGGAATGCCGTTCATCGACCTTGCCTATCTGCGCAAGCAGGATGTGAAAGGAAATTCCATCGTGTACTGCCGCCATAAAACCGGACGGCAGATGACAGTACGCATCCCGCATGAAGCAACGGAACTACTTGAAAAGTACTGCAACAAAGACCCAGATTCTGGCTATCTGTTCCCTATTCTGGACGAAAAGATTGAGGATGAAGGAGAACTGTACCTATACTATCTGCGCACACTAGCGAAATTTAACCGGGGACTGGGCAGACTGTCAAAAATACTGCTTAATGGCGTAAAGATAAGTTCCTACACTGCACGCCATACCTGGGCAACATTGGCATTCTATCAAGGCACTCCAATCGGAATTATCAGCAAAGCTTTGGGACATTCGTCCATCAAGGTGACAGAAACCTATCTACGGCCTTTCGAAAATGAAAAAGTGGATATGGCGAACGACAAACTGATTCTTTCGGTGACAGAGAAAGCCGGAGAGAAAAATGCGGCATAGCAAAACACGATGTGACTATATGTTAAATGAAGGAAGAGTTACTTACCAAGTAACGGTGGCTAATAATTGACAAAATTAAGCATATTTTTTCATTTATCAAACAAAAAGTATGAATTTATAAAAAATAAATTGCAATTTATTCACATAGGGATACAAAATATAAAAAGCCGACATATCATCCGTATTTTTTGCCATTTCGAGCACACGATGCATGTTTCCATCTTTGATAACCCAAAAACGGAATGATTCTACATTTGTATAATTCTGCTACAAAGTCTTGTAACTGTTAAACGTTTTCAGGAAAAACGCTTTTTCCCTCTCTCTTAGGAAGTGGAACCTTCGTTACTTGGTAAGTAACGAAAATAGTAGAAAAACATGGTGAAAAAAGCAACCATATCCCATAGTATGCCGTACTACTCTCTTTTCGAGGGCAGTTTACAAAAAGCACACTCAATATTCTTCTTTACCCGACCGGATATAGATGAAAACCATGGGTTAAAATTATCCCTATTTACAAAATTTTCCACTTATCTGCCGATAACCCTACTCTTTGATTTTACCCAAATTAACTATAAAATGCTGAAAAATTGGACTTTATTGTCCTTTCTCCTCCTGCTGTCACTGTCTGTGACGGCGCAGGAAACCACGGACAGCGTGTACGAATTCCGTTTCGTCCCGCAGAAGAATATGTTTTTCGTTCCCTACGGTAATAACCGTGCCGAACTGGAACGGCTGTCACAAATCATCAGGCAATACCGCCCGGAAATAGAGGACGGCAGGATGCCCCTCCACGTGGACGGGTATTGTAATTCGCTCTCCGGCAGAGCGGAAAATCTGGCTGTCGCAAGGCTGCGCTCCAACCGGGTGAAGTCCGAACTGATTCTGCACCACGGAATGACGGAAAGATGCTTCGTCACCCGCAACCATGCCGAAAGCGGTGACTACGTGACGGTAACAATCATACTTCCGACAATTCAAAAGGAGGAAGTCAAAGAGGTGGCAGTCCAAACCGTAGTGGAGAACACACCGACTGTAGCTGAACCGGTTACGGAGAAACAGCAAACGGAAAGCATAGCTACTTCTTCGGAGAACGTTGCTCCGCAAGCCCACGAAGATAAGGTAAAGGCAGTTCCATATACGTTTGCCATCCGCGCCAACCTTCTTCGCTGGGCAACACTTACTCCCGACCTCGGTGTGGAGTGGCGCATCGACCGCAACTGGGGCGTATCAGTAAACGGAAGTTGGACATCGTGGAGCTGGGACGACAAGAACCGCCGCTATGCGCTCTGGGAAGTCGCTCCCGAAGTACGCTATTATATAGGTATGGAGAAGCGCGGCTATATCGGTGCTATATATAAGGTGGGACAGTTCAACTACAAGTTCTCCACTGTCGGCAAGCAGGGCGACCTGATGGGAGGCGGCATCACGGGCGGTTATCAGTTGAAGCTGAACCGTGCCTTATCACTCGATTTGAACCTCGGCATCGGCTGCATCCATGCCGGCTATGACAAATACGAGGTCATCGACGGTGTGCGTGTACGCTGTGGCAATGGGAGCAAGAACTGGTGGGGTCCGGTATCTGCCGGAGTGACACTGATGTGGAATTTATTCTGAAAGGAGAAGAAATATGAAAAGAACAAATAACATAATCACTGAAAACAGACATTCGTCAAAGATAACCGCCGTTTGCAAAACGGTTTCATCTGCCTGCACCGCAATGATTACTTTTGTGGCAGTTTTCTCGCTGACGGGTTGCGTGAAAGACGAGCTGTACAACACCCCGCACCCCGACAAGGGGGCAATTGTGGTGCAAATGGACTGGAGCAACCTGTTGCCCGAAGCCGTGCCGGAGAGCTATGTAATTCGCGTGGATGACTACGAGCAGACCGTAAGCGGAAGCACCAACACTGCGGAACGTCTCTCCGAACCGGGCGAACATACGCTCACGGTGTATAACAAGCCCCAGGGCATCACCATCAATGGCGACATCGCCTCGGTGAACGAGATAATCGACGGAAGAGCCGTCGGGAGCCGTGTTGAACCACTGCCGGGCTATCTGTTCTCCATCAGCGAGACCGTCAATGTGAATAAGGACGACACGCTGCGCATCACCGTCAAGCCCCGCCTATGGGTACGACAGGCAAATGTGGCGTTGACGGTAGCCGAAGGCGACTACCAGCGCATCGTGGCGGTTACGAGCGCGCTCATGGGCGTGGAGCAGTCGGTCAATATCCGCACGGGCGAACGGCAGGGAACGGCCGTACAAGTCCGCAACGACTTTACCGTGACAGATGACAAATGCAACACCTCGTTCCGGCTGATGGGCATCGTGCCTGCGGAGCATCAGACGCTGGCAGTGAACATCGTCTTCAGCAACGGCGACACGCAGACCATCGAGAGCGACCTCTCGGAGCAGATGCGCGGTTTCAACGATGGCAACGCGCCGCTGACACTCACAGGTACGCTGCGGCTGGCCGTGGGAGCGGG
>ERZ779885.3572-NODE-3572-length-13000-cov-4.086983_pt1 | contig 13000 bp, 14 predicted proteins | sample MGYA00511554_ERZ779885 | MGnify/ENA primary metagenome ERZ779885 (study PRJEB29588, sample SAMEA2160998) | human gut metagenome | biome: human gut; feature: human-associated habitat; material: faeces | place: Denmark | collected 2008/2010 ... | reverse complement strand
ATCGGCGGAGCGGCCGTTTTCCACATTTCCATAGTGCAAAATGGTCAGAGAACGCTCTTGTCTGTTGCGTTTCCGTGTAGGAAGATGTATAATGAGTATAGTTAGTCTTTACTAACTTAAATTTCAACTTCTGGAGGCAGTTATGGTGATATGGAAGGCTTTTTTCAATAATACCCGCAAGCCGGAAGGTTTGCTGGGCAAGTGTATGGTGGGCAGTATGAACCATGCCCATGCCGCCCTCGCGGATTGGGGCCTTAGTCATTTGCCGGAAACAGGTCCGGCCAAGATTGCGGAGCTGGGCTGTGGCGGTGGTCGGAACATTCGGGCGCTTTTGCGAAAATATCCGGCTGCGACTATTACTGCTCTGGACTATTCAGAAATAGCCGTGGAAAAGGCCAAGAGTGTGAACCGCGAGGGACTCCAAGCAGGCCGCTGCCAAATTTTGCAGGGTGATGTGTCTTGCCTCCCCTTTGGGGATGGTGCGTTTGATCTGGCGACCGCATTTGAAACCGTATATTTCTGGCCTGGCCCGGTGGAGAGTTTCCGGGAGGTGTACCGCACCCTGCAACCGGGCGGCATTTTTTTAATCGTCAATGAGTCGGACGGGGAAAACTCCCAGGACAACAAATGGCTTTCTGTCATTGATGGGATGAGAATCTACAATGGAGACCAGCTTGCCCGTTTTCTCACCGAGGCTGGTTTTTCTAAGGTCATCGTGAAGCGGGATGCGAAAAGGCACTGGCTCTGTGTGCTGGCGATTCGGGATGATGCGGGGCATTTAGGCAATAAATAACACAGAGAGGTTCCTTATGAAAAATGCGGGAGGATTTCTATGAACTGGACGCGCAGCATCTTGGACGGGCTCGCTATGGCTGCCTATTTTAACCTGTTCGCCGCAGCGGCTGCGCTGTGTAAGCCCCGGCTGATGTTTCCCTGCTATCCGCCCGCCATCATCAAGGCGGCCAAGGAGCCGCCTACAAAGCGGGAAGCTGCCGGATATTGGCGGTGGATTATCTTTGGGGAATTGCTCCCGCTGTTGCTTTACGGCGCCCTCAGCGCAGTGGCGGGCGGGACACATGGTTTTTGGTACCTGGCGTTGACGGGCTACATCCAGTGGATGATGGTCAACATAGGCGATCTGTTTTTTCTTGATGTGTGGCTGATCCAGAAAAAGGCGAAAAACCGTTTTGTGATCCCCGGCACAGAGGGCCATCCCGGCTATGAGTTCAAGGCATGGATGAAGGATTATGCGCTACCGGAGCATCTGCTCCAGTGGCCGCTCTTGCTGTGCCCGCTGCTGGCGGCGGCTCAGGCGGGATTGGGACTGTTATTTCAAAAATTATGATACGAGGAGACGGGCGGATGAAACATGAAAAATCCCGACATGAGGAGATCCACCTTGGTGCTCACGGCGAGGACTATGGAAGTTGGATGTCCAACCCGGTCTTTTACATGGTGGGCGGACTGCTGGCCCTGTCAGTGGTGCTGGCGATGCTGTCCTTTGTGGTGTTCCGGCTGCTATGGCTGGGAGCGGTTTTTTCGGTGGTTGCCGCAGCATTTCTGGCCCTGCTCTGTTGGTGCGGCTGGATACGAAAACAATACGCCTTCGGCGGCGGCGGGATGATGGAGCGGACCCACCAGTGCCTGCTTGCCCATCTGGGCTTTGACGGCAGGGGGACGCTGCTGGATGTGGGCTGCGGCTCCGGCGCCCTGTCCATCCGGGCGGCCCTCACCTGGCCGGAAGCGCAGGTCACCGGTATCGACTATTGGGGCGCGGCATACGGCTACGGCCAGGCCATGTGCGAGAAGAACGCCGCCAGTGAGGGGGTAGCAACCCGGTGCCGGTTTCAGCACGGGGACGCCCATCAGCTGGACTTCCCCGATGATACCTTTGACGCGGTCGTAAGCAACTATGTCTATCACAATATTACCGGCGCGGATAAGCATACCCTGCTGCGGGAGACCCTGCGGGTATTGAAGCCCGGCGGGGTATTTGCCCTGAATGACGATATGAAGCCCCGGATGTACGGAGACATGGAGGCCTTTGCCCAGGAGCTGCGGGAGGCCGGCTTTCAGGAGGTGCGGCTGGTGGATACCGCCACGGAGGTATTTGGTTCCCGCCGGCGCGCGGCCATGATGATGCTGGGAGAGTCCCGGATGCTGGTTGGGCGAAAGTGATGGATATGGCACCGCATTCCCTGACGCATCTTTCAGCAGGATGCCGGCGGCGATGCGAAAGTCGTTGAGGCGCGCTGTATATGCCGGAAACAGCAAACTGAACTTTAAGAACAGTGGAGGGATAGACGATGTGGAAGTACACGGTCCATGTAGAAGGCATGATGTGCGGTATGTGCGAGAGCCATGTGAACGACGCAGTACGGAAAGCCTTTCCGGTAAAAAAGGTCACCTCGTCCCGGAGCAAGCGGGAGACCGTGGTGCTCTCGGAGACGGAATTGGACGAGGAGGCCCTGCGCTCGGCCATCTCCGCCACCGGCTATGAAGCGGGAGAGATCCGGCAGGAGCCTTGGGAGAAAAAAGGGCTGTTCAGCCGGTAAGACGCGGAAATGCGGCGTGATGGAGAGGAGGCGGGCAGATGCTGGCGGAAGTTCTGGCTGACCGGGGAGAGTGGGTACAGGTGATGCCTGGCGCACGGGCCTGTCTGTTCTCTTTGGAAGAAAGCCCCTTTCCCCTCCATCTGCCTCTCCATCTGGATCACCTGCATTTTGAGACCTTGTTCTGCCAGTCCGGAACGATGGCCCTGACTCGGCGGGACGGCTCGGCCCTGCGCTTAGGCGCCCGTCAGGTGCTGCTCCTCACAGACCTCTCCGGCCTGGCCGGCGCCAGAGTCGATACTCCGCTTGCTGGCATCTTAGTGGCGGTGGACGCACGGGGCGCCCGAGGGAGCCTGGATACCATCTGCGATCTGTTGGGCGGTCTGAACCTGGACACCGGACAGGTCCGCCGGTGGATGGCCAGACGGGAGGGCTGCGCCGTGGAGGGCCCTACCCACTGGAGCCGGGCGGCCTTTGCCGACCTGGACCGCCTGCCCCGGAGCGAGCAGGCGCGGTGGTGCGTGTGGAAGTCGGTAGAGCTGTTGTATCTGCTCTCTGCCCAGGAGGAAGAGACGCCGGATGCGCCTCCATCCCCGGCGCTTGACCGGAAGACTGCCTTGGTCTTGGATGAGACCCGCCGGTATATGGAGGAGCATCTGGACGAGCACCTCACCATCCCAACTCTCAGCCGCCGTGCCCTGCTCTCTGCCACGACCTTCAAGAAAGGGTTTCACCGCATGTACGGCCTACCTGTCCACACATGGCTGCGGCAGCGACGGATGGAACGGGCGGCGAAGCTGCTGCAAGACTCCTCCCTCAGTGTACTGGGGGTAGCCCAGGCGGTGGGATACGGCAGTGTCAGCCAGTTCAGCGCTGCCTTTCGGCGGCAGTATGGACTAACGCCGGCCCAATACCGAAAAAATGCCTGAAAAGGCATAACCTTGTCCACTTGGGTGATACATGGAGTTCTTTCTCTGCTATAATTTTTTAATACGCAAAGAAACGAGTTCGTTTCCAGACAGGAGGATACTCAGTGAAACAACATCGATTCTGGGCTTGGGGCGCCGTGATCTGTATGGTCATGGTGATGATCACAGGCTACAAACGCAAATAAGTACATAGAAAGGAAGAACCCCATGATGAAGCACTATGTCAGACTGGCCTGCTTCGTAGGCGGCGCCCTGTTCGGCTCCGCCGGTGTGAAGCTGCTTACCAGCAAGGACGCCAAGAAGGCCTATACCCATATCACCGCCGCCGGCCTGCGGATGAAGGACAGCGTGATGGAGACTGTGACCTGTGTGCAGGAGAACGCCGCCGACATCCTGGCCTCCGCGAAAGACATCAACGAGGCCCGGGCCGCCAAGGAGGCCGAGGCCCAGGTGGAAGGCCAGGATGCCTGAAAACTGCGGAAGGGAGCCGGAGAACGGCTCCCTTTTTTCATGAGGAGAGATTTTTGATGAAAGCGACCATCGTACATGAGAGCCGGGGCCGGATGCGCCTGCGGCTCAAGCAGAAAACCATGACCCTCCGCCAGGCGGATCTGCTGGAAGCCTGGCTGAGGAGTCAACCCTGGACCCGTGAGGCCGTGGTCCATGAGCGCACCGGCTGCGTCATCCTGACCTATGCAGGGAAGCGGGAGACGGTGCTCTCCAGCCTCGCCGGGTTTACCTGGGCCGGCGCGGAGGAGCGGATCACGCTCCCCAGCCACAGCACCAGGGAGTTGAACCGGGCGTTCCAGGAAAAACTGGTAAGCAAGGTGACCATGAAGGCGGCCGCCGCCCTGTTCCTGCCCGCCCCGCTGCGGATCGCCCGGGTGGTCTGGCACATGATTCCCTTTCTGGGGAAAGGGCTTCGCTGTTTATGGCGGAGACAGATCAAAGTGGAACTGCTGGACGCCCTGTCCATCGGCATCTCCGCCTGCCGCCGGGACTTCGGTACCGCCGGCATGGTAATGTTCCTGCTGGAGATCGGAGAACTGCTGGAGGACTGGACGCGGAAGAAATCCGTGGCTGACCTGGCAGAGAGCCTGTCCCTCCATGTGGACCGGGTATGGCTGAAGACACCGGCCGGGGAGGTGCTCACCCCCATCGGCCAGATCCAGCCCGGCGACCAGGTGGTGGCCCGGGCGGGAGGTATCATCCCCCTGGACGGCGTGGTGGCGGAGGGCGAGGTCACCGTCAACCAGGCATCCCTCACCGGTGAGTCCGTCCCTGTGGCCAAGCGGTCCGGCGGCGCGGTCTACGCCGGCACCGTAGTGGAGGAGGGAGAGTGCGTCCTGGAGGTGAAACAGGTCTCCGGCCAGGGCCGGTACGACCAGATCGTGGAGATGATTCAGCGGTCCGAGCAGCTGAAGTCCGCCGCCGAGGCCAAGGCGTCCAGCCTGGCCGACAAGCTGGTGCCCTACACTTTCGCCGGGAGTCTCATAAGCCTGGCCCTCACCCGGAATGTGACACGGGCCCTGTCGGTTCTGATGGTGGACTTTTCTTGTGCACTGAAATTGGCTATGCCCCTTGCGGTGCTCTCCGCGATGCGGGAGGCAGGCCGAGAGCACATCACCGTGAAAGGCGGCAAATTCCTGGAGGCGGTGGCGAAAGCGGACACCATTGTCTTTGACAAGACCGGCACACTTACCGAAGGCGTGTTCGATGTGACCGCCGTGCATCCGGAAAAGATTGACGGGAAGGAGCTTCTGCATCTTGCGGCGCACGTGGAGAGATATTCCACCCACCCTGTGGCCATCTCGCTGAGGAACGCCTACCCCGGCGAGGCTGACGGATGCTCGGTGGAGAATGTGGAGGAGGTCGCCGGTCAAGGAGTGCGCGCGCTGGTGAACGGAAAGACTGTCTGCGTCGGCAACACGAGGATGATGGACGCTGCCGGAGCGAAATGGAAGCCTTGCGAGAAGAACGGAACCATCGTTCATGTCAGCGTGGACGGCGACTATGTCGGTCACATCGTGGTCTCTGACAGAATCAAGGCTGATTCCGCCGATGCGATCAAGGCTCTCAAGGCCGAAGGCGTCACAAAGACTGTGATGCTCACCGGAGACAAGCGTGAGGTCGGTGAATATGTCGCCTCGGCCATCGGGCTTGACGAGTTCCACGCCGAACTCTTGCCGGCAGACAAAGTCTCTGAGTTAGAGAAACTTCTTGATAATAAGCCGTCCGGAAAGACGCTCGCCTTTGTGGGTGACGGCATCAACGACGCTCCTGTGCTCGCAAGAGCCGATCTCGGAATAGCGATGGGCGGACTCGGATCCGATGCCGCGATAGAGGCCGCCGATGTCGTGCTGATGGATGACAAGCCGTCAAAGATAGCCGTCGGCGTGAGGATCGCCCGCAAGACCCTTCGCCTGGCAAGGGAGAACACCTTCTTCGCCATATTCATAAAACTTCTCGTCCTCGTCCTTGCCGTCCTTGGCATCGCCACAATGTGGATGGCCGTCTTCGCCGATGTCGGCGTTACCGTCCTCGCCGTCCTGAACGCGATGCGCGCTCTGAAAGTTTAGGAATATTTCGGATTCCCCTTACTCTGCGTCGTCCTCCGGCTCAAGGTGAAGGGAGATCTGGGTCTCAGGGCCGAATTCCTTGCGGAGGGACTCCTCGACCTTCTTGGAGATGTTGTGGGCTTCTTTGAGGGAGATGTCGGAGTGCAGGACGAGGTGTCCTTCCATGATTATTCCCGGCCCCTCGCGTCTGGTCTTAAGCTCGTGAAGCTCAATGACTCCGGGGATAGTCTTGGCGGTCGCCTCGATCCGATCCTCAACCTCGTCCGGAAGCGACACGTCCAGAAGTTCCTTGATCGCCGGCACGGACATCCTCACCGCCATGACGAAGATGAATATGCTGATGACGCAGCCGGTGACCGGGTCGAGGATGACAAACTTGTTCCCAAGGAATATGGCCCCGCCGATGCCGATCAGCGATCCGATCGAGGACATTGCATCCGAACGGTGGTGCCAGGCGTTGGCGATCATCATCGGGCTGTTGAGGGCTTTTCCTTGGATGATTGTGTAGTGGTAGAGCGCTTCTTTAAAGACTATTGAGGCCACGGCGGCCCAGAACGCTATCATACCAGGCGAGCTGACCTGCTCTCCGCCAAGGATGGCCTTGATCTTCCCTATGCCGCCGGACATCAGGTTCGCCGCCACGACAATCAGCATCAGGCTGATGATCAGCGTTGCGAAAGTCTCGAACTTCCCATGCCCGTAGTCGTGGTCCTTGTCCCGGCCCTTGGCTGAAATCTTCACGAACACAATCACGACGATGTCGCTCAGAAGGTCTGACAGTGAATGGATTCCGTCCGCTATCATCGCGGTTGAGCGTCCAAGAACACCGGCGAAGATCTTGAAAACCGTCAGAATGATGTTGAAAACTGATCCGACCAGTGTCACGAATGTTACCTTTGCGGTCCTGTCCATTATGAGTAACGTTTAGGAAGTCTGAATATGATTGAGAGACAAGCCACTACGCAAAGCACGAACGGGTAGTAGAGGCAAGGAATAATCGCCGCGGCGGAGATCCCGGCGAATCCGGAAGCCATCAGTAGTTGCGCTCCGTAAGGGATTATGCCCTGTACGACGCAGGAGAACGTGTCCAGAAGGCTTGCTGATTTCCTCGGATCAAGCCCGAATTTTTTGGTGATGTCGCGGGCGATGTCACCTGTCGTCAGAATCGCTATCGTGTTGTTGGCCGTGCAGAAATTCGACAGCCCGACAAGCCCGGCTATGCTGAACTCAGCTCCTCGCTTGCCTTTGATGCCTTTAGTCAAACCTTTGATGATGAAATCGATACCGCCATTGTGCCGGATCAGTTCCAGCATTCCGCCCGAGAGCATTGTCACGATGATCAGTTCGCCCATCCCGGCGATTCCGTCCCCGACACTGCCGAGAAATCCGAGCCAGGTCATTCCGTTCACGAATCCGATCGCCGCGCTGAGCAGCAGGCCGATTCCGAGTACAAGCAGGACATTCAGTCCGCACAGAGCCAACACAATGACAGACAGGTAGGGAATGAGCTTGACATATTCAATCTCTCCGATCTCTGGAGTCGCTCCGTGGTTGAGTCCGATGATGATGTAGATGATTGTGACTATCAGAGCCGCCGGTCCGCAGATCCAGATGTTCGCCTTGAACTTGTCGGACATCGAGCAGCCTTGTGACGTGGTCGAGGCGATTGTCGTGTCTGAGATGAAAGACAGATTGTCACCGAAAAACGCTCCGCCCACAATCAGGCCGGTCAGCATCGCCAAAGACAGTCCGGATTGTTCAGCCAGTCCTGAGGCGATTGGAACCAGTGCCACCACCGTTCCCACACTCGTGCCGATTGACATCGAGATGAAGCAGGATGCCAGAAACAGTCCCGCCAGCAACCATTTCCCCGGAAGAACAGTAAGCGTCAGATTGACAGTAGCTTCCACGCTCCCGATTGCCTTTGCCGTGGTCGCGAACGCCCCCGCCATCACGAATATCCAGATCATCAGCAGAACATTCTTGTTGCCAGCACCGCTTGAGAATATGTTTATCCTTTCCGCCACAGCCCCTTTCGTGATCAGCATCGCATAGACCGACGCGATCAGAAACGCCGACGCGATCGGCACCTTATAAAAGTCGTGAGCCACCAGCGACGACGCCAGATAAGTCACCAAAAACACAGCCAGCGGACTCAACGCCAGCCAGCCGTTCATTTTCAGTCTGTTGATAGTTCGTTCCATAATACTTTGCAAATTTAGTAAATTACAGAATAATATTTATCTTTGTCTTAAACCAAATACTATTTGAGATGAATAAGAGAATTTTACCATTCGCCGTCGCCGCGATGGCCCTGACCCTGACCTTGGCTTCCTGTTCTGACAATGAGACTGAGGTCGCCACTTTTGCCAACACTTACGAGCAGACGCTCGCGCAGAGTGACTCCGCTTCGGTGCAGATAGTTCATTCTGTCGAGTACTACAAGAGCTTCGAGGGCGGTAACGCTTTGAAGAAGAAGATCAACAACTCTATCGTAAAGGCTTGTTTCGGAGAGAAATATGACGGTTTTTCGGTGGAGGAGGCTTCCGATGCCGTGTCGGACACGTTGATGGCCAACTACCAGAGGGAGGCGGGAAGTGTCTACGACGATGCTGTCGCCTACGCCAAGGAGAATGGATTAGACTATGACTATAACTATAGCGCTGCGATGACCTGCAACTGGTACTACACCGTTCAGGGAAAGTTCGCGGAAGGGTTCATGGATCTCCAGACCTACCAGGTGTACAGCGAGGACTACCTTGGCGGAGCCCACGGAATGCATTATCTGATTCCGAACATCATCAACCTGAAGACTGGCGGGATCGTGACGGAAAACGAATTGTTCAAGCCTGGCTATGTCGCTCCGGTAACGGAATTGATCAAGTCCAAGCTTGCGTTGGACAGGGGAGTTGAAGACATTAATGAAAGTGTGATGTTCAGTGAAGGCCTGGTTCCTAATGGACATTGCGGTGTGTCAGGCGCGGGAGTGACTTGGTACTACCAGCCTTACGAGATCGCGAGCTACGCTGAAGGCATCATTGAGGTTACGGTCTTCTGGATTGACTTGAAACCGTATCTCAATCCTGAATTCGTGAAGTTCTAGACGGTCTCCAGCTCGGCCAGATTGCCGGCGATCCAGACAGTGTCTCCAGCCCGGAATCTGAAATCAGGTTCCGGGTTTGTTATGAAGTCATTGCCCCTCAGGACACTGATGACCATGCAATGATACTTCCTGAGGTTGATGCCGCGCAAAGTCTTGCCGGTCAGGAAAGAGTCCTCGGTAAGCACCTCCGGGACAATCCGGAAGCCCCAGCCCGACCGCATGGTCGCGGATTCTGGGATGATCGCCGAATCCAGCATATTCCTTAATGACTCCAGTTGCGTGGTGGTGCCGATCGCGAGCATCCTGTCTCCCGGGAACAGCACCTCGTCGCCGGATGGCACGATGATATTCAAGGATCCTCTTGCGATCTTTATGATGTTGGCTCCTGTCCGCGCCCTGAACGGAATGTCCTTGAGTGCCTTGCCTGCGTAGGTCGAGTTCGGGCTGAGTGTCATCGTCTCCGTGTGCACGTCGTATTCGGCGAGCTTCTGGCTGACGGAGGACGCGATCGGCTTGCTGCGGCGTTCGTTCTCCTCCTTCTCGTTGTAGTTCGAGAGGAAGCGCATCTCAAGGGCGGAGTACTTGTGGAGGGAGCGTCTGGCGAAGAGGATGAATATGATGCCGGCGATGAGGATGGCCAGCACCGTCCATCCGGATGGCATACAGGACGAGACCTCCTTCCTCCCGGCGCAGCATCTTCATCATGTTCCGGCTCGCATTCATGAAGATGTACATGTCGCCGTTTCTAAAGTTCGAGCACATCCCGTTGGTCTCGATGCCGCTCAGGCCGTTGAAACTCTTGCGCATGTCCACCAGCTTGTTGTACAGCCAGTACTTCACCGTGCCGTCCAGACTAAACATTGCTCGCTGATATTATCCCCCGCAGGTGCGCCGCGGTCATGTTTCCTTGGATGCGCATGGCGGAACCGCAGGATGTGCGGATCTCCACCGTCAGGAAGTTCTCCTGGCCCTGTTGTGACTTCTGCTGTTTGCCTCTGGTCTTTTGTGCGGGAGCTGTCGGAGCCGACCCTGGCATCATCGGAACGAACCCGGACGGAACCAAAGACTGTTCATCCTCTTCACGGTATCTGCGTTTCCACCTGTAGTAATGATGCTTGGCTATCCCGTGGTTTTCCAGATAGTCCTGTTGGCTGATGTGCCGCTCCTCGCATTCCCGATCGATTGCGGCTATCTCTTCTCGTGTCATCATATATGCTTCGATTCTATCCCAGACACACTTTTTGGAACAGTATCTTTTTTGCAAAGGTAGCCCGACTCTCGTTAGGCTACAATATGCATTTAATCGGATGCTTACCTTTCACCCGTTAGACGATGCTCATGCCGAGCGTACCAAAAAGAGCCACCGCAGTGATTGCGATGGCTCTTAACAATACTAGTGGTATTTATTGAACCTTCTTGAACGAAGGTATAAACTCATCTCCTTCTTTAAATGATAATGTACATCCATCACCTGATAGAAGATACTCACTTGCAGATTTCTGGTTACCATAGAAAAGACTTCTATCTCTTAATTTGTAAAGGGTTCTATTGTTTTCGGTGTACCAATAATAGGTTGTTCTGTTTTTATTACTTTTACTGAGAATTCCATTTTCATTGTATTCTCCAAAATAAAATTTGAATTCTGTGTTATCAAAACAATTGTACTGATTTTCATCATTTATTAATTGCCACCATCCGACTAACCTTTCATCATGTTCCTTAGAAGAGACCATCTTATGCATTTCCGTATTAATCTTCTCAATGCATGACACAAAGAAGAATAGGCACAATATGTATGCAAATATTTTTAGATTCTTCATATTATTATTTTGTTATCTCAACTTTCAAGTAAGTATTGTGGTCGCAGAGAACATCGGATGGTGTTACAAGTGTACTGTACCAAGGAGAAATCTTCACACCATAAGCTTTCTTTGCGCACCACCAGACCAATGTCGTGCATGTAAACCTATCAGGAGCCACCCATTTAGGTGTCGCAAATTCGTACCACTTTACATATTCATTTCCCTCATATTTTTCAGCCCAAGTTGCAAGTAAGGACGGATTTGAAACAGGGGTTTTCACAGGATAGAATCCACTCTTAAATCCACGCCATTTCCACTTGATTTTATAGTTGCAGACCCCCATTACATATGAATAGTAGCACCAATTTTCAAAAGTCAGTCTTGAGACACCATCATCAATCCATGCGCCAATAGTAACGGCATCGTTTTTTCCAACACTAGCGGTGACATCTTTCGTAAATACTTCAGCATGCCCAACCTTATACTTCTTGTTACCAAAATCTATCAAACTCTTAGGATAATTATGGCAAGGAAGAGCGACAATGATGTCACCACGTTTTGCCACGCCAGCCATCAGCGACTTTGCCCTTTCATATGGAACAGTATAATCGCCTTTGAATGTCCATGACGCCCCTTTAGTGCTTGGTTCTATAATATTGTCATACTCAAAATTTACAGCCATCTCATTTAGGCGAGAGGACAAGCCAGCAAAGAATGCTTTTGAGTCATAAATCTGAATCTCTCCAGATTTAGTCAACATTAATTCTGATTCCAAATAGTCTTTGATAACCCGATTCTGCTCCTTGACGTATTTCTCAAGAGGCGGAATTTCAACAATTTTTTCGTTAAGTAATTGAGCCTGATACTCAGTATAGTCGTCAACAAATTGGACTTGCTGGTCTGCTGGCAAATCAAAATATGTGACAAAACTTCCATCTTCAAGTTCAATGTCAACTGTTGCAAGTTTTGCGTGAACGGGATACTCATCCTCATGCTCTAGATAGAACTCAGCTGTTCGTGTGGCATTTTCCGTAGCCATAGCTTTTGTCATCATTTCATCTATAGTAGATGCTTTGATAATGCTCGATAGAGTAGAATAGAACGTTTCTACAACAGGATTAAGCTCTGTGGAGATATTATCTTCCACACCTAGTGCTTGCTCTTTTTGACACGATGTCACCCACATCTGTAATGAGCAAAACAAAATCAGAGAAGCCAACCGTGTGGCAAAGGTGAATTTTTGTTTAAACATGCAAATGTTGTTAACGTTAATACACTCCTTTAGGAGACCAAATGTATTGTAAAACAATATTTTCAACTTAGCGCACAACCCAGCACATCTATGTCTTGTTCCAAAGTTAGAAAATGTTTATCGTTTTTACAATAAGTTCCCACAATATTCTTATAAGTAAGAATCTTTCGGACATAAATACATGGCTCGGACTACCTTTACCGACACACAAAAGTCATCTGCCCCATGTCCGATTTCGATCTGAAATACTATGCTGGGATGCGCTCCAAGTACAGGGCGTGTATTGGAGGATGGAGATAGCAGAGCGTGGTTATTCAGGTTCTGCCGAGGAGATGGAGTTCGCAGGCAGCGACCCACTTCGCATCACGTGGGAGAATCGGGGCGATGAGTTCTTCGTCCCCGTGAAAGCCTCCGAAGCCAGCATCACCATCCTCTGCCACGATAACTTCCACTATATCGGTACTTTTTACCTCCGACCCCAGATATCGTGTGAGCATCTATCGCAACACCGTCCTTTATTGGAGAGGATTCGTGGTGGCTGACCTTTATTCGGAGTCATTTACCGCACCGCCATACGAAGTGACCATCAAAGCCGTGGACGGGTTCAACCTGCTCTCGGGCGTGTCGCTTCGCAATGCCGACCAAAGCGGATGGGACGGACGGGTGAGCCTTTGGCAGATGCTCTCTTCCTGCTTATCCGTAGAGCCGTATCGCTCTATAATGCAAACCGCCCATACACCTTCTACAATATCGGTGCGGAGTTCCCGAGTGGCTGGCTTGTGA
>ERZ779885.3570-NODE-3570-length-13005-cov-2.963938_pt1 | contig 13005 bp, 7 predicted proteins | sample MGYA00511554_ERZ779885 | MGnify/ENA primary metagenome ERZ779885 (study PRJEB29588, sample SAMEA2160998) | human gut metagenome | biome: human gut; feature: human-associated habitat; material: faeces | place: Denmark | collected 2008/2010 ... | reverse complement strand
AGGCTGTTGCTCCTCGGGCAGCTCGGCAAAGGAGGTCTGGGCCTCCATGAACTTGCCCATGAGGGCGGCGGCGTGGGGCTCCACCAGGGCGTTGAACAACGCCTCCTTGCTGGAGAAATAGCCGTAGAAGGCCCCGGTAGTCACCCCGGCGTTCTTCACGATCTGCCGCAGGGAGGCGCCTTGAAACCCCTTGTCAAGAAATTCCTGCATGGCAGCCCGCTGGATGCTCTCCAAAGTGGCGCTCATCTTTTCTTCCATACCGCCCTCCACATAACACCGTGATATAACACTGTTATAATACATCCCTTTTCCCAGGCTGTCAAGATGGCTGACGAATAATCTTTTTGCAAAATGCACTTTCGATAACTCAACCGGAAACGCTCACCTTTTACAGGGTGGGCATTTTTCTTTTGCCTGAAAATCGAAAGGAGCGTTCTAGGTGAGACATTAAATGTTGCAGCACAGCACCTAGGGATTTCTTTCTGGAAATCCTACGCCAGCATAGTGATGGGACGAGGACCAGGGGGTCGGCCCTGAGCGGCTCTACAGCATTGTCTCCAAGGTTGTTGTTTCGCCGTTTGCCCTTCTCGAAATATGCCGTGATGGTTCGGGCTTTTTCCGTATTGACAACAAGATTTCTCCATGGTACCATTGCGAAACAAGGAGGAATTGTGTTATGAAACTGAGCTACAACAACTACACCGCACGGTTCTGTGACGGGGGCGTAGAAGTTTTCAAGGGGGATACCCTGCTGTATTATAATAAGCGCCCCATGTACGCCTTCATCAAAACAGCACTTGCTGTCACGGAATTTTACGATGCTCCCTACGAAACCATCACGGAAAAGGATGGCTCCATTCTTGCGGAAGGTATCCTAAGAAGCCCTACAGGCTCGCAGCTGCACTTTTCCGATTCCTATGGGATTTCCGATGGCGCTATGAAGGTGGACCGCACCGTGACAGTGTTGGAAACGGCGGATGACTTTGGTTTTGCAACGAAAGTATCCTTTGTTTTGGCAGCCTCGGACAAGATCCGCGACTACAACTGTTTTGCACCGGCCAACTGGTACCGCCAGAACGAATTTGCCAATCCCAATGTACTGGGGTATGACCTTGACTGTGAATATTTCTGGCGCAGGGAGGTGTGCTATACCCTCCCGCTTTTTGCTGCGCAGAACAAAGCCACCGGAGAGACAATTTCATTATCCCGTTGGGCAGCTGATGTTGGTATGCGCAGCCAGGATTTTACTGAATCCGAAAACATTGTAGACCGGAAGTACACCATCGGCTCTATCGGCATCAGCAAGCCAAAAAACAGAACGCTTGACTACCTCTATTATGGCTACCCCGTGCGACGGACTTTCTATCGATTACGTCTATCCGGGAGCGGACGGCCAGCTCCCCAGGACGGGACGCGGTTATAATATCGACTACATGATGCAGACGAAAACCATGACCAGGGTATTCCACCCCATGGAAAAGGGCTTTACAGACCATTTTTCTGTCGCAGTCCATTTCGGGCAGTATGACGGTTTCTATCCCATGATGCGAAGCACATGGCGTGCGGCCTGCAGCCGTTTGAAAGAGCCGGTCTACCAGGTGGACCAGGAACTGCACTATAAGAATTGCATGAAGTCTCTCACCAAACTCACCCGCCAGTATGGCGACGCTTGGGGACTGCCGTTCTCCTGCCGGCTTCCGCAGCTCGACGTTTCCAGCGTTTCTTTCCAGTTCGGCTTTGTGGGCCAACAGCCGGGCATTGGGTACCAGCTCATCCGGTACGGCGATATGGAAAAGGACCAGGAAGCCTACGAGAAGGGCAACCATATCATCGACTTCTGGGTCAATACTGCCATGACAGAGATCGGCGCGCCAAACGTGTGCTATAATCCCGCCCTGCAAGGCTTTGAGCCCATGCCGTTCTGGACCAGGATGATTTCGGACGGTTTGGAGAATATTTTGGACGCGTACGTATATATGCGAAAAAAGGGCGAGGAGCGCCCCGCATGGTTGGCATTCTGCCGCAAGGCTGCTGATTGGTTTGTGCGCATCCAGAACGAAGACGGAAGCTGGTACCGGGCCTACAACACAGAGGACGGTTCTATGCGTATGGAGTCCAAGGCTAACACAATCAGCGCAGTCCGTTTTCTGATACAGTTGTATTTGGTAACAGGGGAAGACAGCTACCGGGAGACGGCGCTCAGGGCCGGCGAATGGTCGTACCAGAACATTTACCGCAATATGGAGTACCGTGGTTCCACCTGCGACAATACGGACATCACCGATAATGAATCCGGCATTTACGCCATGTTCGGTTTTCTTTCCCTCTACGATTTAACAGGCCAACAGAAATGGCTGGATGCATTGATTGGGGCGGCGGATTATACGGAGACATGGACCTATATGTGGTCGTACCCAATGAAAGTACTATGGCCGAACCATCCTTTCTCGAAAAACTCATTTAGCGGCCAAAGCCCTGTCACCATCGGAGGTGGAGGCGGAGATATGTACATGGCTGCCTGCGCATATGTGTATTATAGACTATACATCATCACGGGCGATGAGCACTACCACGATTTTGCTGAATTTATTCACAATAATACGCGCCAGGCAAATGATGTGGACGGCAGCTTTGGATATGCCCTTCCAGGCCTTTCGCACGAAGGGGGCAATTTTGCAACCCAAACATTCACCAGCCACTATCATTGGCTGCCCTGGGTGACGTATGTGGAGATCGACCCCACCTCCCGGCTCTACGATACTTTTGGAGCCTACGACATTGCCGGTGCAGACAAGCTGAGTATGGAGGAACGCATCCGCAGAAACCACATCTATGACACATATGGGAAATGTTAAGATGGTTTGTTGTTTCTGAAAATAGCACCTGGTAGAACACTCTCGAAAAGCGCATAAAGACAGCCAGCCCCATGGGAGAAACCCTGTGGGGCTGGCTGTTTTTACGTGAGTTTTTGTAGAAGTTCCGAAGGAGTGAGAAGTGGCATATCAAACTCTTCCCAATCCTGTATGGTTGCGTGTAACGATACAACCGCAACGGATGGATGTAGCGATGAGGGCCCGCTGGCGCTGGCCGCCGGAGAGCTCGTCGATGAAGCGGTCTTGAAATTCCTCCAGCTCCATGTAGGCGATGGCCTGGTCGATGATGCGCTGGTCCTCGGGGGTGGTGCGTCCCCCGGAATAGGGGAAGCGCCCAAAGGTGACCAGCTCCCGGACAGTGAGCTTCATCTGGATGCTGTTGGACTGGGTGAGGATGGCCAGGCGCTTGGAGAGCTCTTTGCTCTTCCACTTGGCGATGTCCTGGCCCTCAAAATCCACCAGGCCGGCGTCCCGGGCGATGAGCCGGGAGATGATGCCCATGACAGTGGACTTCCCCGCCCCGTTGGGGCCGATGAGGGACAACACCTTGCCTTTGGGTATTGCAAAGGTGACGGAATCCACCACAGTTTTGCCGTCGTATTGTTTTGTCAGTTCTTTTACCTGCAACCGTTAGACCCTCCTTCTTGTGAGCAGCAGATAGAGGAAATACACGCCGCCGCCCACGGTGATGAACACGCTGATGGGGATGGAATAGGTGTACACATGCTCCACCACCAGCTGGCCCGCCACCAGAATCACCATCCCGAACAGGACAGAGCCCGCGATGAGCTGGGTGTGGCGTTACGTTTTTAAAAGCTGCCGGGACAGGTTGGCGATGATGAGCCCCATAAAGGAGATGGGCCCCACCACCGCGGTAGCCACGGCAATGGCCAGCGTCACCCCCAGCAGCAGGCGGCGGACGCTTCTGTCGTAGTCCACGCCCAGGTTGATGGCCTGCTCCTTGCCCAAGGTGAGCACGTCCAGCAGGGCCAAATCCCTGCGGAGAAAAAACACCAGCAGGGCCAGCACCACCAGGGAAAAGAGGATGATCTCTGCGTTGACGTTGGAAAAGCTGGCAACCAAGGTAGACAGCAGGCTGTCGTACTCGTTGGGGTCCATCACCCGGGTGAGGGTGGATTGGATGCTGCCGAAAAAGGAGGTGAGCACCGTGCCGATGAGCAGCACGTACAGCACGTTGTAGTTGGTCTTTTTAAAGAGGTAGCCGTAGATGACCGTGGCGGAAAGGCCCATACACACCAGGTCCACGGCAAAGGCGGCGTTGGCGTTGACCGCCAGGATGCTCCCCGAGCCCGCCACGAACACCACCGCCGTGTGGATGAGGGTGTACAGGGAGTTCATCCCCAGCAGGCAGGGGGTGACAATGGTGTTGTTTATCACCGACTGGAACACCAAAGACGCCCCGCCAATGGCAAAAGCCGCAATGAGCATGACGACGAGCTTGGGGATACGGAGGCTCATGGCGTAGTCGAAGTACTTGGGGTTGATGTCCACCAGCAGATAGGCGGCGCAGGCGGCAAGGGCCAGGAGAGCCATCACGCCCAGCTTCAGCAGGTTGGCGCGGTAGGCGGCGCTTCTCATCGGCCTCTCCCCCCTTCCTCTTGGGAGACGGCGGAGGCGCAGGCGCCGCTGTGGGCTGCCCCCAGGCGGATGGCCTTGCGCCCGTGCTTTAAGCGGTAAAGCAGCAGGCCGATGAACAAAACGCTGCCGATGATGCCCACAATCAGCTCGATGGGCAGCTCGTAGGGGGCGATGACCACCCGGGCAATCATGTCGCACACCAGCACAAAGATGGCGCCAAACAAAGCGGTGTCCACTAAGGTCCCCCGGATTTTGTCCCCCTTGAACATGGCCACAATGTTGGGCACTATGAGCCCGATGTAGGAGATGCTCCCCACCACGACCACCACCGAAGCGGTGATCATGGCGGCGATGGACAGCCCCAAAAACAGCACCAGGTTGTAAGGCACCCCCAGGTTTTTGGAGAAGTCCTTGCCCATGCCCACAATGTTGAAGTGGTTGGCGAACACAAAGGCCAGCACCACCAGGGGCACGGAAAGCCACACCAGCTCGTAGTTGCCGGAGAGGACGATGGAGAAGTGCCCCACCAGCCAGGAGGACATCGCCTGGGTCATCTCGTACTTGTAGAAGAGGTAGTTGGTGATGCCGCCGATGACGTTGCCGAACATGATGCCCACCAGGGGCACCATGACCACGTCCTTAAACTGGATGCGCTGGATGAACCAGACGAAAACCCAGGTGCCCAGAATGGCGCAGGCAAAGGCGAACAGCGCCCGGCTCCACAGGGTGGAGGATGGCATAAACAGCAGGGCCAGCAAAATGCCAAACTGGGCCGAGGAAATGATTGCCCCGGTGGTGGGGGAGACAAACTTGTTGCTGCACAGCTGCTGCATGATAAGGCCCGCCACGCTCATACCCACGCCGGTGCACAGGATGGCCAAAAGCCGGGGCAGCCGGGAGATGAAAAACACCTCCCACTGCTCCCTGTCCCCGGCGGGCAGGCTTTGCGGGTGGATGTCCAGCACCCCCACAAACAGGAGACGCCTGAAAGGATTGCCAGGATCCCCCCTAGAACAAAGGTGGTTTTATGTGTTGCGATACCCGTTCCCTCCTCATCGGTAATTAGTTATAACTAACTAGCTGGCAAAAAGGAAAACGCCCGGTGTGAGCGCTCTCTCTGCCGCCCAGGGACTTGGAGTGCGGCTCCTTCCCTGTTGGCGTACCTGATTATACTTGATCCGCCGGCGTGTTTCCGCTCCAATCTGCGGAATCTTCACTCCAAAGTGATGGGGAATTTTTCTGGCGGTACTCCCCAGGGCTGGCACCCAGCACCTCCCGGAAGGCGGCGGCAAATTTGCTGCTGTTCCCGTAGCCGAACTCCCCGGCGATATCCAGCACGGTGCGGTCTATCTCCCCCAGGAGCCTGGCGGCCACCCGCATCTTATAGGCCCGGATACACTGGTACAGGGGCTTGCCGTACACCTGCTGCACACTGGCCCGCAGCTGTTCCGTGGAGACGCCCAGTTCCCGTCCCAGCTGGGCGGCGGTGACCCGCTGGTCCCGATGGGCGTCCACATAGGCGATGACCTCCCGGGCCAGCCGGACTTGAAAGGGCGTGCAGGCCCGCTGTTCCCCCTGGGACATGGCGGGCTCTAAACAGGAGAGAAACAGCAGCAGTTCCAGCACCTTTACCTTGAAGTATCCGCGCAGGATGGACTGCGGCGTGGCGCGCATGATAAAGGGCCGGCCCTCTCCGCAGAACTTTTCATACAGCTCCGCAAGGCTCACATTCACGTCCCTTAGAAAGCAGGAGGTGCAGGGAGGCGCCTGCTCCGGGTGAATCAGGACGGAAAGCCCCCGGTACCGCTTGACGGTACAGAGAAGGGCCGCTTTCTCTTTTCGGGTTTGGCGGATGGATAAGTCTCCCTCCCCTAGGAAAAAGGCCTGGTGACTGTCCTGGTATTCCAGCCGGCCTTCCCGGCAGTGGGTGATCTCCAGCAGGCCGGAGGGAACCTTCCCCCAGGGGGAAAAAGAATTATCCTCCACTTTCTGAAACGCCAGCCAGATCCCCGGGAATACCCGATAGAACTTGTTCCTTTCACGGGTAGGGGTCTGCGTCCTGTTATTTTTGTTCACGATCATGGCATCCTTTCTGTTTCCTGGCGGGAAAGTCCCCCTTCCGCCCGCAGCTTCCCATAGGCCAAAAGGGGCATCCCCTGGCTCACACCCAGGATATGGGTTTGGTACAGCACCACGCCGTCAAAGGGGGCGGTGATGGCCTGCAGGGTCCTTTCCACACGGCCCAGAAGTTCTCCCTGGGGGAACCTGTCTCCCGGCTGCTTCTCGGGATACCAATAGCCGCTCTCCCGGGGCGTTCCATCCTGCAGGGATTAAATAGAAAAGCCCACGCCCTATTTGTTGGATTGCCAGGGTTTCCACTGCCACAGGGCCTTTGCCTTGCGGGGACCGCTTTGTTTCACGGCGGCATACTACCCCTTCTCCCCTTGGCGCCGCGTTCCTCCAAGGGATGGCCCAGAGGGAGAAATTCCCGGCAAGGCGATACCCCTATTATAGTTAGTTATAGCTAACCTGTCAAGGGCACCTGTCTTCCCCTTCACTTCCTGGATTGAAGCGCGGGAAACCAGCAGCGCCCTGGGCGGCACTCGCCAGCGGATGCTTCGTTACCGTGAGAGCAGCACGCTCTTTGGGCAAGCAAAAGGCCGGGATTGCTCCCGGCCCTCGCATAAACATTCAATTTTCCACCAAGTTCTGGTCAAATTGCATCAGGATACTGGCCGCCTGGGCTCTGGTGCCAATGCCTGCCGCATCGATGGTGCCGTCATCGTGGCCGTTAATCAGCTGGTTGCCGTTGGCCCAGCGCATGGCTGCTTCCGCCCAATCCGCTACGGACTCGCTGTCGGGGAACTGGGAAAGGTCGCCCTCAGCACTTAAATCATAGCCCTTGTACTTGGCGTAGTTGTAGAGCATCTGGGCGAACTCCTGGCGGGTGATGCTGTCGCCGGGCTGGAAAGTCCCGTCCCCATACCCAGTGGCCACGCCGGTGAGCCTAGCCCAGTACACCGCATCGCCGTACCAGGCTTGGGCGTTCACGTCCTCGTAGGGGTAGCCCAAGTTCTCGTCGGAGATGTCCGGCTGGCCCTCCAAGTTATAAAAGATCTGCACGGCCATGGCCCGGCTCAAGGTGCCGTTGGGCTGGAAAGTGGTGGCGCTGGTACCGGTCATAATGCCATTGCGGTACACATACTCCACCGCTCCCTGGTACCAGGTCCCCTTTGTGGTGTCGGTAAAGGGAAGCTCGTGGCTCTTGTCGTCGATCACGATGGCGTACTGGCTGGCGTGGGTCATGCGTAAGCTGGCGGTACCATCACTGGCAACCTGAGCGCTGGTTTCGTAGTTCAGCGTTTTAGCGTTCTCGTCGTAGTGATAGAGGTTGGCCCAATACCCGGCGTTCTCTTTGCCCAGCGGGGCGCTCAAAGTCAGCGCGAACCCAAACTCGCCGTCGTGGGCCAGGGTGATCTGCACGGCACCCATCTCCCCGGTCACCATATTGATCAGATCCACCGGGATAGTGCTGGTGTTCATGCTCACGCCCATGTCGATGTCTGTCAGGTCGGTGTCTGTGGGAATATCTTGCCCATTCACCATCCACATAACGCCGCCGGGCACAGTGATCTCCAAGGTAATGTTCTTTCCGGCCAGCTCCTCAAATACCTCGCCGCCCAGCTCGGTTTTGCCGGGCTTCAGCGTCACCTCCACGGTGTCACCCTCCTGAGCGTTCTCGATGTCCTCCCGAACCTCCTCGCTTGGGGTCTTGCTGGGGAGGATAATGGGATCGTCTCCACCGCCGATGCTTTGTTTCTCCCAATAAGCATAAATGGTGGTGTTCTTCGTAAAGACCGTGTTGACAGTCACTCTATCTCCACCACTGGCCGTCGTGTACCAGCCTACAAAGTCATAGCCGCTGCGGGTGGGGATGGGCAGAGCCGTCAGCTTTCCGTCTGTGGTAACGGCACTGCACGGGCTTACGCTGCCGCCGTTGGCGTTGAAGGTCACAGTGTACTCCGGCGCTGCCGGACGCACATAGCCGCAGATGGTGCAAGTATCGCTTTCGCCGTAGGTGTGTGCCGCTTCATCAGCCTTTTCTCCGCAGGAGCACTCATGCCAGTGGGTATCTGCGTCACTTTTCCACTCTGTACCGTAAGTATGGGTATGCTCCAGCTGTTCCTCGGCCACATAGCCGCAGATGGCACAATGCTTGTCATTCTGCTCCGTGGCAGACTCCGCGTTCCAGGTATGGGCCTCGCCCTCGTCCTTTACGTTGCAGACGGTGCAGACATGATAGTGCTTCTCGGCATCCGCGTTTACCGCCAGATAGCTTTCTGACCAGGTGTGGTCCTTTGACGGGATCACCTTCCAGCTATCCAAATTTGCGATGGGCTTGGTGCAAGCTTCGTCCTCAAAGGCCTGCTCGCAGGTGCAGGTGTAGTAGGCTTTGCTGCCCTCCTGGGTACAGGTGGCAGGCGTACCGGGAACCAAAACGCCCTGATGGACATGGGAAATCTCTCGCTTAAATTTACAGACGTTGCACTCGGGGTCTAGATCGTTGTCGTACACATGGGCCGCCTCAGCGCTTCTTGCTCCACAGTAGATACACTCATTCCAATGGCTGATCGTGTCGCAGTCCCAGCTGTTAGTATACGTATGGTTATGGGAAAGATCGCGCTTATAGCCGCAGACGTTGCATTCTGCGTCTTCCTCGCTGTCGTAGGTGTGCGCCGCCTCAGCGTCTTTGGCTCCGCAGGTGGAGCACTTGTGCCAATGACTGAATGCGTCGGATCCCCAGTCCGTTCCAAAATCGTGGGTGTGGGAAAGCTCCCGCTCATAGCCGCAGACATTGCAGATGACGTCCTGATCGTTGTCGTAGACGTGGGACTCCACGGGGGTCATGATTTCATTGCAGAAGATGCACTGTTGCCAGTGACCGGCTGCGCTGCTGAATAACCATTGGAGGGTGTGCTGGTGGACAACCTCCCGCTCATAGCCGCAGATGTTGCAGGTTTCGTCCTGATCGTTGCCGTAGTCGTGGGCCTGGGGGGTGGTTTTTGCTCCGCAGGCGCACTCTTTCCAGTGGTTGTTTTCGTCGTATTTTAACTCGGTTCCAAAGTTGTGGGTATGGACTTCTACGTCCCCCATATCCGTCACGGAGACCGCGCCGTCTGCCACGCTGATTTTCAAATCCACTGTATCACTGGCAAAGTAGATGCCGTCGGTCCGGTCCTCCTCGTAGAAACGCATGGTATAGACGCCGTCCTCCAGCTTACTGCTGCTGCCCAGGAGGGGCACCGTCACCGTGCCGCTGCCGCTGTCTTTCAGGCTGGCCGCCTTGCCGTAATAGATGGGCACGCCATCCTGTTCCAGCACATAGGCCAGGAAATGTTTTTCCCCCCCGGTGCCATTGTACTGGAAGGTCAGGCTCTGGCCGTTTTGCCCCTGCTCGGCGGACATGGTCAGGGTCAGGGTCTCCTTGTCATACATGACAAAATTCCACCGTTTTTGACTGCTGTCGGCGCCGGGAGGCATCAGCTTCACCGGGTTGCCGTTCACCGAGTTGCCCATGCTGGATTCCCCCGCGGCGAAGAACAGGGTCGAGAGGTCCAGGTAAAAGGCCGGGCGCACACCAAAATTTGAATTGGGGGTGTTGTTCTGGTTCAGCGTCCCGTCGGTATCTCCCGCATAGACGGTTCGGTGTATCCCCCATTCGGACGGGACTTCGGTGCGCAGCCAGTACGGGTAGGCGTCTCCCATCAGCAGGGAGGAATTCTCCGCCTGAATGGCCTCAAATTCCGACTTGGACAGGGGCCAGAAGGGGGTTGGCACGGATTCGCCGCTGATTTCGTCCGTTGTAGTCAGGGTCCGGCTGGAGATCAGGGACTGTGCCTGATCCGAAAGTTCCAGGGGACCTTCCAAATTTTTCATAGCCGCACACAAGTCGCCCTGGCTGTAATGGATGTTGGTTTGCGCATACTGCCCCTCGACGATGGAGTCTGCGAACAGCGTGACCGTGTTCGACGGGCCGGGCACCAGGCCGGTATCGCCCATGCCCACAATGTACCAGTTCTGGTTGCCAAAGTATGTCTCCCCGCCGGTGATGGACTCGGTTACCTTCGGAGCCCCCACCGCCTCGGCTTTCACATACAGGGCGGGGCGGACGGCGTAACTGTTCGTGACTGGAAAGCCGATTAGTGTTGCGGCTTGTCCGTTCCCCAAAATCCTTCCATTTGCATTTGCGTACACCGCATTATAACAATATGGTGCCGAAAAATTTGCCTGTCCTTCCTTGTATCCGCGTGTCCAATAATCAGCCGGAAATGCCCGGACGCTCTGATTTATGCTTTCCCATTCTGCTTCGCTGATAGCCCACAAAAGCTGATTGGTGGGTGAATCGCCTGATATGCCATCCAGCGTGGCGCGGGCAGCGATGTTGGTTTTGTCCTCGGTGGAGAAGCCGCTTGCAATTCCCTCCATCTTTTTTTGCAGGTCGCTGTCTATATAATAGTTGTCCGACACATTTGTTGTTTCAGCCCCCGCCCGGAACGCAGTGGAGCCGAAGTCGTTGTTTTTGGCAAACAGGGTGTAGCAGCCCTCCGGGGCGGTGACGCCGCCGATTCCGGTGCCGATGAGGTACCACTCATGCCCGGCAAAGCTCACCGTGTCGCCGATGACGGGCGTGGCTTCCACGCCGCCTGTAAACGCCTCGGCTTTCACATACAGGGCGGGGCGGATGGCAAACGAATTATTAGCGAAGGTGGCAAATGCACCTGACAGGACACCCGCCGTACCATCCCACTTTTCACTGCCGTCCGCATTATAGGCAATCACGGAATAGGAGTTCCACTTGTCTATATACGGCGGGGCAGGAGTGGGGACCGGGGTAGGAGTGGGAGTGGGTTCACCAGGTTCAGGGGATGGTTCAATAAAATCGTCGCTAGCACCGGTAGAATTAGATTTCGTGCCAGTACGGCCCCAATATATCGTTTCAAATTGACGGATAGATTCACCGATGAGACCGGCTTCACCGGTAACATATTCCTCTTCCTCCGAAATGCTTCTATCGCCCCCAATAGGCCACAGGAGCTGATCTTCCACCGGATCACCCCAGATATCATCGTCTTCGTCCAGATCCCGTGGAACGATGGCGGCTTTATCCGTTTCGGAAAAGCCATCGGCAATTTTTTCCATTGCTTTCTGCAAGTCGCTGCCGCTGTAGTTGATTGCATATGTGCTCCACCGGTCGCCAAAATCTCCCGCCCAGTACGCGGTGGAGCCAAAGTCGTTGTTTTTGGCAAACAGGGTGTAGCAGCCCTCCGGGGCGGTGACGCCGCCATCTGCTGCATCATCGGTGCCGATGATGTACCACTCATGCCCGGCAAAGCTCACCACGTCGCCGATGGCGGGGGGTTCCGGCTCCTTCTCGTCAGGAGGGATCACCACAACCACGTCGCCACCGTCCTCGCCGGGGACGATCACCGTCACGTTGCCGGGCTCGTCGGGGGTCACATCCACGGAGATGTCCCCGTCCCCGCCTTCGGGGGGAACCACCACAACCGCATCCGCCAGCGCCGTGGTGGGCAGCATGCCCAGGCAGAGGGCCGCCACTAGGAACAAGCTTATAAATCTTTTTTTCATAAGGACTCCTCCTTGCCAAACAGAATGTTCCAGTATGGAGACTACCATACTGGAACAGGGCCATGGCCCTGTCTACACTTTTCCTATGATAATTATAGCAAAAAGCACGGGGGCCCGCAATGGTCCTTTTTGGGGGTCAAAAAGGATACTTTTTCGGAGTTTTTCCTGTTGAAAACTCCATTTTTTCTAGGTTCCATGCGGTTTTTGGCAATATGCGGATATCCGAAGAGAAACTTCGGATGGCGGGATGAAAACAGCTTACTTTATCCAGGATGGATGTGTCATCCGAGGCGCACTGCCGTTCCGCCAGTTGAAACTTATCCTTGCCTGGTGTGAGCTGCACCGAGATGAGTTGATGTAAAACTAGGAACTGGCCAAAGACGCTAACCCCCTTTGCCATATTGCGCCACTGGTGTAAGAAAGGAAGGAACCTGCCATGGAGATGATCCCCAAAGCTCTGCAAGCTGTCGCCGGGCAGAACCTCCTGATTTACATTTACTTTCACGACGGCACCGTCCGCTTGTACGATGCCTCCCCCCTGCTGGAAAAAGGAGGCGTGTTCGCTCCCCTGCGGGACGACGCCATCTTCCGGGAGCGCCTAACAGTCCTTAATGATACAGTCGCCTGGGATTTGGATGGAAATCGCGACCCTGCCGCCTGCATTGATTTAGACCCCTGTGAGCTATATGAATCCTGCTCCGTAGTGGAAGATCCTCTTAAAGAGGCGATTTGACACCGTATTTTGGCCTGAAAAATTCCTCGCAGCACCAAACCAGCACCTCTCTGCTGAGGTTTGTTCGGAAAAACTGGGCAACACCGCCTTTTCCTCGCTCTCGCTTGCGTTTTTCCACATCCACTCCAAAACCGCGTGCCGAGGGTTCAAGTC
>ERZ779885.3569-NODE-3569-length-13018-cov-2.884595_pt1 | contig 13018 bp, 8 predicted proteins | sample MGYA00511554_ERZ779885 | MGnify/ENA primary metagenome ERZ779885 (study PRJEB29588, sample SAMEA2160998) | human gut metagenome | biome: human gut; feature: human-associated habitat; material: faeces | place: Denmark | collected 2008/2010 ... | reverse complement strand
TGGAAGGGGAAGGACGTGATCTTATGAATATTGAGATTTCATTCTACCCCCTTCTTTACAGAAAACAGTTCATAGGTCATTCCATTCGACAACTGAATATTATCGAACTAAATATGTTGATAATGAAATATAACTATGTTTTATCTTTGTTGTTTATAGTGTTAATCGCTTGCGGAAATAGCGATGATGAATTGGATCCATTATCTGATAATGTAACATTGACATGCTCTCCTGAAAAGCTAGAAGCTGTTGCTATAGAAGCTATTTATACGCTAAATATTACTTGTAGCGGCGTTGAATGGACAGCTTTTGCCAGTGATGATTGTACCTCTTGGGTGAAAGTAAAAGTGCTGGATTCTTCTTTGGATAAAGGGAAAGTCGCCGTTACTGTGAATGTAAATTCGGGAACAACTGATCGCAACGGTTCTGTAATCATTAAATCCGGAGCAAAGCGTGTTGTGGTACCTGTGACGCAAGGAACCCCAATGTCTGTTTCGAAGCGTGAGATATATTCCAATTCTCGTGGCGAGAACTTCCTATTGTCCGTTGTAGCTACGGGTGACTGGAGTGTGACGTCTAACGATAGTTGGCTAAAGGCCGAAAAGAAAGATGGCAAGACAGTAAGTGTTACGACAGACCCTAATGAGAATAAAACTTCCCGGAAGGGAACTTTGGATATTGTTTCGGGTGCGGAGAAGATTACGGTGAGCATCACTCAAGAGTCGACTGAAGACCGTGAGATAAACACTCCCGAAGGATATCGCCTGGTTTGGCACGACGAGTTTAATGAAGGTAGCACTCTTGGCACCGATTGGACACACGAAGTGCAAAAGCCTGGTTGGGTGAATAATGAACTTCAGGAATATGTGAATGGTTCAGCAAATGGTAAGCATGTGACGGAATTAGTAGATGGTAAATTAAATATCAACTGCTTTAAAGGGTCTGATGGTAAGATATATTCGGGACGTGTGTATGCTAAAGTAAATACTGGATGGCTTTATGGCTATTTTGAGGCTCGCATCATGCTTCCTAAAGGTAAGGGTACTTGGCCTGCTTTTTGGATGATGCCAGTGAACAATAATTACTCTACTAATCCCTGGCCGGGGTGTGGCGAGATTGACATCATGGAAGAAGTGGGTGTTGATGCGAATATCGTGTCTTCTTCTATTCATTGTGCAGCTTATAATCATACCATAAACACTCAGAAGACTGCATCTCGCAATATTGGTACGGCAGAGTCAGAGTTCCATGTCTATGCTTGTGAGTGGACACCCGACTATCTGAAATTCTTTGTAGATGGAACAGAATTGATGACATTCAAGAATGAAGGTTCCGGCAAAAATGTGTGGCCGTTCACTTATGCTTTCTATCCTATTCTCAACCTTGCATGGGGCGGTGATTGGGGAGGATACAAAGGTGTAGATGAGAGTGCCTTGCCTATAACGATGAAGGTGGATTATGTACGCGTGTTTCAAAAGAAATAAACTGAGCAGTTAGTGATGTGGACAATCAATTTATAATGATAGGTAATAATATACATAATTAGGTTAATTCATGAAGACACTGAAAATCTTCTCCGCCTGCTTGTTTCTCTTGCCTTTTGTCTCTTGTACGCAAGTAGCCAATAAAGGTAGTGATGCGGCAACCGAGAAAAAAGTAGAATCTCTCCTGTCTAAGATGACCCTTGAGGAGAAAATCGGTCAGATGAACCAGATTTCCTCTTACGGTAATATCGAGGATATGAGTGCTTTGATTAAGAAAGGTGAAATCGGTTCCATCTTGAATGAGGTGGATCCGGTGCGTATTAATGCGCTACAGCGCGTGGCAATGGAAGAATCCCGTTTGGGTATTCCTTTATTGATAGCGCGTGATGTCATTCACGGGTTTAAAACAATTTTCCCTATTCCCTTGGGACAAGCGGCTTCGTTCAATCCGCAGGTAGCGAAAGACGGTGCACGGGTAGCAGCTATTGAAGCCTCGTCTGTAGGTATCCGGTGGACTTTTGCGCCAATGATTGATATTGCCCGCGATCCTCGCTGGGGACGTATTGCCGAAGGGTGTGGTGAAGATACGTACCTTACTTCCGTAATGGGAGCTGCTATGGTAGAAGGTTTTCAGGGAGATTCGCTGAATAGCCCTACTTCAATTGCAGCTTGCCCTAAACATTTTGTAGGTTACGGTGCAGCCGAAGGAGGACGTGACTATAATTCTACGTTCATTCCCGAACGCCGTTTGCGCAATGTTTATTTGCCACCTTTTGAAGCTGCCACCAAAGCGGGTGCAGCCACGTTTATGACTTCATTTAATGATAATGATGGAATCCCTTCTACCGGGAATGCTTTTATTTTGAAGAATGTACTCCGTGACGAGTGGGGATTCGATGGTTTTGTTGTGACGGACTGGGCTTCTGCCAGCGAAATGATAAGCCATGGTTTTGCCGCCGGTTCAAAAGAAGTGGCAATGAAATCTGTGAATGCAGGAGTAGATATGGAAATGGTGAGTTACACTTTTGTGAAGGAACTGCCGGAATTAGTGAAAGAGGGAAAGGTGAAGGAAAGCACTATCGATGAGGCTGTTCGTAATATTTTGCGTATAAAGTATCGTTTAGGATTGTTTGATACACCTTATGTAGATGAACAACAAACATCTGTCATGTATGCTCCTTCTCATTTGGAAGCAGCTAAGCAAGCCGCTGTTGAATCGGCTATTCTGTTGAAGAATGATAAGGAAGTGTTGCCGTTACAGCCATCTGTGAAAACTGTTGCAGTGGTAGGACCTATGGCTAATGCACCTTATGAACAGTTAGGTACTTGGATATTTGATGGTGAGAAAGCTCGTACTCAGACTCCGTTGAACGCTATTAAGGAAATGGTTGGCGATAAAGTACAGGTGATTTATGAACCGGGACTAGCATATAGTCGTGAGAAAAATCCGGCAAGTGTGGCTAAAGCAGCTGCCGCCGCTGCACGTGCAGATGTCATTCTTGCTTTTGTGGGTGAAGAATCTATTCTTTCGGGTGAAGCTCACTGTTTGGCTGATCTGGATTTGCAGGGTGATCAGGGAGCTTTGATTACAGCTTTGGCTAAGACGGGTAAACCTGTAGTGACTATTGTGATGGCGGGTCGTCCGTTGACTATCGGTAAAGAAGTCGAAGAGTCGACTGCTGTTCTCTATTCATTCCATCCGGGCACAATGGGCGGTCCTGCATTGGCTGATTTGCTTTGGGGGAAGGCTGTGCCGAGTGGAAAGGCGCCGGTCACTTTCCCGAGGATGGTGGGACAAATTCCTGTGTACTACGCTCATAATAATACCGGACGTCCGGCTACACGGAATGAAGTGTTGCTGAATGATATTGCTGTTGAGGCAGGACAGACTTCACTGGGCTGTACTTCCTTCTATATGGATGCGGGTTTTGATCCCTTGTTTCCGTTTGGTTATGGCTTGTCGTACACCACATTTAAGTATAGCAACATCAAACTGGCGTCTGATGTACTGAAAAAAGATGATGTGCTGACAGTGACATTCGATCTGGAAAATACCGGGAAATATGAAGGAACGGAAGTAGCTCAATTGTATATACAAGATAAGATTGGTTCCGTGACCCGTCCGGTGAAAGAACTGAAACGTTTCACTCGTGTGACATTGAAGCCGGGTGAGAAAAAAAGCGTTTCGTTTGAACTCCCTGTTAGTGAACTTGCATTTTGGAACATAGATATGGCTAAAGTTGTGGAACCCGGAGACTTTGGGCTTTGGGTGGCAACGGATAGTCAGTCCGGAGAAGAAGTTTTCTTCAAGGTAGTAGACTGATTGGTGATTTTAAGGTTAAAGTAGAAGAGGGGCGGTCCGTGATGGTTCGCCCCTCTTGATTATACCCTCTCACTATTAACACTATAATTATTCTACTGCTACTTTATGGTGCCTGAATAGGATTTTAATTTATTTGATGCGTCTATAACCGTAAACAGCATTAGCGCCCAGTTCTTCTTCGATGCGAAGCAACTGATTATATTTTGCCATACGGTCGGAACGACTCAATGAACCGGTTTTGATTTGTCCGCTATTGGTGGCAACGGCGATGTCGGCAATCGTAGCGTCTTCCGTTTCCCCGGAGCGATGGGAGGTCACGGTAGTGTATCCGTGGCGGTGAGCCATTTCGATGGCATTCAATGTTTCGGTCAGGGAACCGATTTGGTTTACTTTAATTAGAATAGAGTTGGCACAACCTTTTTCAATACCCATGGCCAGGAAATCAACGTTAGTAACAAAGAGGTCGTCACCTACCAACTGGCAACGGTCGCCGATGCGGTCGGTAAGTTTCTTCCAGCCTTCCCAGTCATTTTCGCTCATGCCGTCTTCGATAGAGTCGATGGGGAATTGGTTGATAAGTTGTTCCAGATAGTCAATCTGTTCGTCAGCTGTGCGTTTCTTGCCTTTCTCGCCTTCGAACTTGGTATAATCGTAGATTCCGTCTTTATAGAATTCAGAAGAAGCGCAGTCCATGGCAATCATTACATCTTTGCCCGGTTCGTATCCAGCAGCTTTGATGGCGGCAATAATACTGTTCAGGGCATCTTCTGTACCTTCCAGATTTGGTGCAAAACCGCCTTCGTCACCTACTGCAGTGCTCAGACCACGATCTTTCAGTACTTTCTTTAAAGCGTGGAATACTTCGGCACCCATGCGCAGACCTTCACGGAAGGAAGTTGCGCCTACAGGGCGTATCATGAATTCCTGAAAGGCAATAGGAGCGTCACTGTGCGAACCACCGTTGATGATATTCATCATCGGTACGGGCATTACGTATGTATTGGTACCACCGATGTAGCGGTACAGGGGTATATCGAGATAAGCGGCGGCAGCTTTAGCTACGGCGAGGGATACGCCGAGAATAGCATTTGCGCCCAGATTTGATTTCGTTTTTGTTCCATCCAATGCCAGCATGGTATGATCGATGCCCATCTGGTCGAGGGCTGACATTCCGACAAGTTTCGGAGCGATAATATCATTGATGTTTTCTACAGCTTTTAATACACCTTTGCCTCCATAGCGTCCTTTGTCGCCATCACGGAGTTCCAATGCTTCGTGTTCTCCCGTAGAAGCGCCGGAAGGAACGGAAGCACGGCCCATAAAGCCTGATTCCAACATTACATCTACTTCCACTGTGGGATTTCCTCTTGAATCGAGGATTTCACGTCCGATAATCTTTTCTATTTTCATAATTATGATATTATTTGTAATTATTTTAAATAGGAAACAAGAAGCAATCGGTTTTTGTTCAGAATATAGTTGTGTTTAGTGATTAGTGGTGAGTGATAAGTGATTAGTGCCGACTGCTCCTCCCGCCAATGCAGCCAATATTCCCAACGTGATGCTGATTAAGGTATATGCTATAAATGTTCCATAGAAACCACCTTTCAGCAAGGTCAGACCATCATTGGAAAAAGTAGAGAAAGTGGTGAATCCACCGCAGAAACCGGCTGTCAATAACAGACGCATTTCGGGTGAGAGATTAAAACGGGCGGAAAGGGCATAAAACAATCCGATGAGAAAACTGCCGAAGATATTGACTGTAAATGTTGCCCAAGGAAAGGAATAAGGGATGATCCGTTCGTGCAGTAGTTCCTGCACATAGTAACGGAGCACACTGCCTGTTCCGCCACCAAGGAAAATGTATATCAATTCTTTCATTTTTATTCTGTTATTATTCCGATAATGCCTGCAAAGGTACAATTTTTCATTTATATCGGGTTTATATTCCGGTTTTTCCCCTTAATGCTTAAAAATCAGAAACTAAACCAGTTATGCAAACGTTTGCCGGTAAATCATCTATATTTTCATTTTATTCCTTCGTTCACATGTCATTTCATCCTTATATTTGCATCACGATTATAATTCTCTAAAATAATTCAAATCATGAAAAACATGAAAGCAATCAAATTGTTCTGTCTCTTGCTCTTTTTGTTTGTAAGCAATTGGGCAATGGCTGAGAGTATCACTTCGCCGAACGGACAACTGCAACTGAACTTTTCAGTGAACGCACAAGGTGAACCGATCTATGAACTTTCCTACAAAGGAAAAGCTGTTATCAAACCTTCTAAACTCGGCTTGGAACTGAAAGATGCTCCGGGACTGATGAATGGATTTACACTGGCAAATACCCAAACTTCCACTTTTGATGAGACTTGGGAGCCGGTGTGGGGTGAAGTGAAACAAATTCGCAACCATTATAATGAGATGGCTGTAACGTTGAACCAGAAAGCGCAAGATCGCAATATGATCATCCGCTTCCGTCTGTTTGATGACGGTTTGGGTTTCCGTTACGAATTTCCTTTGTCTAAGAACCTGAATTACTTCGTTATCAAGGAAGAACGTACTCAGTTTGCCATGACAGGCGATCACACAGCTTTCTGGATACCGGGTGATTATGATACACAGGAATATGATTATACAGAATCTAAGCTTTCTGAAATCCGTGGCTTGATGGATGGTGCGATCACTCCTAATTCTTCACAGACTACGTTCTCTCCGACGGGTGTACAGACTTCTCTGCAAATGAAAACAGCTGACGGTCTTTATATTAACCTGCATGAGGCTGCTTTAGTGGATTATTCCTGTATGCATCTTAATTTGGATGATAAGAATTTCGTATTCGAATCCTGGCTTACTCCTGATGCAAAAGGAGATAAAGGATACCTGCAAGCTCCCTGTAAGTCTCCGTGGCGTACGGTTATCGTAAGTGATGATGCCCGTGATATTCTGAATTCCAAACTGACGTTGAATCTGAATGAGCCTTGTGCTTATGAAGATGTTTCCTGGATTAAGCCGGTGAAATATGTAGGCGTATGGTGGGAAATGATTGCCGGAAAGAGCACTTGGGCTTATACCGATGATCTGCCTTCTGTAAAATTGGGTGAAACGGACTATACCAAAACTAAACCTAACGGACGTCATGGTGCTACCAATGAAAACGTAAAACGTTATATAGACTTTGCAGCTGAAAATGGACTTGATCAAGTGCTGGTAGAAGGTTGGAACGAAGGATGGGAAGACTGGTTCGGTCATTCTAAAGATTATGTATTTGATTTTGTAACTCCATATCCTGACTTTGATGTAAAGATGTTGAACGCTTACGCTAAAAGTAAGGGGGTGAAATTGATGATGCATCATGAAACTTCGGCATCCGTACGCAATTATGAACGTCATATGGATAAAGCCTACCAGTTTATGGTAGACAATGGTTACAATGCAGTGAAGAGTGGTTATGTAGGCAATATGATTCCTCGTGGAGAGCATCACTACGGTCAGTGGATGAACAACCATTATCTGTACGCCGTGACTAAAGCTGCCGAGTATAAGATTTGCGTAAATGCCCATGAAGCTGTGCGTCCTACCGGACTTTGCCGTACTTATCCTAACCTGATTGGTAACGAGTCTGCCCGTGGTACGGAATATGAGGCTTTTGGTGGCAGTAAACCGTTCCACACTACCTTGCTTCCATTTAATCGCCTGATTGGTGGCCCGATGGATTATACTCCTGGTATCTTCGATACAAAACTTGATTTCATGGGCGATCTGCCTCATGGACAGGTACAGACCACTCTCTGTAAGCAGTTGGCTCTTTACGTGACATTATACAGTCCGTTGCAGATGGCTGCCGATTTAGTTGAGAATTATGAGAAGCACATGGATGCTTTCCAATTCATCAAAGATGTAGCGGTAGATTGGGATGATAGTAAATATCTGGAAGCGGAACCGGGTGATTATATTACGGCAGCTCGTAAGGCGAAAGGAACGAATAACTGGTTTGTAGGTGGCATCACAGATGAGAATGCACGTACTGCTAACTTTACTCTGGATTTTCTGGAACCTGGCAAGCAGTATGTAGCTACTCTTTATGCTGATGGTAAAGATGCTGATTACAAAGAGAATCCGACTTCTTATCAGATAAAGAAAGGTATTGTGACCAGTAAGACTAAGATGTCTGTGAAGTTGGCACGTAGTGGTGGCTTTGCCCTGAGTTTGATTGAGGCTACTCCGTCAGACAAGAAGGTTGTGAAGAAATGGAGATAGATAAGATTCATCGGAAACTCTCAGATTGAGAGCTACTCTAAAATTAGGGTAAAAAGAGGTTTTTATTAGGCATTAGGTAAATAAGGGGTGCACTTCAAAATTTGAAGTGCGCCCCTTTCTTTTTTCTTTGTATGACTTCTTGCTGAGTTTCTTAACTCAAGGGCCCAGGTTTGTTGCTGCAAAATAGAATCGATGCTTCCACAACTTAATAAGACGATTGAGCAAGAACTTGATGGTATGGCTTGATTACCCCTGAAATGGGAGGCTTTGCATTGACTCGATGGTTGCAGATAATGCACTGAATTATATCATTTGTCACTAAATTGGAATAAACTTTAGAAGTCTTGTGATGTAACAAAGTTTGTCCTGTTTTCAAGGTATTAAGAGCTTGTTTCCAAGAAGTTAAGAGTTTGTCGACAAAGAGTTAACTTCCTGTCGACAAACTCTTAACTTCTTGTAAGTGACTAATTCCCAGAGTGGTTTTAAAGTGCCTTTGTCGTTGAGGTAATGAGCGAAATAGTGTTGAATAAAATTCCTTATTGTCTGGTGTGTTAATCATAGCTTGTATAGGGCTACACCTTTTGCCGCAAAGGGTGTAGCCTTACATACAAAAGGGTGTAGTCATCCGGGGTAAATGGTGTAGCCCTTTTGGAAGTGCCCTTACAGGTACTTGTGGATAGGATTAAATGATATGATTAGAATTATTTTTATTAAACACTTTGTTCTTTCGAAAATCCCCCTTATCTTTGTGCCCATTAAACGAACGATTAATAGTATATTTTGTTCTATTAAGTCTTTTGTTTACAGTATATTAGAAGTCGAGAACTGTGCTTTTTCAGCAAAATCAGCTTTTCCAGTCTTCAAAAGTGCCTGTTTGCACTTCCTGCGATAGGGAGTCTGAATTTAGGCCGTTGAACGTAGCAAATTCACCATCACGGATTTACGTTTTAACCGGAAGGAATTTTCATTCCCCGGTGTCCCCAAGAAATATCCAGACGAGAACAGTTAATCATTCATGAGCTCTCAATCTTCCATTCTGAATTCTGAATATCATTGGTATGCTTTGCGTATCACCTATAGCCGGGAACTCGTTTTGAAAGAGTTTTTGGACAAGAATAATATCGAAAACTTCATTCCTATGCGTTATGAATATGTAACGCGGAAGGAGCAACGTATTCGTAAACTCGTTCCTGCCCCAGACTCTCCAATCCGAAAGCAAGTTCCTGCCATACATAATCTGGTTTTCATTTATTCCACTCGTAAGAAGATTGACGAAATTAAGGAGGAAAATGCTGTTCTTCTACCTCTTCGCTATATCATGGATCGTGAGACGAAGCAGCCGATTATCGTTCCGGAAATCCAAATGCGCCATTTTATAGCCATCGCCGGTTCTTACGACCAACAAATAATTTACTTGCCGCCTACGGAATATTCCATGCAGAAAGGAGATCGTGTCCGCATCACCGGTGGGGTTTTCGAAGGTGTCGAAGGTATATTTGTTCGTGTAAAAGGTGATCGTCGGGTAGTTGTTTCTATTCAGGGGGTTATGGCAGTAGCTACCACTTTTATTCATCCCTCTCTTATTGTTCCGATAACAGAAGAATAATTCATAATTCTGCACATTGTACTTTGTTACTTATACGCTTTGTAATTCATAATTTGTAATCTTAATTATATGAAGTCTCAAATCGATGCTTTGCGTCAACTCACGCATGAGCTTCTTTATCTTGGCATGGATGGTGAACCCATTTATGCGGATCGTTTTCGTCAACTAAATTCAGATGTTTATAATCAGGCGGAAGCCTTGTATCAGAAAAAAGCTCGGAATGATGAAGAAGAAGCGACTCTTTGTGTTACTCTCTTGAAAGCTTATAGTGCTACGATTTATGATCGTGGCGATAAAGGAGGAAAAGTTCAAATACTGCTTGATCGTAGTTGGGAGGTTCTGAATAAAATATCTGATTCTTTGTTGAAATGCCAATTGTTGGTGGTTTGCTATGGAGAGACATCCGATGAGGAGTTGGCGAAAGAAGCACGTGCGATTATGAATGGCTGGGGTGATTCTCTAACTGTTGAACAACAAGAACTTCTAAATGAATTTATTCCCTAATATTTGTCCATAGTTTTATATGAAAATTCTTGTTACGGGGGCTGCTGGTTTCATTGGCTCGTATGTTTGTAAACGTCTACTTTCTCGTGGAGATGAGGTGGTAGGGCTTGATAATATCAACAGCTATTATGACGTCAATCTGAAGTATGGACGTTTGGGTACTTTAGGCATTGATAAAAATACGGTTGATTGGTATAAATTTGTCCAAAGTAATACATCTGAGCAGTTTCGGTTTGTACGTATAAATCTGGAGGATAAACAGGCGATGCGAATGCTTTTTGCCAATGAGTCTTTTGACAAAGTTGTAAATTTAGCGGCTCAGGCTGGAGTACGTTATTCAATAGAAAATCCATACGCATACGTGGAAAGCAATATAGATGGTTTCTTGAATGTATTGGAAGGTTGCCGTCATTACAAAGTGAAGCATTTGGTTTACGCTAGCTCCAGTAGTGTTTATGGATTGAACGGAAAAGTTCCCTTTTCTGAAAAAGATAGTATCGCACATCCTGTAAGCCTTTATGCAGCGACAAAGAAATCAAATGAATTGATGGCTCATACTTATAGCCATTTATATGGCATTCCTTCTACTGGTTTGCGCTTCTTTACAGTTTACGGCCCTTGGGGACGTCCGGATATGTCACCTTTCCTTTTTGCAGATGCCATGTTACACGGGAGACCAATAAAGGTTTTCAATAATGGTGATATGTTGCGTGATTTTACTTATATTGATGATATTATTGAAGGAATCCTTCGGGTGATAGACCATATTCCTACTTCTAATCAGGATTGGAGTGCTCAAAACCCTGATCCGAGCTCTTCCACTGCTCCATATAAAATATATAATATAGGTAATTCTCATCCAGTGAAACTTATGGACTTTATTCAGGCAATTGAAGGAGCTATTGGACATCCTGCAGAGAAAATATATCTTCCGATGCAACCGGGAGATGTTTATCAGACAAATGCAGATACTTCGGCTTTGCAGAATGAGTTGGGATTTAAGCCTGACAAACCTATTAAAGAGGGAGTTCAGGAAACGATAGACTGGTATCGTTCTTTTTATCAATTGTAATCAAAAGTAAACTAAGATAATATGAAAATAGCAATCGTTGGTACCGGCTATGTCGGTTTGGTGACAGGTACCTGTTTTTCGGAGATGGGGATTGACGTGACTTGTGTGGATGTGCAGGACAGTAAGATAGAAAAACTGAAGAAAGGTATTATTCCCATTTATGAGCCGGGCTTGGAAGATATGGTTCATCGTAACTATACTGCGGGTCGTCTGAAATTTACAACGGACTTGAAGGAGTGTCTGGATGATGTAGAGGTTGTGTTTAGTGCTGTTGGTACTCCTCCTGATGAGGATGGCAGTGCTGATTTGAAATATGTATTGGAGGTAGCGCGTACCATTGGCTGTAATATGAATAAGTATGTGCTGGTTGTGACTAAGAGTACGGTTCCTGTGGGGACTGCACAAAAGGTAAAGTCTGCCATTCAGGAAGAACTTGACAAGCGTAATGTAAAGATAGAGTTTGATGTGGCTTCCAATCCCGAGTTTTTGAAAGAAGGTGATGCGGTAGATGATTTTATGAAGCCCGACCGTGTGGTAGTAGGTGTGGAGTCAGAAAAGGCTAAGGCTATAATGGAACGTCTTTATAAGCCTTTCATGATGAATAACTATCGGTTGATATTTACTGATATTCCTAGTGCCGAGATGATAAAATATGCTGCTAATTCTATGTTGGCTACACGAATTAGCTTTATGAATGATATCGCTAACCTCTGTGAACTGGTTGGTGCTGATGTAAATATGGTTCGCAAAGGTATTGGTGCGGATAGTCGTATTGGCAGTAAATTTCTGTATCCCGGTTGTGGATATGGTGGTTCTTGTTTTCCGAAAGATGTAAAGGCGTTGATAAAGACTGCTGAAAAGAACGGTTATCCGATGCGTGTGTTGAAGGCCGTGGAAGAGGTGAACGAGAAGCAAAAGAGTATTCTTTTTGAGAAATTATTGAAACATTATAATGGAGACTTGAAAGGTAAGCAAATCGCTTTATGGGGTTTGGCTTTCAAGCCTGAAACGGATGATATGAGGGAGGCTCCGGCATTGGTTTTGATTGATAAGTTGATAGAGGCTGGTGCAAGCGTGAAGGTCTATGATCCGATTGCGATGGATGAATGTAAACGTAGGATAGGAGATAAGGTTGTCTATGCTACGGATATGTATGATGCGGTGCTGGATGCGGATGCGTTGTTGCTGGTGACGGAGTGGAAAGAGTTTAGGATGCCGAGTTGGGGGGTACTGAAGAAGACGATGAAGAAGGTAGTGGTGATTGATGGAAGAAATATATATGAGAAGTCTGAATTACAAGAGTTAGAGATTGTTTATGCTTGTATCGGTAGATAATGTTTGTCGTATGCACGGAACGGGTATGATATGAAGTTGGAAGCGATGTATTGGAAATTTAAAGAATTTGAATGTCGATATTTGAGACAAAATGGAAGTTGTAAAAACATTAATAGAGGGCGTTGTCATCATTGAACCTCGTCTTTTTAAAGATGGGCGCGGCTACTTTTTTGAATCCTTCAATCAGAAAGAATTTGAGGAAAAAGTCTGCAAGACAACATTTGTGCAAGATAATGAATCCAAATCGTCTTACGGTGTTATTCGCGGATTACATTTTCAAAAGTCGCCTTTTGGCCAAAGTAAATTGGTTCGTGTTGTGAAAGGTGCTGTCCTTGACGTAGCTGTAGATATACGGAAAGGCTCTCCGACTTTTGGTCAACATGTATCAGTAGAGCTGACAGAAGATAATCATCGTCAATTTTTTATTCCTA
>ERZ779885.3564-NODE-3564-length-13030-cov-2.833064_pt1 | contig 13030 bp, 12 predicted proteins | sample MGYA00511554_ERZ779885 | MGnify/ENA primary metagenome ERZ779885 (study PRJEB29588, sample SAMEA2160998) | human gut metagenome | biome: human gut; feature: human-associated habitat; material: faeces | place: Denmark | collected 2008/2010 ... | reverse complement strand
CGGCAGGGGCGGAGCCTGATTCGCCGACACCAGGACGCTGGTTTCACTGGCGCTCGATTTAGCCGGGGCGGGTCCAGGCGGATTTTGGCCCTCAACGCTAGAAGCGCCTTCGGCGGAACTGGCAGCTGCCTTCCCTTCCGCCTGCGGCGCGGCATTAGCAGAACTGGAAGAAGTGCCTTCCCCAGGCTGCGCGGTGGCTTCGATAGCGGTGGGAGTGCCCGAACCGGATGCGAGTTCGTCGGCGTACGCCGTGGATACCGCGCCTGGCGCAATGGTAAGGCCGACGGAAAGAACGAGCCCAGCTATAACAACATAACGACGGAGTGTACGTGAATTGGAGGAATATGCCTCAGATGAATTCTTTTTCATTTCAATGACCCCCTTAGCTTATGTTCAGATGAGCCCAAACAACTTTGAGCCCCATCGGAAAACCAGCTTCACGGCAAAACGCCGTAATACGTTGCGCAACACGGTGACCTGCACTTTCGTAACTGATATTGGTTTAACTGGTATCGGCTGCGCGACGGTCCGCATTCTGAAAAGCGAATAAATGTCTGCGTTTGGCAAATTCGCTAGATCAAACTGCTGGGAGCTTAAAACCAGCGCATCCCTGAAAAGATTCGTGGCTGGTTTTGCAAGAGGAAGAGGGGTTGCGAACACATTGGTTCCTATGCCAATATAATACCGTGCGGCGGTTTCTCACGCAAGGCTAGCTTTTTCTATCAGGGTTAAAGCCGCAGGTAGAAGCAGGGTTCGTATATACGAACCCTGCAATGACGGTGAATGCCCATGCGGCAAGGGCGGCTTGTTTTTGCCCTCTGCGGGCAGTGCGCTATGCGTGGAGAGGAACGGTTCCGACAAGACCGGCTTGCACCTTCGCCGACGGCTTTGGGAGTGTTGGCGCTTGGCTTATGCGCCCTGATCGGGCTGCGCAACGCATCGAGCAATGGGAGCCAGAAGCGTTATTTGGCGCCAAAGCGAAAAGAACAGTTGGCACACCGCCCTATTACCTGCGATTATGGTGAGGTGCATAGCCCCAAACACACCGAAGGCGCTCAAGGGAGCATTAAAAACACTCAGGGCAAAGCCGAAGAGCAATGCAGGAAGGGAGCTTCCCATGGAAGAAGAAAACGAATACACCGGAATGACCGCAGATGAAATGCAAAGGTTCTTTGATATGGAAGCAGAACAGGGAACAAGCGAGCTTGAGGCCTATCGGAAGCTGATGAGAATCTTAGGGATCGAGTTTCCGAGCAAAGAATAATGCGGCATTTGCTTTAAAAGCGTCTAAGCCTGGAAAGAAATCAAGGCTACGGGCGCTTTTCTTGTTTCACGCATACCGAAAGGGCAAAGTTCACATTGCGCCCCGGTATTTATCCTCCTAGGAACGGAGACGGCTATGCCAGCATCGGCAGCCTGGGCTTCAAAAAGACCGAGAGGCAAAACAGGAAGGTAGGTTCGCCATGTCAGCAACCGAGGCACAGAAAAGGGCAAGCGCGAAGTATCAACGCGAGAAAACCAAGCAGGTCAATCTTAAATTCTCGCCTAACGAGATGGACCTGTTCGATTGGCTCAAAGCGCAGGACACGCCCGTTTCCACAACGGTTAAACGCCTGATTCGCGAAAAGATTGATAGGACCGCTTAATTTCGGACTAGATAGACACTTGCGCATTGGGCAGCAAAGAGGGCGGGTTAGGTACGACCTTCTATATTCTGGCGCACCCCGCACAACGACAGGCATTAAGGCAGATTACTTAGAGGCGCTGCGGCCCCAAAAGCACCTTCTATATGAAGTCAAAAAAAGCATGAGACGCAATGCAAGTCGAAATAAAGCGTTTCGAGAACCAAGGCGATAATCAAATTTACATCTCAAAAACCATCCGCTTCTCTTTCGAGAATAGCCAATCGTCCCAGAAATAAAAACGGAAACCGTTCTTACAATTTAAGCAAGAACGGTTTCCAGAAGGAGAGAGGGGGCAGCTATTTCCTCAAACAACCGAGCCCTTTTCCAAATAAACTCAGTGCACCTATCGTGCTAATCACCTTGACTCCATTGCCTCGTTAAGCCCCTGAAGCCTGGTCTCAAACTGAGCCTCGGAAAACACCCGGGGGTCGGCCTGGTCGGCGTCAAACATGGTGTAGGGGATATCATGCCGGCTCGCAAGCTGACGCTCCATTTCAAACATTATGCCAACCCAAGGTTTGCAGCTCCTCATGACGTTGCAGAGAATCCCATCACATTTATAGCGATCGATCAATGAGCTTCGGTAGTCTCGCCCAATTTGCAGGCCCGTAGCGTTATTGGTGCTCGAATACGATTCGCATAATTGATACAGATCTTCAAATGTGGTTCCGTAATTACCCGTATACGGAGTCCCAACCATGTTGATTCCCTTTTCAGCTAGCGATTCGGAATTCTGACGAAGATAAGGCCAGCAGCACAAACCGTCCCAGAAAACCCGTTTGTTTTCAACCCCTGAAAAGGTTGTGGTGGAATCTCGAACGCGTTCTTCCAGCTCAGAGACAAACATTTCCAAAACTTCAGTCGTTTCCTTTTTGCCTCGGGCAATGATCATAAGCGCCATAAAGTTATACTCGTCGAATGCGCTTGCAGGAGAGGGAACTGTCTCGCCTATCAAATCCATAGCTTTCTGGAAAAGCATGCCGTTTTTGCTTGATATTTCAAGCACCTCTTGGAATTTGTTGTAGTCGAATTGTTTTCCGGTCACCTTTTCGAGCTGATTGACAATACCCTGCAATTGGCTCTTTATATACTCAATTTTTTCTGGTTCAAATTCCGCTTGCGTGGCATAAGGAACATCCAGCATGATCATTGGAATGTCATATTTCAAAGCAAGATTTTCATACCATTTATTCACTGTCGAGCAGATATTGTTCGATACACACAGAAAATCGGGAGCCGGGATATCAAGTCCGTGCCCAAAATCTGACTCACGTTCATCAAACCCAAGGCTAATGCGCGCATAAGAGCACAGATCGTCCGAATACCCCATACTTTCGGCCTTTTCGCAGAATTGAATCGCTCCTTTTTTTGCAGCTACAGCCGCAGCATGGTTTTCTGGGTAAACAATTTTCAAGTCCATAACCTCAAATAGCTCTTTTGCAAAATTCGAAGTAGAGTACCCAATAGGCTCGTGGGCCAGCTTGGCTGCACGAATATCTGAGTAGATGTCACCAACATATTCCCTCATTAGATCCCGCGCGCGGCTTCTGCAGTTAATCGATTGCACCATTTCTTTCCCCCTTAAACGATTCCATAAAGCAAAGGTTAGAAGTTCTTTCCCAACTGAAGCATTTCAGAAAAAGCTTGCACCCTTGTAGCTATTTGCTCGCTTATTCCTAGCTGAGACTCAACCTCTAGAACGAGCAAGGGCGTATCAGACTCCATTAACTGCTTCTTAAGAATTGGCACATCGAATTCTTCCGCTTCGCAAAACTTCACAATGCAAGCAATAACGCCATCAGCACCTCGGCTCTTTGCCAAGTTCGACAATAAAATCCCACGTTTCTTTTGAGGATCCAAAGCAATGGAAGCACCTTCTACCCTCTCCCAGATCTCCGCCAGAGAATCGTAAGGGTCGATACGGCCAGGAACATCCGCTTCGTAACGAACCGACTCAGCGACAGTCAGGTCCCCCACCACCGACATATTGTTCTTTTCCAACTCGAGAAGGAAAGAGGGCGAATCGGCCATAATCCCAGTCAGCACAACACTCGTCCCCGATGGCGCACATTCTGGCATTTTAAACAACTCATCGTTTAGCTTTCGTACCATAGACAAGTGCTCCTCCACAGGCATAACCCTTGCAGCCGAAAACACATACCGGCGATTAAGGGGAGTTATTATATCCGTGTGCCTTGAGGACAGCATGGAAAAATCCCTCATCGCCGCCCTATGGGCGTTATAGGTAACGATGCTCTCCCTGAGCGCTCTCTCAGTGATCTTTTCCCCCGTTATCGCTTCGAGTTTTGAAGCAATCCTCTTCAATTGACTTCTGTTGTAAAGATGAGCCTCCTTTGTATCTCGAACGACAGGCTGCACATAATCAATAACGTTCGCCGTCGGGCACGCAAATTTCCAATTCTCTTCAAGATTTCGCAGGCCATCGCAAGTCGTCGGAACTATAACGGCAGATAACTCGTCGTACTTTCCACCAAGAGCGCCATTCATCAATGAAAACAATAAAGAGCAGTAGAAAGCTGGATAGTAACTACTTGCCGATCCCGAAACGCCTTCATCTTCCCACAGCTCCATAGGTTGCATCCCAGCCGCATGAATCAATTCAAGCGGCACAAAATAGGGGACGCAGCCAACAACTTTCCTCCCCTTTTCTCTTGCCAGCCTCACCTGCCCGTCAAAATCCAACGACTTATCCTTAAAGACGGCAATCAAATCAATAATCGTTTCCATTCGAATCCTCCTAGGTTTATTAACTAACCTTTTCGAACTCGAATAACAGCTGCTGATTTGGAATTACTCGCTAGTTGCAAAATCAAGAGCATATAGCGCTGCACCTAGCGCGCCACACATCTGGCTTTTTCCAGATACTGCGATAGAGGCACCAAGCTCTCTTTCAAGAGCGCTGACAACACCTTTGTTCAGAGCAACACCGCCACTCATGGCAACGGGCGACTCGATTGGACCAAGGCGCTTAACTAATCCGGCTGCCCTCTTGGCAACGGACTTATGAATTCCGGCAACGATGTCGGGTATTTCCTCTCCCATCGACAAATGAGAAATAACTTCAGATTCCGCGAATACCGTGCATGTCGAACTGATCTCTACGGGGTGGACCGATTGCTCATCTAGCTCTCCCAGGCTAGACACATCGCTCTCAAGCACTCCAGCCATCACGTCAAGAAATCGTCCAGTACCAGCAGCGCATTTCTCATTCATAATGAAATTGTCAAGCGTCCCGTTTTCTTTTAGTCGCAATGCTTTCGCATCTTGACCACCAATATCAATAACTGTTCGAGTTCCAGGCATCAGGTAATTAACCCCACGAGCGTGACAACTTATCTCACTTATCTGCTTATTTGCAAATTGGAAGCGCTGCCTGCCGTATCCTGTCGCAACGCTAAAAGCCACATCGTCCCAACTTAATTAATTGTTATCGAATAAATCGTCCATTACTCTTTGAGCTCCACTCGTTCCTGTTCCGAGTGCGCATACCGAGCAATACAGAAGGTCCTTATTCTCATTGAGTATTACGGCCTTCGTCGCAGTTGAGCCAATATCTATCCCCAATACGTACACGACAACGCTTCCTTTTCCAATCGTAGGATTAATTGATAGCGAATTACGATTCGGCTTTTGCAAGCGCAGAGATCAAGGTGTCACTCAGACCATTCGTCTGCGAAGAAATATCCGAATAGAGCTTCTGGACGCCCTCCAGTTTCAGTACTTCATCAAAGAAGGATTGATCATATTCGATTACCTCCACACCTGCATTTACCATGGTTTGCTCGCTGTCAGAATCGAGAGAGTCAAGTTGACCGCGCAAATCTGCTCGAACCTCATCAAGGGACTCTTCAATTGCCTTCTGATATGAAGGATCGAGGGAATCCCACTTATCCTTGTTCATGCTGATTCCATAGGTATAGAGAATGTGGTTGGTCTTGCATAGATACTTCTGAACCTCCTGCAAGCTCGCACCAACCGTGGTGTCGTTTGCATTCTCTTGACCATCTACCGTACCGTTTTGAAGAGCAAAACATACCTCGCTAAACGCAAGCGGAGTTGGCTCGGCGCCAAGCGCCTGCCAGAAGGCCATATGATTCGAGTTCTCCATCGTCCTAATCTGGAAACCCTTGAAATCAGACAAAGAGTTCAGCGCCTTGTTGGAAGTGGTTTCACGGAAGGTGGCATTCTGGAGAAAGCCCAGATTCTGATACCCCGCTGCATTGTATGCTTTTTGGAGATCATCGGTGAATTCGTTTTCTCCATTGAGAACGCTCTCGATGTCATCCGGTTCCGCTGTCGCAAACAGCATAGGCAGATCAAATACAGCCAGCTCAGGAACGAATGAAACCATGGGGGCGGGCTGAACTGTGACCATGTCGATATCACCACTTTGCTCCTGCCTCAAAAGATCCACGTCACCACCAAGCTCGCTATTCCCGTGATAGTCGACAGTGATCTTACCGCTTGTTTTCTCGTTTACCTTAGCGGCAAACTGGTCAGATAACAAATTTCCGCTCGACCCAGGGCTTGCGCAATCGGCAAGAATCAGCGTCACTGGCTCTAGGCCCTCATACTCCGTACCCGCTGCCGAATCTGATGAAGACGATTTTTCGGACCCCCCAGAGCAGCCCGTCAAGCACACCATAGCCAACGCCAAAACAGCCAGAGCAGCAATAACACTGACGAATAGTCTATGCTGCCTTAACTTTCCTTCCTGTTGTCTTTCTAGCATTTTTTTCTCCCTTCCTTTTCCTTCCCGGCTAACCATATAAATCAGCTAGAAAACCTCATCCCAAGAACCATATAGAGAACCAGGGAACATAAACGATCATCACCAAAGCAACCAGGAACGCAAGAATAAAGGGGATTGCCTTGACTGCAATTTCCATAGGTCGCTCTTGAGCGATATTCGACACAACAAATAGATTCAATCCAAACGGAGGAGTAGCCAGACCAATAGCCAGGCAGCATACAAGGATTACGCCAAAATGGACGGGATCCAATCCCATAGCCTGCATAGCAGGCAGCAGAATTGGAGCAAGGATGATAATTGCAGGCCCCGTATCCATCACCATGCCCAGAATCAAGAACAGAACTGCACAAACGGTAACTGCCACCCAAACGTTATCGAACGCGCCTGTGATGAAAGCGGTAATCGCCGAAGAAGCCCCTGTAAGACTCAAGACACGGCCAAACGCTACAGCAAAAGCCAGAACAAATGCCAATCCACCGTACGTACGAACAGACGAAACAAGAATGGGAACAATATCAGACGGTTTAATCGTACGATAAATAAAGAACGCAACAATCAAGGCGTAAAACACGCTAATGCAAGCTGCCTCCGTAGGAGTGGTGAAGCCGGCGTATATTCCGCCAAGAACAATGACTGGACACAACAATGCAGGCAGACTGTCAATGAACAAATGGAAAAAACCTTGCCCCCGAAGCTCGTCCATTGCGCTAGCAATCAGCTTCTCATCTTCGCCTTTCCGCGAGCAGTGAACAACGCAGTAGACCATCAAGCAGACACCGATTAATATGCCGGGTAAAATTCCCCCCAAGAACAATGATCCAGTCGATACACCCGTAGCGAGAGAATAAAGGATGAATGGGATGGAGGGCGGGATAACCACTCCTAAACCGCCTGCAACAACGATTATTGCAGCACTCCATTTTCGTTCATACCCCAAACTTACTAGAAATGGAACACACATTGCCCCAACAGCAGCGGCAGTTGCGGGTCCTGATCCCGAAATAGCTCCATAGAACAAACAGGTGATAATTACCGCACACGGAATACCCCCTGGAAAACGGCCGACGAAATAAGCAAAAAAACTAAACAGCTTTTTTGAAATTCCACCTTCGGCCATAATGATGCCGCCAAAGATAAACAGCGGAACAGCTAAAATCGGGGTTGAATTAGCGCCAGAAAAAGCATTATTAATTAGCTGAGTAACACTACCCCCCCCCGTCCCAGTAAACACAATCGGGGATAAGGCGCCCGCCACCATTGCTATCCCAATTGGCACGGCAAGAGCAATAGCGGCTAGAAAAACAGCAAATACAAGTACCGCAGGCATTATTTATCGCCTCCTTTTCTACTTGGGAGGATGTCCTCTTTATAAATGTCTGAATAATCGACATAAACGATGTTTTCGATGTTTTCTTTCTCGGCAGAAAGCTCTTGTTCGACCTGCTCATCAAGAGAGTTTCTTGGGGGCACGTTGATCGATTTGATATGGATTATCGCCATTTGCAGGCTTCTTAACGCTCCAAGCGAAAAACCCGCAACAACGAAAACGTACATGATCCACATGGGCAAAAGCATCGCAGGCGACACTTCGCCATTCCTATAAACACCCTCAAAAACATCGATAGAAAAATATGTCAAAACAGCCAATACGGCACACGTAAAAACATCAATCAAAATATTGATGACGTTTTCAATTTTCCAGGGCAATAGCTCGATTAAAGCTGTTACCCGCAATGCAGTTACCGTCCGAATCGTATATGGCAAGGAAACGAAAACCGTAGCAATCCAAAGGAATCGACACAGCTCCTCAGCCCAAGTCAACGAGGGCATAAACGATACATTTCGGGCGACAACTTGCACCAATTCGACACATGAAATAGCCACCAAAAAGAAGATCAGAATAGATTCTTCAAAATGAAGATCCAGCCACTTTATCGCAGAAATAGCACTCGATTTCTTTTTAGGCGAGTTTTTGTTGTTCATCCCACTTCAATCCTCCCTTGAGCCCCAATTCCATTGGGGCTCACGCATATCCGCTAGAAACCCTTCCTCATAACGCCAAGCCAACCTCCCTTCCATCCCTAATCGCATCAACGATCATTTCATTTCCTTCACCTTTGGCCGATCCCGCTACATGAACCTCAATCCCCTCAGAACGTATTTCGTTATAGAGGGTGAGGTTTTCCGACATTGCAGGCAGAACCACAACAGTGTCGCACGGCAGCTTTTCTTCTCGCCCTTCGGACTCAACAATGAAATCCTTGCCCTTGACCCCAAGCAATGCCGAGTTAGCTAGTATCGGCACATTATTATTCTTGAACCACGGAATCAATCTGTTCTTGAATCTAGGAGGCATTTGCTCCGCTATTTCCCCATCATCGGAAACAATAGCAACTGTTTTTTTTCTTTTCTTAAACCACAACGCCCCTTGGAGCCCCGCTACGCCGGATCCGATAACGACAACTTTTTTGCCTATTCCAGGGGTTATTAACCTTGTCGCAAAATCAACGAATGAACTTCCAAACACCTTCAAAGGTAGTTTTGCTTGAGATTGAAGCATGTTGACATCCGTGCAATTCGCCTTGTTTGCACCGTCAATCGCTTCTATCCTGTACAAACCGCCGCAAGCAACAATTACAGCATCCGGAGATTCGGCGCGAATCAGATCGATGTCCACAACAGTGTTTGTTTTTACCCTTATCGGCAACGCATTAACCGTGTTAACCAAGTATTTCAACGCCAATTCAACATTGTCCAGATAGGTACCTTTTATCATTGAGGCTAGGGGCAAATGCCCGCCGAGCTTGCCCTCGCTCTCGTACAACGTCACATCATGGCCGCAACTTGCTGCGGTAATGGCAGACTCCATTCCGGCAGGACCGCCACCAATAACGATTACCTTTTTGCTATTGGCAGCTTTCTTGATCTCCAAGTCGTACCGTCCGAGAGCAGGATTCATTCTGCAAACACGAGGACCCATCGAAGAGATCTTTCCTCCGCCCTCGCATGTTCCACACCTGTTGCAATGACGAATGCATTCCGGCTTGCCTTCGATCAACTTTCTCGGCATGTCTGGATCGGCCCAAAGAGCCCTATTGAAACCAGCAATATCCGCTTTCCCCTGCTCAAGAATCTCTTCAGCAATGTTCTCGTCTAGCCGGCCAACGCATATTACTGGAATAGACACACTCTTTTTTATTGCAGCTGCAGCTGGTATTAGCGTCCCTTGAGCCTCAAAGTCATTGATGTATGGCCTCATAAAATCATCGGGCTCGGGATATGGGAAGTAATCCACAGGAAGATAGAGCATAGGCGACTCAATCTTCCCATACCCTTCCCCGGTAACCGATATATAATCGGCGCCCTCTTTCTCAAAGAGCCGGGCTATTTCGCAAGCTTCAGGTATGGTCATCGCGCGCGCGTTTCCGAATTCGATCCCGTTAAACCGGACGCCCATGATAAAACTCGATGCCGTGGAGCTCCGGATCTCACGCATTATTTCCCTCACGAGACGAGTGCGATTATCGAGAGACCCAATCCCATATTCATCTGTTCGCTTATTCCAAACACGAGAAAGGAAACTTGCCATAAAATACCCGTGTGCAGCGTGCACCTCAACGCCATCAAATCCAGCCTTTTCCAATCTCTCGACTGCGGCGATATAGTGCTGCTTCATTGTCTCAATCTCATCAAGGGTTAAGGCTCGGGGTTTAGGATCATTAAGGGGCATTTCTTCATCGGTCAGAGCCGAAGGCCCAACGGGATCAGTGAAATCCGCAGGCCCAGCATGATGAAGCTGCCCAATAATCAAAGCTCCGTTAGAATGAACAATGTGAGCTAGCTCTTTTAGGCCATCCAAAAACTTGTCATCCCATACGCCACCCATAGTGAACCGTGAGTTAAAAGCAAGCGTATCCACTGTAACCACAGCAGCTCCACCAGCACTGATACTATCGAACAGCGCCTTTACCCTGTCGGTCACAAAGCCGTCTTTCGACCAATAACGACTACCTGCGGCGGTCTTAACGATTCGATTCCTTAAAACCTTGTCTCCAACCTTAATTTGGGATAGAAGAATCTTGAAACCCTCCGACATTAGGATCACCCCCTGCATCTTTACCCTGAAATCTAGAATGCGGTCATCAGGGGGCCAATGTATTGATGGTCATCCCTCCATCAACAAGCAATACGGAACCAGTGATATAGCTTGCTTCATCAGTGGAGAGGAAATAGATCGCATTGGCCTGGTCAATAGGCTCGCCGACCCTTCCAAGTGGCGTCATAGCATTGCGCTTTTCCCTTGCCCCAGGCTTATCAATGCGTTCGCGATTGATGTCAGTGTATGTGTGTCCAGGAGCCACGACATTCACTCTCACCTTCCTCGGTCCCCATTCACCCGCTAGCTGTTTAGAGAGCATTATTACGCCAGCCTTCGAAGGGCTGTAGGAGCCAGAAATAAAGATGGGATTAACACCCCCAAGCGAAGCAATATTGATGATGCAGCCCCCTTTGTCGAGCATTTCCCTGCCAAAAGCCTGACAGCAGAAAAAAGTTCCCGTTAAGTTGACGTCTATACAGGCCCTCCAGCTATCCTCACTCAAGTCCTCCAGGGGAAGACTGCCTGGACCCTGGTATGCGGATCCACATACCAGAACATCCACTCTTCCATATTTATCCATAACAATTTTCTTGGCATTTTCGACATCCGCCTTATTCGAGACGTCAGTCCGAATAAACAGGGAATCATCAACTGAGGACATCCACTCGCGTGCTCGGTCCTCCAAATGCACAAAAAAGCAAGGACTATAATGCAGTGGTCAAGTATTCGCTGGCTATTGTCGCAACCAGCCCCAACAATTCCCAGGCAAGACTATTACTAGCTATGTATAATGGCTGGGACCAAAAGCTTTGCGCTATAGACGAAAATCTTGCTGTAAACGCAGTACGCAGATTCTTCCAAAAATATGCATCCAACCATCCCTACAAAGAAGCCCAAGAAATCTATGAGGCACGAAGGGAGCAAGTCTTCTGCACCCTAGACTCCGAGGCTTCAATGCCTTCTTTTTCAAACACAAAGGAGCTCCACCGAACAATGTTATTGTGGCTTCGGCTTCTTGAGGAAATCCCCTATTTAAGCCCAGAGCTAATAAAGGGCGAAATCGAACGAGCAGAAAGAATATGCGAGAAATCAAAGCGAAGTTTCGACCCAAGGCTCCGAACAATCTATGCCGCATACTCCTCATTCAATGACAAGTTGCCCTACGGCGTCACCTTTTCCGCTGCTCTTTCTCCAGTCATAGAAAGAGCAGCGCTCAGAGACCAGGCCAATGTCGCCCGCATTGTTGCTTGGGCGGAGTCGTGCAGCGGTTCGATTGCGGCTGTTCCAGACTCAGAAAACAAGCAGGAACACATCTCTCACGTCATCGATCAATTGAGCGAAGGAGTATCCTCTGTAGAGTTCGCTTTTGGACTTCCTTACTACAAAAAAGAGCTGGACCAACTCAACGAGCATTTATCATCCTGTAAACCATTTTCCATCTCGATGCGAAGGAAAATTAAACAAAGGATGCAAATACTTACCGAACGATTATCAAACACCGAACATTTATGCAAACCGCAACTAGATTCCATCAAGAAGACCATCGACAATCTAGGGGCCTCACTTGAACAAGACATGTAAACATTTGACCAAAAATGCAAGCAAAGTTTCTAAAGCGATCTCCCATCGGAATAAGCAGGAGGAGAGATCGGCCCTCACCAGGAAAAAACTGCTTGAAGCAACAGTTTCCATCATCAATTCGTCTGGAATCTCATATTTAAGCGTTCGTTCAATCTGCGAAACAGCTGGTCTCACAACTGGCGCCTTCTACCATGTATTCAATAGCAAAGATGACGTTATCAATTACTACCTTGATTTTACGTTTAAGAGATACAAAAAAGAGGCCTCTTCTAACAACAAAGGCCTCTCTGCTTCCAAGAAGATCCGCAATCTCTACCAGTACACTTTAAAGTGCTATATCGAGGCTGGGTATGAGTTCATGTCTGCCTTTTACTCAACTACAAACCCAGTGCTGAATTTCAAAGAACGACCCAATGGGGAGTTCGTCGTTCTCGAAGAAGTAGAAGCCTATTTGCGCCAAGGGCAAATTGACAATGAGTTAAGAGATGATATTAACCTGGAAGAGGTAAAGCTGGAAATTGCGATGATCGTAACAGGAGCAATGTTCTACTGGTGCGTTTTCAAAGGGGAGATTGACGTAGCCTCCATCGTTGATAAGAATCTTTCAACCTATTTAGCAACAATCGAGCTAAAAAATGGCACAGAACCCTCACACCCATGAGCAAGTCGAGTAGACCACGCCTACGATAACTAAGAATTCCGAGCACTCGGGATCGCCTCGCCATCAATCGCTATCCAGAAAAGTCTACCCTGCGCATTTTCAAAGCACAGGGTAGCGATAGCCAAAAACGACGTGAACGACGCCTCATATTGCTTCACGTCTACGTAAGTCTTGTTATGGGCAGTATCAAATCCGACGAAACTGTGGTGGGCGGCATCGGCGGCGGCATT
>ERZ779885.3555-NODE-3555-length-13050-cov-3.507965_pt1 | contig 13050 bp, 7 predicted proteins | sample MGYA00511554_ERZ779885 | MGnify/ENA primary metagenome ERZ779885 (study PRJEB29588, sample SAMEA2160998) | human gut metagenome | biome: human gut; feature: human-associated habitat; material: faeces | place: Denmark | collected 2008/2010 ... | reverse complement strand
GCGTCTCCGCCTGCCGGGGCGGTGCCGATGTCCGCTCCAGTCCGCTCCAGTCCGCTCCGATAGGATTTTGACACGTGTCTGTCCCGTGTCCCGTCCTGAAAAAGGTTTACAGAAAAGAGTAAATCTTATGCAGCAAACAACGAATTCAGACTTATCACGTCATTATTTACCGCGTCAGTTGCGTCATCTGATTTTACAGGAGTATTTGAGCGGAGTCAAGACGGCTCGCCAACTCTCCGAAGAACATGGTATTCCCATGTCTACGATTCATAAGATGGGTCAGCGCTGGAAAGCGAAAAATAGTTGTAGCTTTGTGAGTACCCCTAATCCTTATCCGATCATGTCCCGCGTTACGAGTGAAGAAGCCAGTGAATTATTATCCGAGAACAAAGCCCTTCGGCGGCGCTTGGAAGAGGCTTTATTACGTCTGGAAGGCTATGAGATCATGGGAGATATCCTTCAGGAAGAATACGGTATCGACCTGCTAAAAAAATCCGCAGCCGGACAGTCCAGCGTCTCAAAGAAAGACACACAGCAATGAGCCTGTCGTTTCTGTGCGGGTTGTTCGGCTATACCCGTCAGGCCTATTATAAACATTTACGGCGTAATAGGGAAGGATCCTTGTCCGACACCCTTCTTTTGGAGCGGGTGGGTTACTACCGGAAACTGATGCCCAGGCTCGGCGGTCGTAAACTGTGGCATTTGCTGCAACAAGACGGATTTCCGGTCAGCCGGGATCGGTTATTTACGCTGCTTTCGGAAAACAATCTTCTGGTCAAACGTCGGAAGAAATACAGCGTTACGACCTGCTCGCGGCACTGGATGCGTAAATATCCGAATCTGATCCGGGGTTTCGACCTCGAGCGGCCGCATCGTTTATGGGTCGGAGATATTACGTACATTTCTTTGAAAGAAGGATTTGCATATCTGGCTTTGATAACGGATGCCTATTCCAAACGGATCGTAGGCTATGATCTGAATACGACATTGGAACGGGACGGAGCGCTCCGTGCACTGAGGATGGCCATAGACCAGACTCCGCAGCAAAAACGGCAAGGGTTAATCCATCATTCGGACAGAGGATGCCAATATTGTTCGAAAGAATATGTGAAATTGCTGACCGATAATGGGATTCGCATCAGCATGACTGAAAAGGGCGATCCGTATGAGAATGCCGTTGCCGAACGGGTGAACGGTATTCTGAAGAGCGAATGGATCGACGAGGAATGTTTTGAAAGTTTTCAGGCAGCAAAAGAACGCATCGACCAGATCGTTATCCTTTACAATTCACTCAGACCTCATGCCAGCTGCGATTGGCTTACGCCCTTGGAAGCGGAACTTAGAACCGGGAAACTCAAACATCATTGGGGCCGAAAGACGGTTGTTCGGAAGGCATATGTAAACTTATATCAGGACAATATTTTTTGAACCAAAATGTTTATCTTTAATTATCAATCACTGTAAACCTTTTCAGGACGGGACAGTTGTAATATTCCATCAGGAACCGTTTCATTTTCGGAAGCCGTAACGAGGAATTCTGAAACCTTTGGGTAGGAATTTTCCGGTGCGGATTTTTCGCTCATTTGAAGCGAGCGAGTTCGGAGCCGCTTTCAAATCGCGTTTTTTAGATATATGAATACCAACCGCAAATCGACAGTCGGAAATGACCAAAATATTGAAAAATGTGGTTTGTAAATATTCTTTCCGGCTTAATGAATTCCAATGAGCTGCTCTGCGAAGCCGGATTGGAGCATGACTTCAACTGTCTTATCGTTAAATGTATTTTCGGCAAGGGGGCGTTGTCAGACACGACTCGTCGAAGATGCGGCTTTCTTCGGGAGTGATGATTTTTCATACTTCAAATGGCAGAAGTCTTTGTGTGTAGTGTGTGCTTCATGTGTCCTAATATATAGACATGATGGATGAACCTGCTAATTCAAGACACAATGACTCCCGAACAAACGAAGAAATTCAAGTACTGGCAGACCCGCACAATCGTCGTGACGATGGTCGGTTATGCGCTCTATTATTTTGTCCGCAAGAATTTCAATACCGCCATGCCGAGCATCGAGGTTACATTCGGCATAACCAAGGCCCAACTGGGGCTGTTTCTGACCTTGAACGGTATTATTTACGGTCTGTCCCGCTTTATTAATGGATTCATCGCCGACCGTGTAAGCGCCCGGAAGGTCATGTCTCTGGGACTTGCGCTCAGTGCGCTGGTCAATATCGGATTCGGATTCAGTGATAAAATGGCGATGCTCGTCGCCGGAACGGCCGGCGGGCAGGAGTACATTACGGCGCTGACGATCATCATGGGTTCGATTTTGCTGTTGAACGGTTATTTTCAAGGCATGGGAGTTCCACCCGTCCCGCCCCTCATGACTCACTGGGTGCCGGCCAACGAACTGGCCCGCAAAATGTCGATCTGGAACATGTCGCACTCGATCGGGGCCGGGTTGATCTTTGTAATGGGCGCCGTGCTGGTACACCATTTCGACAACAGCGCATGGCGGCTTTGTTTTCTCATTCCTGCGGCGTTTTCGCTTTTGGGAGCGGTCGCTTTGTACCTTGCACTGCGCGACAAACCTTCTTCGGTGGGGCTGCCCGAACTTGAGCAGATGAAGGTTCCGGGCGAAGAGCAGAAACCTGTCCGGAAATCGGACAAGGCCTATCATGCGGCCTTCCTGCGCCGTATGGTATTCGGGAATCCGATCGTCTGGGTGCTTTCAGTCTCCAATTTTTTTGTTTACATCGTCCGGTTCTCATTGCTCGACTGGGGGATGATGCTTCTGCCTCATACCAAAGGGATATCGGTCGCTGTAGCCGGAATCATGGTGGCGGCATTCGAATTTATCGGCGGAAATCTGGGCATGGTGATCGCAGGATGGGCGACTGACCGGCTGTTCGGCAGCCGTGCACACCGCACATGTGTTTTCTGTATGCTTGGGACCATCGTCATGACGATCGTATTCTGGTGCATTCCCGATACCGTCTCTCCGTGGGTAATGGCCGTTCCTTTCATGCTGATTGCTTTTTTTATCTACGGACCGCAGGCGCTGCTCGGTATCGCCATGTCGAATCAGGCGACCAAAGAGGCGTCGGCCACTGCCAACGGGATACTCGGCGTATTCGGTTACGCCAGTACGCTGATCTCCGGCGTCGGGCTGGGGTTTATCGCCGACCGTTACGGGTGGAATTCCATCTACGCCGTAATTCTTGTTTTCGCCGTTTTGGGGTTGCTGACGTTGACGACTATCTGGAAAGCCGCTCCCGACGGTTACGGTGCGGCAAAAAAATTCACAGCCGAATACGAAAGGAATTCGAGTCGATAATTTTTTTTATATTTGTTTGCCTTCACACCATTATCCCGGAAAACAGATGCCGTTGGATTCCGAATACGAACTGATGCAACGATTGTCCGCAGGCAACGAGGATGCTTTCGGAGAGTTGTTCGGGAGATATTATCCCCGTGTCTGCGCGTTCGTCGGCTGTATCGTCAAGGAAGAGAGCACTGCGGAAGACATTGCGCAGGACATTTTTCTGAAGATTTGGGAACGGCGCGACATCTTTCAGGGGCGGGTTGCTTCGTTCAACGGATATGTTTATCGCATGGCGCGTAACGCCGCTCTCAATGCGATTCGCCAGATGACCAATATTGATTGGGAACAATATATTCAGATCGAGGAAACGCTGCCGGACGAATCGTTCGAAAGGGAATACTATTCCCGTGAAAAAGAGCTTTTCATCCGGCTTGTCGTCTGCCGGATGCCCGAACAACGCCGCCGGATATTCGAAATGAGCCGTTATGCGGGGATGGACAATCAGGCCATTGCCGACGAACTCAAGATATCGAAACGAACGGTCGAAAACCACCTGACGCTCGCATTGAAAAAACTACGCGAGGCATTAGCCGTTTTCTCGCTTCTTTTCTTTATGCACTGATCTCATTCGCCGGGTAATCCCGAAAAAAAGTGTTTGTCGTTGTGTGTCGAACCATTCCGGTGTGTCTTATAAACAGAGACGGGGACCGGGCTTTTCCGCTCCCCCCCCCGGAAAGCGGCAGGGAGCGCCCGCTTCTCTTTCCGCAGGAGAATTTGAAACCCAAACAATCGAAATACCACTATGTCGAGAATCCGAAAAATCATCAGTATTTATCTGAGTTATCGCCAGCCCCGCAGTACGCGTAAAGAGTTTGCCGAGTGGTTCGCAGCTCCGTTCGACGGAGAGACGAAACAACGGCTGATGCGGGAGTACTGGGATGCGCTGTCTCCCGAAATGTCTCAGGACCGGGTGCAGAAAGCATATGCCCGCGTACGGGAACGCATCGGGTTCCGGAGTGTCTCGCTGCCGTCGTCGCAGGGTGTCCGTCCGGTGTTCAGAAGAGCGGCAGTCATGGTGGCAATGATAGCTATTCCCGTTTTGGCCGTTGCGCTCTATGCGCTGATCGGGCATATGAACTCCGCTCCCAAGTGGCAGGAAATCTACGCCCCTTACGGTCAGACCCGGAGCGTGGTTCTGGCCGACGGTTCGCAGATCGTCATCAATTCCGGGAGCAGGCTGATCTATCCCGACCGGTTCGCCGGAAAGGAGCGGCGGGTGTTTCTCTGCGGAGAAGCTTATGCCGATATCGCCAAAAATCCCAAGCGCAGTTTCGTGCTCTCGGCCGACGACGTCGATATTCTGGTGCACGGCACCTCGTTCCGGGTCAGTTCCTATGTGAATGACAGCGAAGTGGAAGTCGCCTTGCTTTCGGGTGCGATAGACATGCAGACCAAGAATCTGCAGCAGAACTGCAAGATCCAGATGACTCCGGGCGACATGGTCAAGGTCGACAAACGGTCGGGGCGTGTCACGTCGATGCGGTTCCCCGGCGGGACGTTCGCCAACGGCATAGACGACGGTCACCTGACGTTCATCAATTCGCGGCTCTCGGATATAGCCCGACAGCTCGAACGCACGTTTGACGTGAAGATCGTTATCGACAGCCAGCAGCTGGCCGACGAACGCTATTATTCTGTTTTCATAAATCACGAAACGCTGGACGAGATTCTCTCCATTCTGGAACAGAACGGCGATATGAAACACCGCCGCGAAGGGGAGATGATCCACCTTTATAAGAAATGACCATCCGAAAAACACAACCTATAAACCTAAAACTTCATCTATGAAAAAAACATTTACTTTTCACACCCGGAGCCGGTTATGGATTCTTTGCGCCGCGGTGTGCATGGTATGGGCCGTTCCGCTGCATGCCCAAACGCGGAGGATCAGTCTGAACCTGAAGAACGCAACGATTCAGCAGGCGGTGATCGCCCTGCAACAGCAGGGATATTCACTCTCGGTCAAGGCCGACGATGTGGACATGAAGGCTCCGGTGGACATCCATGCCCGGAACGAAGAGCTGCAGGCGGTTGTGGACCGTATTTTTGCAGGGCAGGACGTGAACTGCATCATCAACGATAAAAGTATTCTGATTACGAAAGTCCCGTCTCAGCCTTCGTCCGAAGACTCGCCGCAGGAATCATCCGTAACCGGACAGGTGAAAGGCCCGAACGGACTGCCGCTTGTCGGCGTCACCGTGCTGATCGACGGTACGATGGTCGGGACGACGACCGATGCCTCCGGAAATTTCCGGATCAGGGCGAAGTCCGGGGATACGCTGGTCTTCTCGTATATCGGTTACGACGAGCGCCGGGAAAAGGTAGGAGTCCGGACGGAGATCGACGTGACGCTGGCCGAAAGCTCGACGCTGGTGAATGAAGTGGTGGTGATCGGTTACGGCACGCAGTCGCGCCGTACGCTCTCGACAGCCATCTCTAAAGTCAGCGGCGAGGTCCTCGACAATGCACCGGCCGCGACCGTGGGCGATGCGCTGAAAGGCCGGGTTGCGGGACTGCACGTACAGACGAGCAACGCCATAGCCGGAGAGTCTCCCCGCATGATGATTCGCGGCGGATCGTCTATCACGATGGGCAACGATCCGATCTACATTGTGGACGGGGCTTTGCGCGAGGACCTGACCGGTATCAATACGAACGACATCGAGTCGATGGAGGTGCTCAAGGACGCCGCCTCGGCCAGTATCTACGGCGCTAGGGCATCCAACGGCGTAATTCTGGTCACGACCAAAAAAGGTTCGTTGGCAAAGGGTCCCCAGATCGTGTTCGACCTCCAGCTGGGCTGTTCGTCTCCTTCGCGCAAATGGGATTTCATGAATGCCCGCGAATACATTAGTTTTCTTCGTCCCGTTATCAGCAAAGCCTATGCGAACGGCATTGAGCACAATGCGAAGACCATGCTTTCGGGTCCCAATGCCTACGGTACGGGAAACACGGCGCCGAATGCCAACTATTCGACCCGTTATCTCGATTACGGGCAGCCGGTCCCGGCAGGTTATCAATGGATGTACGATCCGCTGGATGCTAACAAGGTGATTATCTTCACCGATACCGACTGGCAGTCGCAGTGGTTCACCGACGCATTTTGGCACAAGGAGTACATCGGTGTAAACGGAGGAACCGACAAACTGAAATATGCCGCGTCGGTCAGTTATCACGGCGACGACGGCATGGTTGCGATGAGCAGCTACAAGGTCTTCACCTTGCACGGCAGCACGTCGTTCAAGATTACGAAGAATCTGGAGGCGTCGACTACGTTCGACTTGTCGCGCCAGAAAAAGCATCCGCTCATCGACAACTACTATCAGGCCATCGGCCGGGGCATCATAGCCGCACCCACGGCGCGCGAATTCGACGACAACGGCGACTGGTGTCAGCTGAGTTCCAACGGCAACGCCCATAGTGCGGGATGGTACGAGTCGTTCTACGACCGCGAGCAGGCCATCAACCGGGCTTCGGGGACGTTCGGACTCAAATGGAACATCACCGACGGATTGACGGCTTTCGCGCAGTACAACTATTTCGACAACTCCTACCGGGGAAGTTATTATGCCTACGGAGAGCGCAACGGCACTCCCAATAACGTCTCGCTGGAGCGCAACACCACCGAAACCCGCGAACAAACCATCCGGGACATCTTTACGGCTCATCTCAATTACAACAAGACGTTCCGCGACGTGCATACGCTGAACGTTACCGGCGGTTATGAGTATATGTCCCAGAATTACTGGAAGGTGAAAGCCAATGCGAAAGGGGCTTCGTCGGACGATGTGCCTGTGCTCGGCTCCGGTTCGATCTTCACGGCGAGCAATCAGGACGAGAAGCAGGCGATGATCTCCTATTTCGCGCGGGCATCGTACAATTATGACGACCGTTACATCGTTTCGGGAACGTTTCGTGCCGACGGGTCCTCCAAATTTGCCGTCGGCAATCAATGGGGCTATTTCCCGGCCGGTTCAGTGGCATGGGTCATTTCGGAGGAACCGTTCTGGCGCAATGCCAAGAAGACGGCCAACACCTTCAAGTTGCGCGCCTCCTACGGACAGACCGGTAACAACGGCATCGGGCTTTACGATGCATACGGCGCATTCGCGACCGGCACATACCACGGGCACACTACATTGCTGCCGTCCGCCATGGCGAATTCGGCCCTGAAGTGGGAGACTACCACGCAGCTTGATCTCGGTATGGATTTGGGATTTTTCGGCGACCGGCTGCGGTTTGTGTTCGACTACTACAACAAACATACGGACAATATGCTGTTTTCCATCTCCGTACCCGATACGGGCCCCTATTCGTCGGTCAAGGCGAACGTGGGCAGCGCCCGGTTCTACGGCGTGGAAGTCGAGCTTAGTTCGGTGAATATCCGCAGGGAGCATTTCAGCTGGACGACCGACATTACGTATTCGTTTACCCGCAACAAGGTGTTGTCGCTGCCCGGAGAATATGCCTATGACGAGATCGATGCGGACGGCCGTGCGACGGGGCGGCGTGCATACCGTATCGGCGGATACAAAGCTTCCGAGAGCGGTTACCGCTTCGGCGGTACTGCCGTGGGCGAACCGCTGGGACGCATATACGGCTATAAGATCGACCACATCATCCAGACGGAGGCCGAGGCTGACGCGGCTCTTTACGACGAACAGTCGAACGGTTACCGCGTAGGCGACGGACGTATGGTCAAGGGGCGCAAGGATGCCGGCGACTATGAATGGCGCAACCGCAAAGGCTCCGCGCGCAGGGACGGCGAGGAGATCATCAACGACGAGGACCAATTCTATCTGGGCAATGTCATGCCGCACTCGACGGGAGGTATCAACAATACGTTCCGCTACAAACGGCTTTCGTTGAACGTCTACTGCGACTTTGCGCTGGGACATTCGATCATCAACGGCATGAAGGCGCATCTGCTGCGCAACACCATGGGCAACTGCAATTCGACGATCGGCCGTATCGCGTACGACTGCTGGCAGCATCCCGGCGATACGGATGCCAAGTACGCCCGCTTTTTCCCTAACGATTCCGACTGGGGCAACCGCAACTGGCGCCAATCGAATTTCATGGTTGAAAAAGCCGACTATTTGTGTCTGCGCGACGTTTCGCTCTACTACGACCTGCCCGAACACTGGCTGCGCAAAATCGGCATCCGGAAAGTGACGGTGGGCGTAACCGGGAATACGCTTTGTTATTGGACGGGAGTTACGGGGGCCATCAGCCCCGAAAGCGGTATCGGATCCAATGCGGGTGCAGGCATGTATACGCCCGTGTCGACCAGCAATTCCAACTCCGACATCACCGCCAATATGATGCCGGTTCCGCGCAAGATCATCTTCAGCCTCAAACTGGTTTTCTAACGTTTCAGACCTTAAAACAACCAACCATGAACTATAAAAACATAAGATCGCTCCTGCTCGTATGGATTGCTGCGGGAGTTGTCTCCTGTCACGGCGATTTGGACATCATGCAGGACAACAAACTCTCCGTGAGCAATATGTGGAAGACGTCCATTCAGGTCGAGAACTCCACTTACGGCATCTACTCCGCCATGCGGGACAACTTTGTTCAGGATCAGGTCAACGTCCTGACTTGGGGAGAGCTGCGCGTGGGCGAGTACATGTGGCGGAACAGCCGCACGGAGACGATCTGGCTCGCGGACCTGCGGAGCGTGGTGCAGAATACCATGTCCTCCACGACGAACGCCGTCAGCTGGTCGAAACTTTATACGGCGATCGATCAGGCCAATGCCGTGCTCAAATACGCGCCTGCGGTCGCCATGACCGATACGAAACGAAGCTGGGCGATCGGACAGGCGTCGTTCGCCCGTGCCTATCTCTATTTCTGGGCCGTGCGGTTGTGGGGCGACGTTCCTTTGAACCTGAATCCCATCGAGTCGGTCGCACAGCCCGAAGCCTATCCGATTCGTGCACCCAAAGCCTCGGTATACGCCCAGATCGGGACCGACATCGACCGGGCTGTCGAAAATGCGGGCAGTCTCGGTACGGATAAATACTTGGCGACCGCGGATGCCGTCAACATGCTCAAGGCCGAATACGCGCTATGGATGTATGCGGTGCAGAAGGGCGGCGACGACTATCTGACAATGGCCGAAGAGGCGCTTGCTGCCGTCGGAGTCAAGGCCGGCGACAACCGGCTGCTGACTGATTATGCCAAGATCTTCGATGGCTACGGTTCGAACAATAAGAATTCGAACGAGGTAGTATTCGCGCTCTACAACAGCCGCGATGAAAACAAGACCGGGGGATTCTCGACCTACTTCGCCTTCTCCGACGGTGCGATCGATCCCAATGCCCAAGCGACCGTGCCGACGAATACGACTGTGCAATATCTGGACTATGGCGACGAGTACCTTGAATTGCTGCACAAAAGTCAGACGGAAAACAACGACTCGCGTGTGAGGACCAATCTCGGCGAGGGACCCTACGGAAGGGAAAACCGGGCGGTGGTTACGTGGCCGAACAAGTTCATCGGCAATGCGGACAGCAGTCCGATGATTCGGGATTGCGACATCCTCTACTATCGTTATGCCCTTGCCGTGATGCTGGATGCCGAGTTGAAATATTACCGCAGGGACTATGCGGGGGCGCTGGCTTCGCTGAATATCATCGCCAAACGGGCGTACGGGAAGGAGAACTTCTATACTTCCGCCACGCAAGGCGATGTCTTGAAGGCGTTGTGCAACGAATACTTGCTGGAGTTTCCTTGTGAAGGCGTTGTCTGGTGGGCATTGATCCGCCTCGATCGGATTTGGGAGTACAACGCGGACCTGAAGGCGCGCAAGGATGCCGCCAACATCCTGTTGTGGCCCATCAGCAAGAGTGCCCGCGACAAAAATTCGAACCTTGCCCAAACGGAGGGATGGTATTGATCGAAAACCTAAAATTACGGAACATGAGACTGAATTTCAAGAAATATATGGCGGGGCTGGCGACTGCGGCGACGCTGCTTCTGACAGCCTGCTACGAGGATCATACAGATTTGGAGGACCGGACGACGCGGATTCGCATCAGTCCTGAAATCGAAGCGTTCGAAGCGGACGGAACTGCGTCCGTGTCGGGCAACAGCAATGTCACGTCGGTGGTGCTGGTCAAGGTCGGCACCCGCGTATCCCGCATGGAGTGGGAGGCGGAACTCGTCGACTGGATGCCCTCGGTCGATGAGACCGGGCCGTGGGCGACGATCCAGCGTGTACCCGTCGTTTCGCAGTATACGGAGATTGCCGGACCGAATACCGTCGCCGTGACGCAATCCGGTTTCGAGTTGACTGCATTGCCCAATACGGGATACGGACGCCGGTGTACGGTGCGCATTACGGCCGAGGACGGTACGGTGCAGGATTACGAACTGTTCCAGTACGGCGAGCTGGCCGATGCTGAGGTGGTGCCGGCGCTCGAATCGGTAGAGATATCTTTTCAGGGCGATCCTGTCGATCTGGCCTATACCACGAATATGGGCGACAAGTATGCCTATGCGATCGCTTACGAGGAGGGCGGCGCCGAGGGCTGGTTGACGGCCGAGCACCGCGGCGAAGGTTTGCTGACGCTGACCGCCGAGCCGTGGGACGACATGGAACGGGATCGCCGGGCGATGCTGACGATCACCGTGGGCGACGACGAAACGAGCAAAGCGGCGGTGGACATTCCCGTCGTGCAGCTTAGGAAGGCGGAATACTATTATGTTTACGGCTCTGCGCTGGGCGAGGAGGCTGCCACGGCGTTGCAGATGAAGCGCGAGTCGGACGACTCCTATCGTGTCAGCGGATTCTTCTTCGCCACGGAGGACAATCTGATCTGCATCAACAAGGATTCACGGGCCGGCGATCCGGGTTGGTATCTCGGTGCCGACGGCGAGCTGAAGAACTGGACCCGGAATGTTACGGCTTCGGATCTGAAGATCGAAGCGAACGGTTATCGTACGCTGACGGTGGATTTCGCTGCGGGTACGTGGAACTGGATACGTCAGAACAGTACGCCCAATTGCATGCCCGACGAAGAACTTGCGAACTATCCTACGAAGGATTACCCGACGGCGTCCGGCGGAGTCAAGACATGGATGACCGTCAGCCTGCATTGGAACGGCGGACCCGGCATCGGAGCCGTCAAGCTCGGATCGGGACTCGTCGGTGGCTCCAAAACCGGCGGATACGGCAAGCCCAGCGATACGACCGTGCCCTACGACGTTCGCAATCCGGCTTATGATACGGCCGAAAACGGCGGAGGCATCGAGGAACTTCGGGCGAATGACGGAACCCCGCTGGCTTCCAAATACGGCCGGTTGTATTCCTCTTTCGAGGCTGTTACGGGGCAGCCCAACGGTGCATTGAACAAGGCCTATCAGATCGCTTCGCCTTACGGCGAGCCGGGTGCCGTGCTGGTCGATGCGACCGGAACCGCCGTCACGATTGAAAACATCCTCATGGCGACGCTTGCTGCGGCGGACGACGATGCGAAGGCCGAGGCGGAGAAGGTAGCAGCCGAGCTTGCTGCCGCGAAGGCCGAGGCTGCCGAGTGGAAAGACAAGTTCATGCGCCTTCACGCTGAGTGGGACACCTACCGCAGGCGCACGAACGAGCAGCGTGAAGCCGAGAAGGCCCGCGCCGCGGAGAAGTTGGTCACGAGCCTGCTTCCCGTGATAGACGATTTCGAGCGCACGATCGACTATGCTGAGAAGAACGGCGAAGGCGAGCTGCTTGGAGGCGTTCGCGCGGTGCACTCCAAGTTCGTCGGCGTGCTCGAGAAGGACGGCGTGGAAGTGATCGATCCGACCGGCGAGGCATTCGACGCGTTGGAGGCTCAGGCGGTCGCGACTGTTCCCGATACGGAGGCGTTCGACGAGACGGTCCACGAAGTGTACCAAAAAGGGTACCGCCTTGGGGCGAAGGTCATCAGGCCCGCGATGGTCACGGTGACCACCGGCGGCCCGAAGCGACCCAAGTCCGAAGAGGACGAAACCGAAGAGTAATGTATGGGGGCGGGCGCGTGAGCCCGCCCTTGTTTTTCAAGTGAGAAAGGCAGGTGGTCGTGTATGCCGGCAACTCCGGATTATTACAAAACGCTGGGCGTTCCGCGCACGGCGTCCACCGATGAGATAAAGAAGGCGTTCCGCAAGCTTGCGCGCAAGTACCATCCCGATGCGGGCGGTGACGAGGCCAAGTTCAAGGAGCTCAACGAAGCGTACGAGGTTCTCTCCGACGACAAGAAGCGCAAGCTCTACGATCAGTACGGCACGGCGAATGAGAATCAGATCCCGCGTGGCTGGGGCGGCGGCCAGGGCGTGAACGTCGAGGACATCTTCGGCGGCATGGGCGGCGCCGGTAGCTGGGCCGACATCCTGGAGAGCATTCGCCGCGGCGAGGGCGCTTTCGGAACGGAATGGGATTTCGGCAACTTCGGTGGCGGTGGGCGTCGAGGCCCCCGCCCGCAGAAGGGCAAGGACATGAACGTCACACTGAACGTGACGTTCGATGAGGCGTTCTGCGGTACCGAGAAGCGCGTGACTGTTCGCATCCCCGGCAAGGACGCCCCCGAAACCTTCACGGTGAAGGTCCCCGCGGGCGCCGTCGACGGCGGCAGGCTTCGCTTCCGCGGCCAGGGCGGCGCCACCCCGGCCGACGAGATCCGGGCACAACTGG
>ERZ779885.3552-NODE-3552-length-13053-cov-13.227035_pt1 | contig 13053 bp, 10 predicted proteins | sample MGYA00511554_ERZ779885 | MGnify/ENA primary metagenome ERZ779885 (study PRJEB29588, sample SAMEA2160998) | human gut metagenome | biome: human gut; feature: human-associated habitat; material: faeces | place: Denmark | collected 2008/2010 ... | reverse complement strand
GCCGCACCTCGCTCGCCGTATCGGCACTTAGAATTATGCGGTATTGCCCTAAAAATATACGGTAAAACGCGCATGTCTATCTGCGGGCGGTGCGCCATAACAATCAGGCGGCGGGAAACAGAATCCCGACCGGGAAAGGAAAAACAATGAAACGTATTCTGGTCGTAGAAGACGAAGCCAGCATCCGCGAACTTGTGGCACTGAACCTGAAAATGACAGGCTGGGAAGTATTGGAAGCCCCCAGCGCGGAACGTGCGCTGGAGTTGATCCAGAAAAATCCCCCCTGCGATGTAGCGCTGCTGGATATCATGCTGCCGGGCATGGATGGGTTTTCGCTGTGCGAAACCATCCGCCACGGCGACCCGTACATCGGTATTATTATGGCGTCCGCCAAAGGGCAGGAGAGCGATAAGATCCGCGGCCTTTCCATCGGCGCGGATGATTACATTACCAAGCCGTTCTCGGTGTCGGAGCTGATGGCCCGCGTGGAAGCGCTGGCCCGCCGAGTGCGCCGCAGCGCCACTGCGGACGATGAACAGGCAGGCTCCGAGCCGGATCAGCTGGTCAGCGGCCCCTTTGTGCTGGATGAAAAAAGCCGCGTGCTGTACAAATCCGGCAAGCCCATTGACCTGACCCAGGTGGAATTTCAGATCATGGAGCTGTTTTTCCGCAACCCCGGCACTGCCCTGGTGCGCGAAAAGATCCTGGAAGGCGTTTGGGGCAAGGGGTATTTCGGCGATGTCAAGATCGTGGATGTCAACATCCGCCGCCTGCGCATGAAAGTGGAAGATGAACCCAGCAGCCCCCAGCACATTTTGACCGTCTGGGGCTATGGCTACCGCTGGAACGCATAATTACCGCATTTTTATGGAAAGGGGGCTGCCGCCTGTGCAGAGCATTACCCGCCGCTGGCTGCGCGGCAGCCTGCTGATTACCATTTGCATCCTGGCTGCGGCGCTGGGGCTGTTTTTGTATTACAGCCACCAGAATTTGTACGGCGGGGTGCAGCGTGCCATGCAGGCGCGGTTTTCCACCGTGGAGGGGCGTTTGCAGGCAACCGGCACCGCCGGCAGCAGCCAGGCAACGTCTGAAAGCCGCAGCCAGTCCCTGCGCCGCACGGTGGAACAGTTTGATGAAAAAGATAAGTTCGAGTTCATGCTGTTGGATTCCTCCGGCGTGGTGCTGGCAACCTCCAGCGGCACCATGAACAAGAATCTGCTGAGCGAGGGCAGGGATTTTTATCAGGCTGTCACCGGCTCCACCGGCAGCGGCATGGTCACTTTCCGCACAGCGGACGGCGAACACGTGATGGCTGTTACCAGCCTGGTGCCTTATGCGGCGGGCAATGTGACGGCCATGCGCCTTGTTACCAGCCTGACGCTGGTGGACCGCCAGTGGTACAGCACGCTGATGGTTTCGTTCGGCGTGGCGGCGGTGGTGCTGGGGTTTGCGGTGTTCAGCGGCCTGTTTTTTATCCGCACCATTGTGCGGCCGCTGGGCCAGGTGGAAGCCACCGCCAATCGCATTGCCCACGGCGATTTGACCACCCGCCTGCCGGATGCCCCGTATGACGATGAGATCGGCCGCCTGTGCAAAGCCATCAACCAGATGGCCGAGGACCTGACAAAAACGGAACGGATGAAAAACGAGTTCATCTCCTCTGTCAGCCATGAACTACGCACTCCGCTGACCAGCATCAAAGGCTGGGTGGAAACCATCGCCAACATCCGTGACCCCGATGACGAAAACTACCGCAAGGGTATTACCATTATCCGCAGTGAAACCGACCGCCTGTATGATATGGTGGAGGAACTGCTGGATTTTTCCCGCCTGCAAAACGGCATCAAGCTGAACTGCGAGGTGCTGGATTTTGTGGCCGAAGCCACCGACGCTGCCCTGTTTGTGGAAGCCCGCATCCGGCAGGAGGGGCTGCACCTTGTGTATGACGAACCGCCGGAGCCGTATCCCGTTTGGGCTGACCCCGCCCGCCTGCGCCAGGTGTTTGTCAACGTATTTGATAACGCCATCAAATATTCGCCGCCGGAAGGAACCATTTTCTTTACTCTGACCCGCACTGCCACCACCGTAACGGCCAGCATCCGGGACCAGGGCCGCGGCATTGCGCCGGATGACCTGCAAAACGTAAAGATGAAATTCTTCAAAGCCAAAAACGCCGTGCGTGGTTCCGGCATCGGCCTGGCGGTGGTGGATGAGATCACCAAAGCACTGGGCGGTACGGCGGATATCACCTCAACGTTGGGGCAGGGTACCACTGTTACCATCACCCTGCCCATCTACCACGCTGGGCAGGAACATCTGCACGAGCCGCTTTGACCGCAAAAATAAAGGAGAACCCATGCCGCAAGAACAACGTCCAACTGAAAAATTCCGTACCTCTGTGGGCGGCCAGGCCCTGATGGAGGGCATTATGATGCGCGGCCCTGGAAAAATCTGCTGCGCGGTACGCCGCCCGGACGGCACGATTGATCTGAGCTATTCCGATGTGACCACCCACTGGTACAATAAAGTTCCCCTGGTGCGCGGAGTGTGCAATATGGTGGAAAACCTGATGAACGGGTACAAATACCTGATGCACTCCGCCGATATTGCCATGACGGAAGAGGAAAAAGAAGAAGAAAAGCAGAACGAGAGCAAGCTGGACCGCTGGCTGGACGAACACGCCGGCCCCAAGGTACAAAGTGCGCTGATGACCCTTTCCGCCTGCGCAGGTGTAGTGCTGGCAATTTTTCTGTTTACCTTTCTGCCTACGTTCCTGACTGGGCTGGTGGCAAAAGTGATTCCCATGGGGCGCTGGCCGCGGGTCATCTTGGAAGCAGTGCTCAAGCTGGCAATCTTTTTGGGTTACATGTTCCTCTGCACCCGCATGAAGGAAATCCACCGCATGTTCCAGTACCACGGGGCTGAGCACAAAACGATTGCCTGCTATGAGGCAGGTGAGGAATTGACGGTTGCTAACATCCGCAGACATACGCGGTTCCACCCCCGCTGCGGCACCAGTTTTTTGATTCTGGTCATTCTGGTCAGCATTGTGCTGTATGCGGTGCTGCCGTGGAGCGGTACCATGCTGCGCGTGCTGTACAAGCTGGCCATGCTGCCGCTGCTGGTGGGCATCTGTTATGAGATTTTGAAGTGGGCAGGGCGTTCCAACTCGCTGCTGGCACGGGCTGTTTCGGTGCCGGGGCTTTGGCTGCAGCACCTGACGACCTTTGAGCCGGAAGATGACATGATTGAAGTGGCCATCGCCGCCGTTACCCCCGTACTGCCCAAAAAGCCGGAGGACGGCCAATGGTAACGCCGCTTGCCCCACAGCAGCTGGCGGGCATTCTGCCGCGCCAGGCTGTGCGCATGGTGCAGGATGCTCTGCAGGCCGCAGGCTGCCCCGATGCTGATTACGACGCCCGCGAACTGCTGCGCATTGCCGCTGGAAAAGATCCGCGCTTGCTGTTTGACCCGCTTACCCGGCCGCAGGCTGAGTGCCTGGCGGAACTGGCGGCTCAACGCATGCAGCGGGTGCCGCTGCAATACCTGGCAGGGGAGTGGGACTTTCTGGGGTTGACCTTCAAAGTCGGCCCCGGTGTGCTCTGCCCCCGCGCAGACAGCGAGGTGGTGTGCGAAACTGCCATTGAGCTGTTGCAGCAGATGGGAAAACCTGAGCCCCGGGTGCTGGACCTGTGCGCCGGAACTGGCTGCCTGGGCATTGGCATCCGCCATTTTGTGCCAAGTGCCAGCGTGACCTGCGTGGAAAAAAGCCCGCAGGCGCTGCAATACCTGCAAGCCAACGTACATGGCACCGGTGTGCAGGCAAAGGCAGCGGATGTGCTGCAATACTGGCGAGAGCTTATGCCCCAAAGCGTGCAGCTGATCATCTCCAACCCGCCGTACCTGACCGGGGCAGAGATGCAGGCCCTGATGCCGGAGACCGCCCACGAGCCAGCTATGGCGCTGGACGGCGGAACGGATGGGTTGGATTTTTACCGCGCCATTGCCGCCCACTACCGTGATATTGTCTGCCCCGGTGGGTGGCTGGTGTTTGAGATTGGCTGTGCCCAGCGGGCGGATGTGATGGAGATATGCCGGCAAAACGGCTGGAAGCAAGTGCAGGCAAGGAAGGATTACGGCGGCAACGACCGTGTGGTGTACGCCCAACGGGTGAAATAAATCTGATTTTCAACGTTTTACAGCTGAAATGTGGAAAATGCGAAGAAAATTTTGAAAAGATGACAACAAATGGTTGTAATTCGTGCCGTGATTGGTTATAATAATACCTGATAAATGCAGGACGACCATTTGGATAGCGGCGCACCTGCCGTACAAAATAAAAACAGCACCGCAGTTGCCTGTGGTGCGTATGGGATACAACGCACGATCGCTCAGATAAGGAGATATAAACTTATGGCAGCAAAAAAGGAAAGTTCATCCAAGCAGCTCCCCACCGGCCCGGCAGGGGATAAAAAGGCAGCGCTGGAGACGGCACTGGCCCAGATCGAAAAGCAGTTTGGCAAAGGCGCCGTGATGAAGCTTGGGACCAACGTTGCCATGCAGGTGGATGCCATTTCCACCGGCAGCCTGGGGCTGGACCTGGCGCTGGGCATCGGCGGCCTGCCACGCGGACGCATCATTGAGGTATATGGGCCGGAATCTTCCGGTAAAACCACCCTGGCCCTGCATGTTCTGGCTGAAGCCCAGAAGCTGGGCGGCGAGGTTGCCTTTATCGACGTTGAGCACGCCCTGGATCCCACCTATGCCCGCGCCCTTGGCGTTGACATTGACAGCCTGCTGGTCAGCCAGCCGGATACCGGCGAGCAGGCCATGGAAATCTGCGAAGCTCTGGTACGCTCCGGCGCGATTGACGCTATTGTTGTGGACTCTGTTGCTGCCATGGTGCCCAAAGCCGAAATTGAAGGCGAAATGGGCGATTCCCACGTTGGCCTGCAGGCCCGCCTGATGAGCCAGGCTCTGCGTAAGCTGACCGGCATCATCGGCAAAACAAACACCGTCTGCATCTTTATTAACCAGCTGCGCGAAAAAGTCGGTGTGATGTACGGCAACCCTGAAGTGACCACCGGCGGCCGCGCCCTGAAATATTATTCCTCTGTACGTATTGATGTGCGCCGCATTGAGGGCCTGAAGGACGCCAGCGGTTCCTTTATCGGCAACCGTACCCGCGCCAAGATCGTCAAAAACAAAGTGGCACCCCCGTTCCGTGAGGCCGAGTTTGACATCATGTTCGGCGAGGGAATCTCCAAACTGGGCGAAATGATCGATCTGGGTGCTAAGCTGGGCATTGTGCAAAAGAGCGGCGCATGGTTCAACTATGGCGATATCCGCCTGGGCCAGGGCCGCGATAACGCCAAGCTCTACCTGAAAGAACACCCTGATGTGGCTGCTGAGATTGAAAAGCAGGTGCGCGAAAATGCGGACCGTCTGCTGGCGGCCGGCAAAAAGGGAACCGTGAAGCCGCTGGAGAAGCCGGCTGTTACCCCCGTTGCTGCTGAAGATGCCCCTGCCGCTCCCATGGCGGATGCACCCAAGACCACCGGCAGCGAGATGGACCTCGACATCATGGTTGACGAATAAGCGATGCCGAAGCTGACACAGGTAAAAGAAACAAAAAGAGGCCGCTATGCGCTGTTCCTTGACGGCGAGTTTGCCTTTTCGCTGGACGAGGACACCTTTGCCATGGCGGGGCTGCATACCGGGGATGAGCTGGAAGAATGGCAGATCCATGACCTGCAGACCAAAAGCGACACCCGCAAGGCTGTGGATAAAGCTATGGACCTGCTGGCCCTGCGGGACCATGCAGCCGGGGAGCTTTATCAAAAGCTCTGCCGCAGCTTTGACCCCCACAGCGCTGCCGCCGCCGTGGCAAAAATGCAGGAGCTGAACCTGCTGGATGACGCCGGTTTTGCCCGCCGCCGTGCGGCGGAGCTGCTGCGCAAGCGCAAGAGCCGCCGTGCAATTCTGGATGATCTGCACGCCAAAGGCATTGACCGCGGCGCGGCCGCCGAAGCGGTGGAAGCTCTGTTTGCCCAAAGCGAGGAGGACGAGGAGGAAAACCCGGAGCTGGCCAATGCCCGCGCACTGGTGGAACGCCACTATGCCGCAAAGCTGGCACAGGGCAAATGGCAGCAGGTAGCTGCCGCTTTGGCACGGCGCGGGTTCTCCCACAGCGTGATCCGCCAGGCATTGGCAGATGCCGAGACAGAAGAAACCGAAGCGTAACACAAAAAAGTACACACCGCAGGGGCAAAAAATGCTCCTGCGGCATTGTGGTATCAATGCACCGAACGGATAGCTTTGCCTGAATTTTGCCCAAGCAAGCGGCAGAGCCCAACATAACATACTGAAAAGAGAGACAGGAACAACCATACATGAATATTGCAATTATTTCCCTTGGATGCCCCAAAAACCAGGTCGATGCTGATGTATTCTGCCACGCGCTGATCAAGGCGGGCCACCAGACGGTTGCGGACCCCGAACAGGCGGACATTATTATTGTCAACACCTGCGGCTTTATCCAGTCCGCTAAAGAGGAAGCCATTGAAAACATTTTGATGGCCTGCCAGTATAAGCAGCAGAACCCCAACCTGAAGGTGATCGTGACCGGCTGCCTGGCTGAGCGCTATAAAACCCAGATTGTGAGCGAAATGCCCGAAGTGGACGCCGTTGTGGGCATTGGCTCCAACGCCGCTCTGCCCGCCATTGTGGAGCGCCTGACCGCCAACGGCGCGGGCCAGGTGGAAAGCTATGGCCCCAAATGCGATATGGAGCTGGGCGGTGCCCGTGTTATTAGCACGCCGCGCCACTATGCTTACCTGAAAATTGCCGAAGGCTGCAACAACCGCTGCCATTACTGCGCCATCCCGCTCATCCGCGGCCCGCTGCGCAGCCGCCCCATTGACGACTGTGTTGCCGAAGCTCGCTGGCTGGCCGGAGAGGGCGTGAAAGAGCTGATCCTGGTGGCGCAGGACCCCACCGCTTACGGCGAGGACTGGGGCAAACCCGGCGCAGTTTGCGAACTGTTGGATAAGCTGAACACCATTGAGGGCATCCGCTGGATCCGTGTGCTGTACGCCTACCCGGAGCGTATCTCCGATGAATTCATCGCAGCCCTTGTGCGCAACAATAAGGTTGTGCCGTATCTCGATCTGCCCATCCAGCACTGCGATGACGAGGTGCTGAAAAACATGAACCGCCGCGGCGGCCGCAAAGAAATTGAGGATGCCATCCGCCGCCTGCGCGCGGCCATCCCCAACATCACGCTGCGCACCACCCTGATTGCAGGTTTCCCGGGTGAGACCGAGGAACAGTACAGCGAGCTGTGCGACTTTGTCAAAACCGTCAAGTTTGACCGCCTGGGCTGCTTTGCCTATTCCGCCGAGGAAAACACCGTGGCCGCCAAGATGGACAACCAGATTGATGAGGAAGTCAAGCAGCGCCGCGCAGACCACATTATGGAGCTGCAGGCCGAGATCAGCGCGGAAAAGGAAGCAGAAAAGGTCGGCAAGACCTATGAGTGCATCTGCGATGGTGTGGACGATGAAACCGGCATGTACCTGCTGCGCTCCGCAGCAGACTGCCCGGAAATTGATGGCAGCATCATGACCCCGGCAGATACCCCGCTGGAAGCCGGCGCGTTCTATAACGTTACCATCACCGATGCCGATACTTATGATCTTTATGGTTATGCGGAAAGCAAAGTGGAGGAATAAACCATGAATCTGCCTAACAAATTAACGATGATGCGTGTCATCATGGTGCCGTTCTTTATGGTATTTGCTGCCATGAGCCATATGGGCACGCCCCAGTTCAACGCAACGTATGCCTTGATTGCGGGCATTCTGTTTGCCGTGGCCAGCTTTACGGATTTCCTGGATGGCTACCTGGCCCGCAAGAACCACCTGGTAACGGACTTTGGAAAGTTTATGGACCCGCTGGCTGATAAAATGCTCACCACCGCCGCCATTATTTATATGGTGGTGGACGGTGTCTGCTCCCCCGTGGTGCTGGCCATCATCATGTTCCGCGAGTTTGCTGTGGCCGGTGTGCGCATGATTGCGGCAGAGTCCGGTACCGTCATTGCCGCAAACATGTGGGGCAAGGTCAAAACCGTGCTGCAGATGGTCACCATCATCTTCTATTACTTTGCCATGGCGCTCGCCCCGGCGGACGGCGTTGGGGTTATCAGCTTTACCACCCAGGTGATGTGCTGGGCCGTTGCTGCCGTTACCGCACTTTCCGGCTGCATCTACCTGTGGCAGAATCGTTCCTGCTTTATGCAGGCAAAATGATGCTGCCCCCTTGCAACCGCTTATCAGGGCGGCTATAATAAATCTGAACGGTTTGCAGGTTTAGCCGCGCCGTACCAGCAAAGTTGGGAAAGGAAGTTCCTGTCCATGCAGATTTTTAATACCATGACCCGCAAAAAGGAAGATTTTATCCCGCAGGAGCCGGGCGTTTATCGCATTTACGTCTGCGGCCCTACGGTGTATAACTATATCCATATCGGCAATGCGCGCCCCATGATCGTGTTTGACACGCTGCGCCGCTATCTGGAGTACCTTGGCAACAAGGTGCTGTATGTCTCCAATATCACCGATATTGACGATAAACTGATCAAAAAAGGCCAGGAGAACGGCACCACCATGCAGGAGGTTGCCCGCAAGTTCGAGGCCGAGTACATCAAAGATTCCGAGGGCCTGAACGTTAAGACCCCCACCGTGCGCCCCCGCGCAACCGAGCATATCGGTGAGATCATCAAGATCGTCAAGGACCTGGTCGAATCCGGACATGCTTACGTTGCCCACAACGGCGATGTCTACTTCCGCGTTAAGTCTGATCCCGGTTACGGCAAGCTGAGCCACCTGAACCTGGACGACCTGGAAAGCGGCAACCGCGAACTGCGCAGCCAGATGGATGACGACCTGAAAGAAGACCCCGCAGATTTTGCTGTCTGGAAGGCCGCCAAGCCGGGCGAGCCTTCCTGGAACAGCCCTTGGGGCCAGGGCCGTCCGGGCTGGCACATTGAGTGCAGCGCCATGGCCCGTAAGCACCTGGGCAAGACCATCGACCTGCATGCAGGCGGCCAGGACCTGATCTTCCCCCATCACGAAAACGAGATTGCACAGTCGGAGTGCGCCAACGGCTGCACCTTCAGCCATTACTGGATGCACAACGGCTTTTTGAACATCAACAACCAGAAGATGTCCAAGAGCGCCAACAACTTCTTTACCGTGCGTGAAATTGCCGATAAGTACGGCTATGAGCCGATCCGTTATTTTATGCTCACCGCTGGTTACCGCATGCCGCTGAACTATACGGTGGACCTGATCGAGAGCTGCAAGAACAGCTTGGAGCGCCTGTACACCTGCCGCGATAACCTGGATTTTGCCATCCGCAATGCCCATGGCACTGACACTGCCCTGACTGAAAAGTGCGAAGAAGCACGCAAAAAGTTCAAGACCGCCATGGATGACGACCTGAACACCCCCGATGCTCTGGCCGCCATTTTTGAGTTCGTCAAGGACATCAACACCATGTCCGATGCTGCCGATAAGGCTACGTTGGAAAAGGCCGCCGCCACGTTTGACGAGCTGACCGGTGTGCTGGGCCTGATGTACAACCGCAAGGCCGAGGAAGCCCCCGACGAAGTGAAGCAGCTGGTGGAAGAGCGCGCCGCAGCCAAAAAGGCCAAGGACTTTGCCCGCGCCGATGCTCTGCGCGCCAAAATCACTGAGCTGGGCTGGAATGTGATGGACACCGCCAAGGGCCCGCAGCTGACCAAGCTATAATTATTACTGCACAATCACGGCAAAACAAAGGAATTGGAAACAGGGAAGCATCTGCCTCTGCTTCCAGTTCCTTATTTTATTGCAGCGGCAAATACGCTGCATTATCTGGAGAGTTCAGAATGACAAATACCAGAACCAAACAGGAAGAGCGAACGCTGTATATTATATTGGCCGCAGCGCTTGCCGCGCGCCTGCTGCTGGCCCTTGTTACTGAAGGCTACACCTATGATATGAGCTGCTTTGTGGCCTGGGGGGATAAGCTGGCCAGCGAAGGTCCCGCGGCCTTTTACAGCGCCGATTATTTTGCGGACTACCCGCCCGGCTACATCCTTGTGCTGGGGCTGGTCAGCCTGGTGCGCAAGGCGCTCCAACTGAGCTATGAATCCCGCTGGACCTATTTTTTGCTGGCACTGATCCCCGCAATCTGTGATTGTGCCGCCGTGGTGCTGCTGGACCATATCAGCCGCCGGTATATGGGGCAGGGCAGGGCACAGCGCTGCCTGGTGCTGTTTGCGGCGTTCTGCCCGCTGACCTTGTTTGATACCGGCATCTGGAAGCAGATCGATGGGGCTTTTGCGCTGCCGCTGCTGCTCTGCTTCTGGCTGCTGGAAGAGCGCCGCTATCTGCTCGCTGCGGTGCTGTACGGCGTGGCGCTGGCCATCAAGCCGCAGGCACTGTTGGCTGGGCCGGTGCTGGCCGTCTGCTTTTTGGTGGCTATTGCGGATGCCGTGCGGGATGGCAAAAGCCCGCTGAAATCGGTCGGCCAGATTTTTGGCGGTGCTGTGCTGGCTTTGCTGCCGCCGCTGCTGGCGGGCCTGCCGTTTTACGGGGCAAAAAATCTGGTGCCGTCCTTGATCGATAAGTACATCACCACGGCGTCTGGCTACCAGTATGCCACCATCAATGCGTTCAACTGGTTTGCAGCGCTGGGCGGCAACTGGCAGGCGCTGGATGCTTGCCCGGTGTTTAACCTGAGCTGGAAAGTGCTGGGCATTTTCAACATCGCTGTTATCACGGTACTGCTTGTGGTGCTGGCGGTCATCAGCTGGCGGGCGGGGCGTTTTTCCCCGCTGCTGCTGGCAGCGTTTTACACGGTGGGGATTTTTACCTTTGCCCATTGCATGCACGAGCGTTACCTGGTGCTGGGCATGCTGCTGGTACTGCTTGCTGCGGCGCGCTGGAATGACATCCGTCTGTATGGCGCCGGGTTTGGTCTGTCGATAACGGGCTTCTTGAACCTGGAAACTGTGTATACCCTGGTAGGCAGCGATGACGAGTGGCTCAGCAGCGATACCAGCCGCGAGTTTGCCATGGCAGTCGGCTTTGCCGAAACGGCAGCCTTTGTGCTGCTGGCTTTCACCGCGTGGGCCATCTGCCGCCATGGAGCGGTTTCTCCACTGGCAAAAGTGGAAACCATCGAAAAAGATAAAACAAAAACAGTGCAGAAAAAGCTGGAACTGTGCACCCTGCGCATTGATCCGCAGCCTGCCTGGTCGGCTAAAGAGAAGAAAGCCTTGGCAACGCTGACGTTGATCGTTGCTGTGGTGAGCTTTGCCTACCTTGGCAGCATGAAAGCACCGCAGAACCCTGTGGATGCTACGGACAGCACGGCAACCATCGACTTTACCCCGCAGCAGGACGCGGTGGAAATCTGGGTGTACCCCGGCATTTCCACCGGCGGCAGCCTGCGCATCACGGATGCAGCGGGCAATGAGCTGTACCAGAAGGAACTGAGCTATGCAACGCCGTTCTGCTGGACCAAAACGGCCATCACGGCTCCGGCAGGGCAGACCCTGACCGCAACGATTGAAAATGCGCAGATGTTTGAACTGGCCCTGCGGGATGCCACCGGTGCGCTGGTGCCGGTAACGGGCGGCGATGCCCTGTTTGATGAGCAGAGCGAAGTGCCAGATACCATCAGCCAGCTGAACAGCATGTATTTCGATGAAATCTATCATGGCCGTACTGGGTACGAAATGCTGCACCGCATGACGGCATACGAAACCACCCACCCGCCGCTGGGCAAAGATTTTATCATGCTGGGCATTGCTATTTTTGGAATGACAGCCTTTGGCTGGCGCTGTGCCGGAACGCTGTTCGGCGTGATGCTGGTGCCGCTGATGTGGTGCTTTGCCCGCCGTCTGACCCACAAACGCTGGGCCGGGGCCATGGCAGGTGCGCTGATTGCCGCTGGGTTCATGCGATTTTCCCAAAGCCGCATTGCCACAATCGATATTTACGGTACGTTCTTTATCCTGTTAGGCGCATATTTTATGGTATGGTATTGCCAGAGCGTGCTGCAAAACGGCGTAAACGGCTCGCTGCTGCCCATGGCGCTGGGCGGCGTGGCATTTGGGCTTGGGTGTGCATCCAAGTGGACCGGAATTTATGCCGGGGCAGGGCTTGCGGTATTGTATCTGGGTGTGCTGTATGCCCGCTGGAAGCAAAAACAGCCGGGCTTCTGGAAAGAATTCCGGATGGCTGCTGTGGGCGGTGTGGCGTTTTACATCGTTGTGCCGTTCCTGATCTATCTTGCATCCTACCTGCCTTATTGGTGGAAAGACCCTACCTTTGGTTTGCGGGATTGGTGGGATTGCCAAACCTACATGTACTGGTACCATTCCACCCTGAAAGCAACCCACCCGTTTGAAAGCCGCTGGTACACCTGGCTGCTGGACCTGCGCCCAGTGTGGTATTACAAAAATTCTTACCTGGAAGCTGGGCTTCAGGGCAGCATTGCAGGTTTTTATAACCCGGTCATTTGCTGGGCGGGGCTGTTCTGCATTTTGCTGCTGCTGTGGCGCCAGGTTTCGGCTCGCGGCACGGCAAAGGGAGCGGGCGTTCTGATCTTGTACGCCAGCCAGCTGCTTTCCTGGATGCTGGTATCGCGCTGCACTTTCATGTACCATTACTTCCCCAGCTCGGTCTTTGCGTTGACGGCCATTGTGCTGGTTTTAACGCAGATGAAGCGGCAGGACCGCGCCAAAAAGATTGGCGCGGGGCTGTGCATTGCGGCGCTGGTGTGCTTTGCCTGGTTCTATCCCGTTCTGTCCGGCTTGCCCGTGCCGACCCTGTGGGCGCAGAGCACCAAGATTTTGCCGAGTTACGGGTTCTATTAAGGCAGTTACGGGGAGTCTTTTCGGCCTTTTTGAAAAAAGGCCTGGCGAAAAACTTTAATTATTTTCACTAAGGCAACACCGCACAATTCCCGCCTTACGGCTTAAGCACCGCTCCGGCAGCT
>ERZ779885.3550-NODE-3550-length-13056-cov-6.713945_pt1 | contig 13056 bp, 6 predicted proteins | sample MGYA00511554_ERZ779885 | MGnify/ENA primary metagenome ERZ779885 (study PRJEB29588, sample SAMEA2160998) | human gut metagenome | biome: human gut; feature: human-associated habitat; material: faeces | place: Denmark | collected 2008/2010 ... | reverse complement strand
TGGCGATGCAGCTCAAGGCCGTGCTGGCGCCGATGCTGATCGCGGCCGTGGGGATCGTGCTCTCGATCATCGGCATCTTCCTCGTGCGAACCCGTGAGGGCGCCTCGATGCGCGAGCTGCTCCGCTCGCTGGGCGTGGGCGTCAATTTCAGTTCGCTGCTGATCGCCGGCGCGACGTTCGGCATCCTCTATCTGCTGGGAATCGAGAACTGGATCGGACTGTCGTTCTCGGTCATCACGGGGCTCGCGGCCGGTATCATCATCGGCCAGGCGACTGAATACTACACGTCGCACTCCTACCGACCGACGCAGAAGATCGCCCGCAGCGGCCAGACCGGCCCTGCGACGGTCATCATTTCGGGCATCGGCGTGGGGATGATCTCGACGGCCGTGCCGGTCATCACGATCGGCGTGGCGATCATCCTGGCCTATCTGTGCGCTACGGGGTTCGACATGGCGCACCTGATGTCGGCGCACAACCTGTCGCTGGGGCTTTACGGTATCGGCATCGCCGCGGTGGGGATGCTCTCGACGCTGGGCATTACGCTGGCTACCGACGCCTACGGTCCGATCGCGGACAATGCGGGCGGCAACGCCGAGATGAGCAAACTCGGTCCCGAAGTACGTCGCCGCACCGATGCGCTCGATGCGCTGGGCAACACGACGGCCGCCACGGGCAAGGGCTTCGCCATCGGTTCGGCCGCGCTGACGGCCCTTGCGCTGCTGGCCTCCTATATCGAGGAGATACGCATCGGACTGCTGCACAACGGCGTGACGGCCCTCGACCTGCCCAACGGCACGACGCAGCTGGTCGAGAAGGCTTCGCTCCTCGATTTTATGGAGTATTACCACGTGTCGCTGATGAATCCGACGGTGCTGATCGGCGTGTTTGTCGGCGCGATGATGTCGTTCTTGTTCTGCGGCCTGACGATGAACGCCGTGGGGCGTGCGGCCCAGAGCATGGTGAACGAGGTGCGCCGCCAGTTCCGCGAGATCAAGGGCATCCTCACGGGCGAAGGCACGCCGGACTATGCCCGCTGCGTGGAGATTTCGACCCGCGGCGCACAGCGCGAGATGATGTTCCCCAGCCTGCTGGCCATCGTCGTGCCGGTAGCCGTCGGTCTCGTGTTTGGCGTGGCCGGCGTGATGGGCCTGCTGGTCGGCGGCCTCAGCTCGGGTTTCGTGCTGGCCGTGTTCATGGCCAATGCGGGCGGCGCGTGGGACAATGCCAAGAAGATGGTCGAGGAGGGGCATTTCGGCGGCAAAGGCTCCGAATGCCACAAGGCCACCGTGGTGGGCGATACCGTCGGCGACCCGTTCAAGGACACTTCGGGCCCGTCGCTTAACATCCTTATCAAGCTGATGTCGATGGTTTCCATCGTCATGGCCGGGCTGACGGTGGCTTGCCACCTGTTCTGACCCATGTGACGATAAAGGCAATAAGAAAAGCCACCCGGGGAAGGTGGCTTTTTTTATGGCCTTGCAGCGGGGCTATTTCTTGCTCGCGCCGCTTTCGAGGATCGAGACGATGGAGTAGAGCGTGAAGCAGATGGCTCCGAAACCCGTCAGGACGCGTGCGGGGACGAAATATTTGGGTTCGGAGAGCGCCGCCTCGTAGAGGAATGCCGCGAGGAAGAGGCAGGCCAGCGCCGTAAGCACCGGGATGATCGGGATGCGGTTGGCCAGCGGGAAATCGGCGTGCCAGATCTTTGCCAGCAGGATGACCTTGCTCGATATGCTCCAGCAGATCAGTGCCAGCCCTATGAGCACGAAGCCCACGAAGCTGATCGCCTCGCCCCGGAGCGTGAAGAGGAGGATCAGCCCCAGCACGAAGGCCAGGCCGCCCATCGCGAGCACCAGCCCCATCCACCGGCGGCGTTCTTCCATCGTATAGCTGCCCCGTGCCTGGCGTGCGATGCTGGCCACCAGCGCGATGAGCGACGTACAGACGCAGGCGATGCCGAACATGACGCTTCCCGCCACGATATGCGCCGGGAGCGTTCCCAGCGCGAAGAGCAGGATGCACCACACCCATGCCCCGGCGGCTATGGCCGACACGATGAAGATCAGCAGCGAACTCTGCCCGCGGGTGAAGCCTGCGGGGTTGACCGAGAAGGTGCTGTCACCCGAGTTCTTGGGGATCAGGCTGAACCGCGTCGAGGAGGTGGCCGCCGTCGAGACGCACGCTGTGATGAACCCCAGCCCGCAGACGACATGCCCCGTGACGAACGCCCCGGTCATGTGCGACTGGATGATGAAAAGCCCGCAGATGACCGTCATGGCGGCGACCGCATAGCCGATGGCCGGGAAAAGGTATTTCGCGGCGGCGGTATAGGTGCCGATGATCTGGCGGATGATGGTGGCGGCGGTGCAATAGAGCGCGATGCAGATCGAGCCCAGGAAAAAGAGCACGGGGCCTGCCGTGAGCCGCGAGGGGTCGTCGCCGGCGGCGAAAACGTAGGCGCCGTAGGCGAAACAGAAGGCTGCCATCGCAAGGGGAATGGCGCGGAAGAGGATGCTTATGCCATAGTTCATAATCGGAGTTTTTGTTATGCGCCAGCCTGCAAATCATGAACCAAACGAAAAAATGGCTATCTTTGCCCCATGGAAAATATCGTTTTCGACCTGGGCGGAGTACTTTTTGCCCGCGACAGAAGTAAGTGTACGCAAGAATTCCACGACTTTTTCAGTTTCATCCGTTCGGAGCCCATGCCGGCTTTTTGGGAGGATTACGACCGGGGCGTACTGACGCTCGACGAGGTGACCGGCATCCTTTCCGGGGTCAACGCCTGCCCGCGTGCGAAATGCGAGGAGTACCTGCGCCTGTCGATCGACATGCAGGAACCCGTGAAGCCTACCGAACAGCTTGTCCGCGACCTGAAGGCCGCCGGCTACAAGTTGTTCGTGCTTTCGAACATGTCGCGCGAGTTCATCGACTTCCTGCGCCGGTTCCCCGTCTACGGGCTTTTCGACGGCGAGGTGGTCTCCTGCGAGGAGGGCGTGGTGAAACCCGAGCCGGAAATCTACCGGCGACTGCTCGGCCGCTACGGACTCGATCCTGCGCAGACGCTCTTTATCGACGACCGCCCGGCCAATATCGCTGCTGCAGCGGCGCTGGGTATCCGCGGGCAGCTGTTCGACCATTCGGCGCCGGCCGCAACCTGCGACCTGCTGCGCCGCAGCCTGCTGCCCGAAATAGTAGGGTAGCAGCCCGAGACCATACCCGGGTACTCCGTCCGTATAGCCGTACCCGCAGGCCGTTCGCTCCGCCCGCACGAATCGTCGGCTTCCCCTTTTGCAGCGGTTTTCCCTGTCCCGTGATCCGATCCGTCCGATGATTGAAAAATAAAAAGGGCCGCTCTAAGGAGCGGCCCTTTGCTTTGGATCGGATTCCGTTATTCGAAGTTGGCGTCCTTCATCAGTTCATACTCCGGCGAGAGTGCGTACATGCGTACGTATTCGAACTTGCCGGTGTCGACGAGCTTGAACTCGAATGCGTGCGTCACCTTGCCCGTGCCCGAGCCGATGTGCTGCGTGTAGAGCATCATCTGTACGGTGTAGATCACGTCGATGCCGGAGATCATCTTGACATCGGGGTAGAGCGTGCCCAGGGCGGCCGACATTACCTCGCCGAAACGCTTTTCGACTTCGTCGTAGAACGCCTGGTACGAAGCGCGTGCTGCTTCCTTGTCGTCCGACCCCCAGTTGTCGTAGGCCGATACGTCGTCGTCGGCTTCGCTCCAATAGTATTTCGGGAGCGTGTTGATACGCCAGTTCAGGTTGGTGTAGCTTGCTGCGCAACCGCTGTAATACTCCGCATCCGTGAGGCGGCTGCCGCTGCGGTTGTCCGTCGTATAGGCGGCGTCCTTGTTCTGGAGCACCCAGTCCACGCAAGCCTGGTAGAAGCTCTTGCTGTAAGCGCTGCGGTCGGGGGCCACGACGAGCGTCATGCTGGGGTCGAAGTTCCATTTGCCGCTGACCTTCTTGAACGGGCCGTCGAGCGTCTCGTAGGTGAGGTTCTTGATCCAGTTCGAGCCGTCGAACGTATAGCGGTCGGCCTGGAGCACGGTCGATCCCGAAGCATAGAAATGGTAAGCCACATCCATGACATCCTCGGGCATCGCATACGGGAATTTGTATTTCAGGTAGAGGGGCAGATAGGTGTCCTGCGAGAACGACGAACTAAAATTGGGGTTGGTGGCGCCCATCTGCGTGTAGTCCTCGGGATTGACGATCGTCGTAGCCTCGGCTGTCGCCCACGACGTGCCGTTGAAGGTGTAGACCGCATACTGTTCCTGTGTTACCGCCCGGGTTTGGCCGAGGGCTGCGGCAGCTGAAACCGCCACACCGCGCTTCATGCTCGAAACCTTGATGTTGTCGAGCTGGTAGGTGGTTGTTTTCTGGTTGGCACCGTCACCCACATATTTGAACGCAAAATGGAGCGTTTTGCCCGCATATTTATACAGCGAGAAGCGACCGGCCGGTTCGAAGTCGTTGCCATAGCCGCTTGCCGGCTCTTCGGGGATCGTGAAATTCTCGGTGATGTCGATCCAAGTGGCTTTGGTCACGTCGTCCGTATAGTCTTCCGAGATAAGTATCGAGAGACAGTTGGCGTTCCAGTATCCGATCTTGATGTCGAAACCGAATGTCGTCATGCCGTCATCGAACGCCGGAACGGTGATCGGATCTTTGCTTACAAGCCATGATTCGACAGCGCCGGCGGCCCCGTTCGCCGAAACCTGGGCATAGAGGTTCTCAGAGTATTTCTTTATTGCCCACTGTTTGTTTTCCTCGCCTGCGGCTTTTACCAGTTGCCATTTGTCGAAGTTGTCGGCATCGAACGTCTCTTCGAACAGGTCGTTGTCCGTGACAGTGACTACATCCTGTCCCAACTGAATATTGTCGATATAATAGGTCGTGGTTTTGCTGTCGGCCGCATTGCCCTGGTAGCGGAATGCCACGTAGACCGATTCGGCCTTATATGCGCTCATGTCGCATATGCCTGCCGTATACCATTTGCCGGAGGTCGAGCCGTCGAACGTGAAATTGTTCGTCAGGTCGATCCAGGTCGCCTCCTCGGGGGTGACGCCATTGTAATCGGTGGATACGAGTACGCTCAGACCGTCATGCGTCCAGTAGGAGATTTTTACATCGAATGCAAGTTGCGGGTTGTCGGCGAGCGTGAGGTTCACTTTCTCGGAAATAAGCCAGAGATCCTGCGGGCCCGTTGTGTTGAATGCAGAGCATTTCGCCGATTTCACTCCGTTGTAGTCATCCAGCGACCAGGTCGAGGTGCTCGATCCTTTGACGATCTGCCATGCATTGAGACCTCCGTCGAATGTTTCGTCGATACTCGTTGCAGCAGGAGTTTCACCGCCGCCCGTATTGGGTTCGGAAGCGGAGTAGTTATAGGCTACGACCTTGATCGCACCTGCTTCCGCATCGGGATAAGCACCCGTTAGGATCTTGTTGGCATAGCTGGCCAGCGGTTTCTCGGGGGTGAAATAGTTAGCCGGAGTCTCGCCCCAGACCGACTGGTAATCGGCACCCGAGACGGTGTAGGTCTCTGCCGCAGCGAGTTTGACAACCTCTTCGGCGAGGTTGGTCGCATTCTTATAGGTAACGGTGACAGTCGAGCCGTTCGAGAGGTAGCTGTCGTAACCTGCAGCCAGGAATGCGGGCAGGTACGTCGTGGCAGAAGCGGCTTCGGAGAAACATTTTGCAGTGCCTACGGCGGCCAGGGCTGCCACTGCATCGGGCCCTGCGGCTTCGGCGATCGCCTTGTTGGCGGCGTTCGACGCGACGCTGGCGTAGTCGGCGTCGGTCATCGTGTATTTCAGCACCTGGACGTCGGTGATCTCCTTGTCGGGGTTGAACCCGTCCAGATACTCCTCGTTGTAATCGTCGACATTACAACCCCCCCCCACGAATGCTATCGTCGCAAGGGCCAGAAGGTATTTTACAATATGCTTGTTCATATGGTTCGCTGTAATTAGAAGTTAATTTTCAGTCTTACGGTATAGGTACGACCGAACGAGTACATTACGGCATATACGTTCTGCCAGATACCTTCGTCGGCTGCGGCGCACTGCGCGTCCATGATGTAGTTGTAGTCGTAGACGTTGTTCACGTTGCCGTAGATCGTGGCGCGTACGTTGCCGATCTTGAAGGCGTAGCTGGCCGAGAGGTCGAGCTGGTGTCCCCACGGAATTTTCCACGGGTCTTTCACGTCGACGGTCGAGTTACCGCTCAGGCTGGTCTGCGAACCGATGTAGAAGTCGGCGTAGTTGTTGCCGTAGGCGTTCCAGTCGGCGCTGACGCGCAGGCCCTTCATCGGGCGTACCGTGACGCCGAGGGCTCCGGTGGTCTGTGCCGAACCGCCGACCTTGATGCCTTTCTGCTTCAGGTTCAGCCATGCGTGGTCTTCAGCCATGATGCCCGAGGCGACCGTGCCGTCCAAAGCCTTGGTCAGGGGCTGCCCCTGCGTGTCGTAGATGTAGCCCTTCGAGTCGCTGTCCCACTGCCAGTCGCCCAGCGAAAGCATACCAGTCACGTCCAGCCAGCGGTTGGGGCGCAGTACGAAGTCCAGTTCGAGGCCCATGTGGCGTGCGTCCACACCCGAGAGGTTCACGCGGGCGTAGTCGCCGTTGGCCATCGAGCTGGAACGTACGACCGACTTGTCCATCCAGAGCGTGTAGTAACCGTTCAGGTTGACCGAAAGGATGCCCGAGCGGAACCCGTAGCCTACCTCGGCCGAGAAGACCTTTTCGTTCAGCGGGTCGGGGTTCTTGGCGTTACTCGTGGTGCTCTGCAGGAACGCGCCGCCCGAGAAGAACGGGGCGCGGCTGATGTAGCCCAGGTTGGCGAACACGTTGTGTTTCTCGTTGATGTTGTAGTTGGCGCCTCCCTTGACCGTGTAACCGATGAAGTTCACGTGCTCGGACTCGGCGTGTGCGGCGTCGTAGTAGAAGCGGTCGTAGCGCCAGTAGCCGGTGTTGGAAACCGAACCCGATACGAAGGCGTTGAGGTTTTTCTTCGTCCACTCCAGCTGGGCGAATACGCCTTCCTGGTGTACGTGGCCGTCGTAGTCGCGGTAAACCTTGTCGCCGACCTGTAATTTCTGGTATTTCCAGTTGGGATCGGCTGCGGCGGCGTTCTGCTCGGGCTTGACGTTCTTGCGGCTGTCGTCGTCGATGTAGTACTTACCGTCGTAGAGGTCGATGATCTCGTTGTTGTGCTCGCCGATGTAGTAGCGCACGTCGATACCGGCCGACAGTTCGAGCGACTTGGAGATCTGGTTGGTGTAGGTCGAGAGCAGTCCGTACCACATGTGGTTGTTGTTGCTCTTCGACATGATCATGCGCGAACCGTCGGGGCTGGCGGCGTTCATCTCCTGGATCTTGTCGTAGGCGAACGTGCCGTCGGGGTTGCGGAAGGTGGTGTTCAGCACGCCGTAGTTGGTACCTTTCCACATGTTGCGGTCTGCCGAGGTGCGGCCCTGGCCCGAGTAGCCGCTGCCGCGTCCGATCGACATGTAGAGCGCCGTCGAGAGCGACGACTTGTAGTCGATCTGCCACTGGTGGTTCAGCGAGATCTGGGGCTTGTGGTATTCGTTGAAGTGCGAGTAGCGCTGCCTGCCGTTCTTGTCGAAACCGTACTCGGCGTTGTAGCGGTACATGTCCTTTTCGCCCATGAAGTTCTTGGCCTTCTGCCACTCCTCGATCTTCAGTCCGTCGTCGAGGGCATGGCGCTGCGCGTGCTTCTGCGGGGCGCCGAAGGCGGTCAGCGACAACTGGTGGCGGTCGTTGATGCGCTTCGAGATGTTGACGAACCAGTTGTAGCCTTCGAAGTTGGTTCCCTGGATGTAACCGTCGCCCCAGCGCTTCGCGCCGAGTACCGACAGTGCCCAGCCGCTCTTCGTGAGGCCCGTCGAGAGGCTGAACGAAAGGCTGTAAAGGCCGTCGTTACCTACGCCGAACGAGAACGTGCCGCCCTGCTTGGCCTCAATGCCGTTGGTCACGATGTTGACCGAACCGCCGACCGAGGGCGACGAGATTTTCGAGGCGCCCAGGCCGCGCTGGGTCTGCATGCTGCGCGTCACGTCCGAGAGGCCGGCCCAGTTCGACCAGTATACCCCCCCCCACTCCATGTCGTTCACGGGGACGCCGTTGACCATTACGGCCACGTTGGCCGCCTGGAAACCGCGCATGTTGATCTTCGAGTCGCCGAAGCCGCCGCCGTCCTTGGTCACGTAGACGCCCGGGGTCGATTTCAGGATTTCGGGGAACTCCTGCCCGCCGAGTTTGTAGCTGATCTCCTCGGCGTTGACCGTCGATACGGCTACCGGGGTTTTGCGCTGCACGGCCACCGACTGCATGACGATGACATCCTGCAATGCCACGGCGTCGGGCTCCATCTGGATGATGCCCAGGCGTGCGTTCGGGCCCGTGACGGGTTTTTTGGTCGGGACGTAGCCCACGTAGCTGATCTCGATCTCCTTGGCATCGGTCTTCAGCGTGAAGTTGCCGTCGACGTCGGTGCTGACACCCTGCGATGTGCCGGGTACGGTCACAGAGGCACCGATCAGCGGTGCGCCGGTCTCATCTACGATTTTACCCGTAACTGCCGATTGCGCGACAGCGGCGGACACTCCGAACAGAATCAGGGCGGCCGTCATGAGGAAATGTTGTAAATGTTTTCTCATACTTTTTAATGGATTAGTAAATAAAAGAGTGTAATGGATATTTCGGTTTCTTCATTTCTGGGTGTCGCGATCCGCGGCACTAATATCGGGGATTTCTCCGCTTCCGCCGGCGGGATGGTTGGAATTTCACAGGATTTTAACCCCCGGCAACCTTTCGGGAAGGCTTTGTGATACATAAAATACTGGGGTTTGTATAAAGTTGCGAGGGATACTCCGCGTGTGAGATACCCCTCGTCGTTGCGTATCGCCGGCCGTGCCCGGCGATAGCCGATATCCGGTTTGCATACCTTCTCCCGCACCGTATCGGTGATGCAGGGTGCCGGTGGAAACCGTTATTTCCATAAAGCCGTCCATAATTTGCTTATACAAATTTAAACCAAATATTTCACAGCCGCAACAGAACACCGCAAATTTTGTTCAAATATTTTTCAACCTGTTGACGGGCACTGCCTTGCACGTGCGGCACGTTCCTTGTGCAGCTGACTCGCATGCAGGCTTTCAAGGAACTATACTGGCGTTATTCGCTTTTCGTGTTGATCCTCGGACTGGGGGTCACGATCTTCATCGAGCTGACCCCGTTTTTGGGCGGGGTGCTGGGTGCCATGACGATCTACGTGCTGCTCCGGCGGCAGATGCATTACCTCACGGCCTGCCGCAAATGGCGGCGCAGCCTGGCCGCGTCGCTGCTGCTGGGCGAGGCGGTGCTGTGTTTCCTGGTGCCAATCAGCCTGATCGTCTGGATGGTCGTCAACCAGGTGCAGGACATCGCCCTCGCGCCCGAGTCGGTCGTCGAGCCGCTCAAGCACATCGCTGCGCTGATCCACGACAAGACGGGATACAACCTCTGGCAGGAGAAGAACATCACGTCGCTCGTGGGCGTGATCCCCCGGCTGGGGCAGTGGGTGCTGGGCAGCATCATGGATTTCGGCATCAACATCATCGTGCTGCTGTTCGTGCTCTATTTCATGCTCATCGGCGGCCTGCGCATGGAAGGCTACTGCCGCGAGATACTGCCTTTCAACCGGGACGTGGGCAGCAGCGTCATGCGCGAGGTGCACATGATCGTCCGTTCGAATGCCATCGGCATCCCCCTGCTGGCCGTCGTGCAGGGCGTCGTGGCGTTCGTGGGCTACCTGGTCTTCAACGCCCCGAGCCCGCTGTTCTGGGGCGTGCTGACCTGTTTCGCAACGATCATCCCCATCTTCGGGACGGCGCTCATATGGCTGCCGCTTGCGGGTTACATGGCGCTGACGGGCGACTGGGGGCCGGCCATCGGGCTGCTCCTCTACGGCGGGCTGGTCGTGACGCACGTGGACAACGTCGTGCGGTTCATCATGCAGAAGAAGATGGCCGATACGCATCCGCTGGTGACGATCTTCGGCGTTTTCATCGGGCTGTCGCTCTTCGGGTTCATGGGCGTGATTTTCGGGCCGCTGATGCTGGAGATGTTCGTCTTCTGCGTCAATATCTTCAAGAAGAAGTACCTCGACGGGACGTCGTACAAGCAGTTGTTCGTCCCCGAGCAGGATATTCAGGCATAGCCCGCCGGGCGCTTCCGGGCGGGGCGCTTTTACGAAAAGTAACCGTTTCCGGTGTTTTTTGTGAAAAATCCCTGTAAAATGGTTGGAATTTCAAATTGTTTATTATCTTTGTTATTGGAATAACAGTAAAAGCGGCAACAAGAACCCTTAATCAAAAATATCACAATGGCGAGAAATCTCAAAATCAGAGACCTTACGTTGCGCGACGGACAGCAGTCCTCGTTTGCGACGCGCATGTCGCAGGCACAGGTAGACCGTTGCCTGCCCTTCTACAAGGATGCAAATTTCTATGCGATGGAGGTCTGGGGCGGTGCCGTACCCGACTCGGTGATGCGTTATCTCAACGAGAACCCGTGGACGCGCCTGGAGACGATCTACAAGGCTGTGGGCAAGGTGTCGAAGCTCACGGCGCTTTCGCGCGGCCGTAACCTGTTCGGCTATGCGCCTTACCCCGACGACGTGATCGACGGCTTCTGCCGCAACGCGATCGAAAGCGGGCTGGGCATCATGCGTATCTTCGATGCCCTGAACGACGTGGACAACGTGAAATCGACGATCAAATACGTCAAGCAGTACGGCGGCATCGCCGACTGCGCCGTATGTTATACGGTCGACCCGAAATATCCCGAACCCTCCTTCATGCAGCGCCTGATGGGCAAGAAGCGGCCGCAGCCCGTCTTCACGGATGCCTATTTCCTCGACAAGGCCAAACAGATGGCCGCACTGGGCGCCGACATGATCACCATCAAGGACATGTCGGGCCTGATCCCGCCGCGCCGTGTCGCCACGCTGGTCAAGCTGTTCAAGAAGAACATCTCGATTCCGGTCGATTTCCATACCCACTGTACCCCCGGCTACGGCCTGGCTTCGATGCTCGCGGCCATCGTGGCCGGCGTCGACATCGTCGATACCAACTGCTGGTATTTCGCCGAAGGCACGGGTGCCCCGGCCATCGAGCTGGTACACGTCTTCTGCAAGAAGCTCGGCGTTGATACCGGTGTGAACATGGAGGCCGTGGCCAAGATCAATACCCAGCTGCGCGAGATCCGCAAGGAGCTCAACCAGTCGGTATTCGGCGCGGACAAATCCGAGCCCAAGGCGTTCAACCCGCTGACCGACAAGCTGCCCGCCGAGATCGACGCCCTGTTCGACAAGGCTATTGCGGCCGCCAAAGCCGACGATGAGGACGCTACGATCGACGCCTGCCGCAAGATCGAGGCCTATTTCGGGTTCCCGGCTCCCAACGAACTGGTGCAAAAGGCCGAGATCCCCGGCGGCATGTACTCGAACATGGTCGCCCAGCTCAAGCAGCTCAAGGCCGAGGACATCCTGCCGCGCGCCATGGAGCTGATCCCCTCGGTGCGCCTGGCCGCAGGCCTGCCGCCGCTGGTGACCCCGACCTCGCAGATCGTCGGTGCGCAGGCCGTCAACTGCGCCCTCGACGAGAAGGCCGGGCGTCCGATGTACACCAACAAGAGCTCGCAGTTCGTCGGCCTGGTCAAGGGCGAGTACGGACACACGCCCGTGAAGATCGACCCCGAATTCCGCTTCAAGATTTGCGGCGTGCGTGAGGAGACGCCCTACGATACGTCGAAATACCAGATGCAGCCCAATCCCGAACTGCCCGAAGCCGGAGGGGTGAAACTCGCCGAGAACGAAAAGGAGGTGCTGCTGCTCGAATTGTTCCCGATGGTGGCGAAAACCTATCTGACGGGAGTGAAGGCGAAGGCATACGAGGCGAAGAAGGCCGCCGAAGCGCCGAAAGCGGAGACGAAGGCCGAGGAGGCCCCCGTCGGACAGCCGATCACGGGCAATACGGTCAACGCACCGCTGCCGGGCCGTATTCTGGAGATCAAGGTCAAAGTCGGCGACAGCGTCAAGGCCGGTCAGGAGATCGCCGTGCTCGAAGCGATGAAGATGGAAAACTCCATCGTATCTGATTACGCCGGAACGGTGAAGCAGATTCTGGTGAAAACCGGCGACAACGTACAGACCGACGCCGCGCTGATCGAGGTGGAGTAACCGGATTTGAAACTCCATCGAATAAGGAGAGAATCTTTCGAGGATTCTCTCCTTAATTCATTATCTTTGGTTTGCGCCGTTGAGACTCCCGCTAGGCAACGTTCGAATAAATTTGACATTGCCCTTGCCTATTCGTATCTTTGGACAAACGTTTTCGCTATGAAACGATCGATCGCTGCCTTCTTGATTTTATGCTCCGTATTCGGGATACGGGCGCAATGTCGCAATTTCCATCTCTACCGTAACGAGCAGGGAAAACAAGGCGTAATCGACGGGCGCCGCAATGTATTCGTCCCGGCCCGCTACGACACGCTGATCATGCGGGACACGATTTGGGCGAATTGGTTCGGCGATTTCGAAAAACACGCAGGTCTCTATGTGCATATCGACGGATTGACGCCGATGAACCGGTTCGGATACCTTGCCCGTCAGGACGGGAAGTGGGGTTTCGTCGCGGCCGACGGCAAGACGCTTATTCCCGCAGTCTACGACACGATATGGCCCTGTGAAATCACCGAGCGATACATCGTGCGGCGGAACGGGAAATACGGCATGATCGATTGTCGCGGTTTTCAGGAGCTGTTTCCGTGTGACTACGATTCGATCCGGTGTCGAAAGACAGATCGGGAGTTCTCCTATTGTTCGGACAACGACTCGACCTATCTGCTCGGCGTAAGGGTAGAAACATGGCGCGACGGGTGTTTTGAATCGCGCGATTTCCCGGCGGAATACACGCCGCTCTCGCCGGCAGACTGGAAATCGCTGCGTGAAGCTCCTGCATGGTCACTTT
>ERZ779885.3547-NODE-3547-length-13066-cov-5.584813_pt1 | contig 13066 bp, 9 predicted proteins | sample MGYA00511554_ERZ779885 | MGnify/ENA primary metagenome ERZ779885 (study PRJEB29588, sample SAMEA2160998) | human gut metagenome | biome: human gut; feature: human-associated habitat; material: faeces | place: Denmark | collected 2008/2010 ... | reverse complement strand
CTTTAGCGCAGTAAAGTGCAGTAGCACAAACAGGGAAGGGCACCGTGCGCGACGAACGGGGGTTGACCTCGATGACGTAGACCTCGTCGTGGCCGTCACAGATGAACTGGATGTTGTAGAGGCCGACGATGCCGATTTCGAGACCCAGTTTGACCGTATAGTCGATGATCTTCTCCTTGACCTTGGGCGAGACGCTGAAAGTCGGGTAGACGCTGATCGAGTCGCCGGAGTGGATGCCCGTCTTCTCGACGTGCTCCATGATACCGGGAATGAAGACATCCTTGCCATCGCAGATAGCGTCCACCTCCAGTTCGCGGCCCATGATATAACGATCGACCAGCACAGGGCTGTCCTCATTGACTTCGACCGCCGTCTGGAGATAGTGGCGCAGACGCTCCTCGTTCGAAACGATCTGCATGGCCCGGCCGCCCAGCACGTAGCTCGGGCGCACCAGCACCGGGTAGCCGATCCGTTCGGCGGCCCGCACACCGGCTTCGATGTCGGTCACGGCCTCGGCCTCAGGCTGGGGTATTCCCAACTCCTCCATGATCTTCTCGAAACAACCCCGGTCTTCGGCATTCCGTATCGCCTCGACACCCGTACCGATGATCGGCACACCCAGTTCGTGCAGCGGTTCAGCGAGGTTGATCGCCGTCTGGCCGCCGAGCGACACGACGATTCCTTTGGGTTTTTCGAGGGTGATGACGTTCATCACGTCCTCTACGGTCAGCGGCTCGAAATAGAGCTTGTCGCTGGTGGTATAGTCCGTCGAAACGGTTTCGGGATTGTTGTTGATGATGATCGCCTCGTACCCGGCGGCGCGGATCGACCAGATGGCATGCACGGTCGAATAGTCGAACTCGACGCCCTGCCCGATGCGGATCGGTCCCGAACCGAGCACCACGATCTTCTCGCGTTCGCTCACGACCGACTCGTTTTCCTGCTCGTAAGTGGAATAGAAATAGGGCACATAGGAGGAGAACTCGCTCGCGCAGGTATCGATCATCTTATAAACCGGGAAAATATTGTGCTCGCGCCGCAGCAGGAACATCTCCTTCTGGCTCATGCCCCACAACTGACCGATGAACTTGTCGCTAAAACCCATGCGTTTGGCGTCGCGCAACGTTTCGATGTCGCGGGGATTGGCCGCTACGACCTTTTCGAACTCGACGATGTTCTTAAACTTCTCGAGGAAGAACATGTCGATTTTGGTGCTGTTGTAGATCAGCGCCAGCTCGACGCCCCGGCGGATCAGCTCGGCGATGGCGTAAAGACGGTCGTCCGTTCCCTCCTTGATATAGGAGAGCATCCGATCGACCGTCCAGTCGTCGAATTTCTTATGGTAGATATGGCAGACCCCCGTTTCGAGCGAGCGCACCGCCTTCAGGAGGCTCTCCTCCATCGTGCGGCCCACGGACATCACCTCGCCCGTCGCCTTCATCTGGGTTCCGAGCTGGTTCGAAGCGTCGCTGAACTTGTCGAACGGGAAGCGGGCGATCTTGGTAACCACATAGTCGAGAGCCGGTTCGAAGCTGGCCGGCGTATTGGCGATGCGGATCTCGTCGAGCGTAAGGCCCACGGCGATCTTGGCGCTGACGCGGGCGATCGGATAGCCGCTGGCCTTCGACGCCAGAGCCGACGACCGCGACACGCGGGGATTGACCTCGATCAGGTAGTAGTTGAACGAGAGGGGATCGAGCGCGAACTGCACGTTGCAGCCGCCTTCGATCTTCAGGGCACGGATCAGCCGCAGGGCGCTGTCGCGCAGCAACTGATACTCCTTGTTGGTCAGCGTCTGGCTCGGAGCCACCACGATCGAGTCGCCCGTATGGACGCCGACCGGATCGATGTTTTCCATATTGCAGATCGCAATGGCCGTATCGTTGTGGTCGCGGATCACCTCGTATTCGATCTCCTTATACCCCTTGATGCTCTTCTCGATCAGCACCTGATGCACCGGGGAGAGGGAAAGCGCATTGCGCATCATCTCGCGCAACTGCGTCTCGTCGTCGGCGAAGCCGCCGCCCGTACCGCCCAGCGTAAAGGCCGGACGCAACACGACGGGGTAACCGATCCGCTTCGCCGCCTCGACCGCCTCGTCGATATTGTTAGCAATCAGCGACGGCAGCACCGGCTCGCCCAGCGACTGACAAAGCTCCTTGAAGAGTTCGCGGTCCTCGGCCTGCTCGATGCTCTGGAACGAAGTACCCAGAATCTCCACCTGACACTCCTGAAGCACGCCTTTCTTGGCGAGCTGCACGGCCAGATTCAGGCCCGTCTGCCCGCCCAGTCCCGGCACGATGGCATCGGGACGCTCGTAACGGACGATCTTGGCCACGTACTCGAGCGTCAGCGGCTCCATATAGACTTTATCGGCAATCTGCACGTCGGTCTGGATCGTCGCCGGATTGGAATTGACCAACACGACCTCGTACCCCTCTTCCTTGAGGGCCAGACAAGCCTGCGTACCCGCGTAGTCGAACTCCGCAGCCTGGCCGATCACGATCGGGCCGGAGCCGATCACCATCACTTTCTTGATATCCGTTCTCTTAGGCATTTTGACTCTCCTCCATCATTTTGATAAACTTATCGAACAAATAGGTGCTGTCCTGCGGACCGGGCGCACTCTCCGGATGATACTGGACGCTGAAAATCCGATCGGCGCGGCATTCGACGCCTTCGGCGGTATCGTCCAGCAGATTCAGGTGCGTAAGGGTCAGTCCGGTGCCCTTCAGCGACTCCGTATCGACCGCAAAACTGTGGTTCTGGCTCGTGATCTCGACCTTGCCCGTTTCGAGGTTCTTCACGGGGTGGTTGCCGCCGCGATGTCCGAACTTCATCTTGAAGGTGCGGGCTCCGTAAGCCAGCGAAATCACCTGGTGTCCCAGGCAGATACCGAAGATCGGCAGGCGCCCCCGAAGCGTGCGGACCATCTCGACCACCGGCATTACGTCGGTCGGATCGCCGGGACCGTTCGAGAGGAAAAGTCCGTCGGGACGGAAAGCCATCACCTCCTCGGCCGTAATATCGTAGGGCACCACCGTCACGTTGCAACCCTTCTCGTTGAGCTTGCGGATGATGTTGTGCTTGATGCCGCAATCGACCGCCACCACGTCGAAACGATGATTGGCCGTGCGGGAGAACCAACGCTTGCGGCAGCTCACGCGCTCGACCATGTCGCGGCGCACGGGCGCCTCCTTCAAGCGGCGCAGGGCCTCCTCCTGCGGCATCGACGCATCGACGACGATCACCCGCTGGGTGCCCTCGTCACGGATAATGCGCGTCAGCATACGGGTATCGATCCCCCAGACGCAGGGTATGCCGTACTCCTCGCATACTTCGCCAAGGGTCTTGGTATAGCGGAAATTGCTCGGCAGATCGTTGTATTCGCGCACGATCATACCGCCGATAGTCGGATACTTGGTCTCGTAATCCTCGTCCGTAATGCCGTAGTTGCCGATCAGCGGATAGGTCATCACGACCATCTGGTCGGTATAGGAGGGATCGGAGAGAATCTCCTGGTAGCCGACCATCGAGGTATTGAACACGATCTCGCCCGTCGCCTCCCGGTCCGCGCCGAAACCGTAGCCGTAGAACTCGCGGCCCGACTCAAGCACGATTTTTTTGGTGAATGGTTTCATATTCGGTTATTTCGTAATTTGTCTTCGTTCATTTTTCAATTTCCGGCCCTGTTTCCCGCATCCGGCAGAATCCGCGACGACCGCAGTCACCGCCCGTCGAAAAACGGAATCGCATTTCGTATTCCGATCCGGGACAATCCGCGCACATCGCTCCCGCCCCGTCTATCGGAAACGCTCCGTCGCGTATGCCGTACGTCCCCCGACCAGCGTCCAGAGCGTACGGCCCGCAACCCGCCAGCCGGCAAAAGGCGTAGCACGGCCTTTCGACAGGAAGGTTTCGGGATCGATCTCGTACTCCGCATCGAGGTCGAACACCGTTAAATCGGCCGGTTCGCCCGCCTGCAAGCCTCCGCCGAGGCCGAAAATCCGGCGCGGAGCCATCGACATCCGCTCGACGAGCTGCTCCAGCGTAAGCAGCCCCGGCTTCACCAAATAGGTATAGAGCAGCGGGAAAGCACACTCCAACCCCACGATACCCATCGCGCTGCCGGCCAATCCGCGCGATTTCTGTTCGGCGGTGTGAGGCGCATGATCCGTAGCAATCACCTCGATCGTCCCGTCGGCGACGGCCTGCCGCAGGGCTTCGCGGTCTTCACGTCCCCGCAGCGGCGGATTCATCTTGAAACGACCGTCCTCCTGCAAATCCTCGTCGCAGAGCAGCAGGTAGTGCGGAGCCGTTTCGCCGCTGACTTTCAACCCGGCGGCCTTCGCCCGGCGAATCAGCTCGACGCTCTCCTTGGTCGAAACGTGGCAGACATGATACTGACATCCGGTTTCGGCTGCCAATTTTATATCGCGCTCCACCTGCCGCCACTCGCTCTCGGAGCAGATACCCTTGTGCCCGTGCTCGCGGCAATAAACACCGTCGTGGATATACCCTCCTTTCAGCAATTCATCGACTTCGCAATGGGCCACGATCGGCTTGCCGACCGCTGCGGCGCGACGCATGGCTTCGGCCATCAGCTCCTCGCCCTGCACCCCCCGTCCGTCGTCCGAGAAGCCCACGACCTCTCCGGCCAGAGCCCCGAAATCGACCAGCTCCCCGCGTCCCTTCTGTCCCCGCGTAATGGAACCGTAAGGCAGCACCCGAACGACCGCATCGCGGCGGATCAGAGCCAGCTCCGCTTCCAGATGCTCCGGCGAATCGGGCGCCGGATTGAGATTCGGCATCGGACAAACGGTGGTATAACCTCCGTGCGCGGCGGCAACCGTACCCGTCGCAATGGTCTCTTTCTCCGAAAAACCCGGTTCGCGCAGGTGGACATGCACATCGACCAATCCCGGCAATACATGACAACCCGTCAAATCGACTGCCCGGTCGTCCGCCTCAAGCGCGACCCGACCGCCTATAGCAACGATTTTACCGTCTTCGATCGCCAGATCGCCCGTTTCGAACCTTCCGTCCCGATAGAACTTCGCACCTTTGAGAATCGTCTTCATTTTGCTGTACCGTTTCGCACCTCGCCGCAGCGGGTGCACAAAAAAATAGGGCAACTTGGACAGCTACCCTAATAACTTGGAAAAATTATAATAAAAATTGGAAATATTTTCCGAATGATTACCCCGGAAATGACGGCGCCGTACGTACTGGGCCTCCTGAAATGCGTTCGGTATGAAACTAAACATTGGCTTGATCGGGTTCCGGTGTTATCAGGGGCAAAGGTAAGCATAATTTACGGTTTCGGCAAGATAACCCGGCCAAAAAATTTCGCCGGCATCCTGCAACGACAGAACGATACGCCCCGGCAGAAGTTTCGGTCCGCGCTCCGACGCCCGTCCACCCGACCGGACGGCCATCGAGCGTTCCTCCGGAAACCTCCGCCCCCATCCCCCACCGGAAAAAGCACGGCCTTATCGAAGAGCGGGGAGGGGCGTTCAACGCTCCTCCCCGCTCTTTCCGGCCGATCCGAATCAATACCGGTTGCGCCCGTAACCGCCGCCCTGATTGGAGCCGTAACCACCCCGGTCGCTGCGCTCGGTCTTCGGACGGGCCTCATTGACGTTGATAGCCCGCTCGTCGAGCTCGAAACCGTTCAGCGCGTTAATCGCGTTCCGTGCGGCCGACTCGTCCGGCATTTCGACGAAACCGAAGCCGCGCGAGCGGCCGGTTTCGCGGTCGGTGATGATGTTGGCGGAAGATACTTCTCCGTACTCCCCGAATAAAGTCTGCAAACTCTCGCCCCGGGTGCGGAAGTTCAAATTCGATACGTAAATGTTCATTTTTTTCTATTTTGACTGTGGATAAATGTTTATTGCGCAAATGCGATTTTCACCGCATTCATACCGCGTGTACCCCGCATGAGTTCGAAAAGGACAATCCGCCCCTCGCCGATCCCTTCGGGAGCCGAAGATATATGGAAAAAATATTTTTCCGTCGAAGCCAGGTCCTTGATAAACCCGTACCCCTTCTCGGTATTGAAATACTCGACACGCCCTTTCAGCGGTTCGGCCGCAATATCTTCCTTTTTAGGCGTGGCTATCACGATATCCTCGAGCTGGATCTCGACTTTCGGCCGCAGCTGGGGCGGAGTGTCGGTAATATTCCCGTTCTCGTCCACATAGGCGATCATATCGTCGAGCGAGGAGCTTCCTCCGGCCTGGCGTTCTTCCCTGCGTTTCTGTTTTTCGAAGCGCTTGGCCTGCTTTTTCTTTTCGTTCTCTCTTTTTCCGAATGTTTGCGATTTTGCCATTAAATTCAACTTAAAGATTATTATGCACGGTATGTTTCCGCATTGAGTTTTTTGCCTGTCAGCCGCTGTATGTCTTTCATGAGCGGCCGCTCGTCCGGGGTGCAGAACGTAAGGGCGGTTCCGGAATGTCCGGCACGACCGGTGCGGCCGATACGGTGTACGTACGTTTCCGGCACATCCGGCAGATCGTAATTGATGACGATCTCCAGTTCCCGGATGTCGATGCCACGGGCAGCGATGTCCGTAGCGACCATCACCCGGATCTTGCCGGACTTGAAATCCGTGAGTACGCGCTGGCGGTGATTCTGCGACTTGTTGCCGTGAATCGCCTCGCTTCGAATACCCGACTTGGAGAGCAGACGCGAAATATTGTCCGCTCCGTGTTTGGTGCGGGAGAAGACGAGAACGGACTTATCCTCCTCGCGGAGCAGAGATACGAGCAGTTTCTTCTTCTCCGGCTTCTCCACGAAATAGACCCGCTGATCGATCGCAGCCACCGCCGACGAAACCGGAGTCACCTCCACCCGCACGGGGTCGGTCAGCATACTTTTCGAGAGCGCCACGATGTCCGCAGGCATCGTCGCCGAAAAAAAGAGGGTCTGACGCGACTTCGGCAGCAGCGGCAGCAGACGTTTGATGTCGGCGACGAATCCCATGTCGAGCATCCGGTCGGCTTCGTCCAGCACGAAATGCGTAATCGCGTCGAGTTCGACGAACCCCTGTCCGATCAGATCGTGCAGGCGCCCCGGCGTAGCTATCAGAATATCCACGCCGCCACGAAGCGCCTCGACCTGCGGGCCTTGTTTCACACCGCCGAAAATCGTCAGATGCTTCAGACCGACATATTTTCCGTAATCCGAAAAACTGTCGCCGATCTGCACGGCCAACTCCCGGGTAGGGGTCAGGATCAGGGCCCGGATCGGCCGCACTCCGTATTCCCGACCATGATTCCGCCCCCGCCGGTTGCGGCGCGGCACGTCGGTCGGCTCTGCCTGCATCCCACTGCTCAAATGCTGCAGGATCGGAATGGCGAACGCCGCCGTCTTACCCGTCCCGGTCTGGGCGATGCCCAGCATATCGCGCCCATCGAGCGCCACGGGAATACCCTTTTGTTGAATGGGCGTAGGAGCCAGGTATCCTTTTTCACCGATCGCCTTCAAAATAGGGTCGGTAATTTTCAATTCGTTAAATGTCATAATCATCGTATAATTCCGTCGTACGACGGAGTTTTCATCTGTCGCGGAGGCATCCGGTGCGGAAGCGGAAAAACGGAAGCGAGGAAGTTTCCTGTTCCCGGTCGAAACCGCAGTCACGCACACCTTGTTCCCCGACAGCGCAATCTGCCCGAACCACGCTGAAAAAGGGCGGTCAGAACGGGCGTATGCAAGTAAAAAAATAATCTCAATTTCGGGACATCGTTAAAACCCGGCAACGGCTCTCTTCTGCCTGCGACAGACATACTCAAGCGAAATTGCCTAAACAAAGAAAGTTTACAAAGGTCGATTTCAACGATGGAAAAATCCGGACGGGATATAGGTCCGGGAAAATGCAAAGAAGATAAAGATCAGAATGAACCTGCCTTGTTTATTGGGTAAAGGTAACAATTATTACACCATTCGCACCATCTTTTCCGAAAAATATCGTCCACTTCCACCCTAAAAATACATATAACACTACTTATCAACAAATTAAATAAAATTTCTTCAAGAATAATTTCATCGTGCACTGCGCTCGATATTTTCAAGCGCCGCAAAAAAAGACCGGATCGGGAAAACACGCGACTCGCCGGGAATAGTGATCTTCTCCTGCCGAAAGTAGTGAATCGATCGCCATACGACGGGATTTTCACACAACGCACACTCCTTATTCGATGTTCTCCGGCAAAGAAAGGATAAAATTCACTAACTTTACGGCAAATAGGCAGCCCCTGGCCGCTTCCGACAAAACCGAACGGCTTCCGCGTGCACGATCTTTACAGAAAACAGGCGGCGCCTCGGTTGCATCCAAATAAATTTGACACAGCTTTCGGCTTGCACTATCTTTGCAAAGACCAACTGAAAAACAGTATTCGAGATGGCTCACACTCTTTTTGTACCCCTGATGCTCACCCTCGGCGCCGGCCTGGCAACCGGTATCGGCAGCACGATAGCCCTTTTCGCCCACCGTACCAACAAGCGACTGCTTTCGTTCTCGTTGGGACTGTCGGGCGGCGTGATGATCTACGTTTCGTTCGTCGAACTGTTCCAACAGGCACGGGAGGCTATCGGAGCCATCTACGGCCCCCAAACCGGGATGGGTATTACGACCCTGGCCTTTTTCGGCGGCGTACTGCTGATCGGCGTCATCGACCGGCTGGTGCCTTCGGTCGAGAACCCGCACGAAGCCCATATGATCGAAGAGCTGGAGAAAAAACCGAAAAATGCCAAACTGATGCGCATGGGACTGATGACCGCCCTGGCTATCGGCATCCACAACTTCCCGGAAGGCATCGCCACCTTCGCCACCGCCGTCGAAAATCCCACGCTGGGTATCGCCATCGCCGTCGCCATCGCCATACACAACATACCCGAAGGTATCGCGGTTTCGATCCCCGTCTTTTACGCCACCGGCGACCGGATGAAAGCCTTCCGCTATTCGCTCCTATCGGGTTTGGCAGAGCCGGTCGGCGCCCTGCTCGCCTATTTTATCCTCATGCCGTTCATGTCTCCCGTCATGATGGGCTGCATCCTGGCAGGCGTCGCCGGAATCATGGTTTTCATCTCAATCGACGAACTGCTGCCGGCCGCCCGCGAATACGGCGAAGCCCACATCTCGATCTACGGCGTGATGAGCGGCATGGCGATCATGGCCCTCAGCCTGATCCTGCTCGGATAAAGCATGCGACGCGATTATATATTAATGTACCTCTTCGAAAGCACAGCACCCCAAATCCCCTCCGGGAAAAGGATGCAGGCAAGGGGCGAATTATAAACGCGGCCACAAGCCCGCGAATAAACGTCCCTTCGGATTCGACGCTGCAACCGTCGAATAAAGGGCCACGAAAGATATATCTCAATCAATATACTGCCCTCCGATCCGAATCTGACCGACAATGCTCGGACGTTTCTCGCGCCCTCCCAAGAAAAAAGTTCAGGGTGAACCCGGCATCGAATAACGGCCCGCAAAATTGCGGCTACCGCCGAATTCAAAAAAAACGGTCGCATATAATACCATAATTTAACAGATCTCGGTAAAGCCTTTCGGCCTACCCCGTACATTTCATCCTCAACGCCCCCTGCCCCGAATCATCGTAAAATTTCAATTTTTCAGGCATTTTATTTGGTTTATAAAATAAAGTAGTTTATATTTGTAATACCAACAAAAACCGAAAGCTATGGAAACAACTCGAAAAATCGATGCGAAAGCCGCACGCAGAAAGCGCCGGCTCATCCGGGAATGGATAACATACGCAGTAATTTGTGCATTTCTGGCCGGAGTCAATGCCCTCACGACGCCCCACTATTGGTGGGTGCTGTGGGTCATGGCAGGCTGGGGGCTTGGTCTTATTCTGGATCTGATATTCCACCTGACAAAACTCTCGGACGATGACGATGCGGAGTGATCCGCCGACGGTCGGACCGCACGAAAAAACTCGATTTCCGATACGGTCGGACAACAGCCCGAAATCATTCGGGGCGAGGGATGCCTTGTAAACACAGTCAAAAACGGCTGCCAACGAACGGATACCCGAATCTGCAAAGAAAAAAGCGGCATGCTAAAATATATAATCATCAAAACTCACTGCGTATGGAAGAGAGAAAATTAGACGCACGAGAGAGTATGGAACTCATCTCGCGCATGATTCAAAACACCCGCAACCGGCTGGAAAACCATGCGGGACGCCCGTTCCTCGTATGGGGCTATACGACCGTCGGGATCGCCCTGCTCAATTACTGGTTCAACATCGCCGGATGCCATCCCGCCTGGTGCTTCACCTGGTTTCTCATTCCCATCATCGGCTGTCTGCTGATGCGGTTGTTCCCGGACAAGAAGCCGACGGAGCCCCGCACAGAGATCGACCGCATCGTCGGCAAGGTCTGGTTAGTATCCTCATTATCATTGATTCCGATCTTCCTCTTTTCGCTATTTCACGGACTCTCCTACCGACACAGTCTTTTCGAACTCATTACACTGGTGATGGCTACGGCAACGGCAACAACCGGAATGATCGTTCGTTCGAAAATATACATCGTCGCAGGACTTACCTGTATGGCTCTTTCAGTCCTCTTCCCTTTATACGACTATTTCCTGAAAAAAATCGCAACTTCTGACGGAATTGAGATAACCGCCGGACTCCTGAACAACGAAATCCTTATCTTTGCCGGCGTATTTTTCATCATGATGGTCGTCCCGGGACATATCATCAACTACCAATCGCACAAAAGATGTTCAAGGAACTGAATCCCCTGCTGCACTCGGAACTGCGCCTGGCGGTAATGTCGATCCTCCTCGGGGTCGAAGAGGCCGACTTCGTTTTCATCCGGGAACAGACGGGAGCTTCGGCGGGCAACCTGAGCGTACAGATCGACAAACTGCAAAAAGCCGGCTACATCACGGTCGAAAAGACCTTTCGGGGAAAAATACCCCGCACGCTCTGCCGCATTACCCCGACAGGCGTGGATGCTTTCGAGGAGTACGTCGAAGCGTTGAAGAGCTACATAAAAAAGTAGGAAGGAAAACAGATTCTCGGCTCCGGCGGCGACAACGACCGGTTCGGAATGGGGCATAAAGGTCGTTATGCCCCATATTTTCAACCCCGACCTCGAATCCGGCCGAATCGCCAGCCGGCAATCTCCCGGCGGGCCTCCTTGCTGCAACGACCGGAAAGGCGAACAGCGTAAATCAGCCGCAGCCCCGCAATTTCGGCGAGTTTCGGATCCCGCCATACGCAAACAAGCCCGGAGTTTCGCTCCGGGCTTGTTTGCATCTATTCTTCAAACGATTAGTCCTCGAACTTCGCCGAGAGGAACTCCCGGTTCAGACGGGCGATGTGCGAAATCGAAATCATCTTCGGACACTCGGCCTGGCAAGCTCCCGTATTGGTACAGTTACCGAAGCCCAGTTCGTCCATCTTGGCCACCATCGCCTTGGCGCGGCGGGCACCCTCGACACGTCCCTGCGGCAGTTTCGCGAGCGACGACACACGGGCGGCGACGAAAAGCATCGCCGAGCCGTTCTTACAGGTCGCAGCGCAGGCACCGCAACCGATGCAGGCAGCGGCATCCATCGCAACGTCGGCATCGGCCTTCGGGATGGGAATGTTGTTGGCATCCTGCACGGCATTCGTACGGACCGAGATGAAGCCGCCGGCCTGAAGAATCTTATCGTAGGCACTGCGATCCACCACGAGGTCCTTGATTACGGGGAAAGCCGCCGAACGCCAGGGCTCGATGACGATCGTCGCCCCGTCTTTGAAACGGCGCATGTAAATCTGGCAGGTCGTGGCGCCGTCGCCCGGGCCGTGCGCACGGCCGTCGATGTGCAGCGAGCACATACCGCAGATACCCTCGCGGCAGTCGTGGTCGAACGCCACGGGCTCCTTGCCCTCGTGGATCAGGTTGTTGTTCAGAATATCCAGCATCTCGAGAAACGAGGTGTCGGCGGAGATGTTCTCGACTTTGTAGGTTTCGAATGCCCCTTTTGCCTTGGCGTCTTTCTGGCGCCATATCTTTAACGTGAAATTCATAGTTTCAAATTGTGTATTAAAGTTAGACGACAGAAGAATTAGTCCTTGTAGTTACGCTGTGCGGGGTGTACGAACTCGAAGTTCAGCGGCTCCTTCGTGAGCTCCGGCGCTTCGTTCTCGCCCTTGTACTCCCACACGGCGGCATATACGAAGTGCTCGTCGTCGCGTTTGGCCTCGCCCTCTTCGGTCTGATGCTCGACGCGGAAATGTCCGCCGCACGACTCCTCGCGGTTCAGCGCGTCGCGTGCCATCAGCTCGCCCAGCTCCAGGAAATCGGCCAGACGCAGCGCCTTCTCCAACTCGACGTTGAACTCGTTCGCCTTGCCTACGACCTTCACATCCTTCCAGAACTCCTTGCGCAGCGCCTGGATCTCGACGATCGCCTTCTCGAGCGACTCCTTCGAACGCGCCATGCCGACGTTCTCCCACATGATGTGTCCCAGCTTCTTGTGAATATCGTCCACCGACTGCTTGCCGTTGATGGAAAGCAACTTCGAAATCTTATCCTTCACACCCTTCTCTGCCTCGTCGAAGGCCTTGGTATCGGTCTTCACCTTCGGAGCCTGGATCTTGTGCGACAGGTAGTCGCCGATCGTATAAGGCAGCACGAAATAACCGTCCGCCAGACCCTGCATCAGCGCCGAAGCACCCAGGCGGTTGGCACCGTGATCCGAGAAGTTGGCCTCACCGATGGCGTAGAGACCCGGGATCGTAGTCATCAGGTTGTAATCGACCCAGATACCGCCCATCGTATAGTGTACGGCAGGGAAGATCTGCATCGGCTGTTCGTAGGGATTTACGTCGGTGATCTCCTCGTACATGTCGAACAGGTTGCCGTAACGTTGTTTGATGACATCCTTGCCCAGACGCTCGATCGCGGTCTTGAAATCGAGGAACACGGCCAACCCCGTTTCGTTCACGCCGAAGCCCGCGTCACAACGCTCTTTGGCGGCACGCGACGCCACGTCGCGCGGCACGAGGTTACCGAAGGCCGGATAACGGCGCTCCAG
>ERZ779885.3544-NODE-3544-length-13077-cov-3.420826_pt1 | contig 13077 bp, 10 predicted proteins | sample MGYA00511554_ERZ779885 | MGnify/ENA primary metagenome ERZ779885 (study PRJEB29588, sample SAMEA2160998) | human gut metagenome | biome: human gut; feature: human-associated habitat; material: faeces | place: Denmark | collected 2008/2010 ... | reverse complement strand
TCCGTTTGTTTTGTTTTGGCGTATATATTTTATATTCTATTCTATCCGGATATGGTTTATGCAATAATTGGAAAATTTATTTCCAAAAAAAAGGGACGTTAAAACGTCCCTGCCGATTATTCATAATATTTAGCATGCCTGAAAAACAACTGCTTTGTAAATGGATCAAATATAATATCATGATTTCCAGCGCCCAATATCTGATATTCCTTTTTATCCTGCGCCCCCCTCAAATTCCGCTCTGCTTCCTGTTTTCCATTCTCTCCTGCTGCCTTCTCACAACCTCCCGGAAAGATAATGGAACTTCCTGCAATTCTCGGATAATACTTTTCTATAAATGCCGCATAATTTCTGTCATGGGTTGCACTATAGCAATGCTCCGGCATTCTGATATAATGATTCTTCATCCAGATTGGATGGTCAAACTGGAAATTTATTTTTGGTCCCTTTATCAAATCATGTAAATAAATGCCTGCCTTCGGAAGATAAATATCAAAAAGATAACTCTGAAAGCCAATTACCGCCTGATATGTTTTTCCTGCATAAGCTGCCAGAGCAGCTTCGCCGCTCTGCTTCACATCAAAATATTCTACCTCTTCTCCAAGCCTCTGTAACGCTTCTCCCAGCTGCTCTGCTTTTCTGCGGCATGCTTCCTTCTTCTTCTCCATAAATCCTTTATCTTCACAATATTGATGTACCAGATTTACCATCGACTCAACAGAATCACAGGTGAATACCTTGCCCACATTTACCTGCACATCACAGTTGTCCAGTGTTACCACCGGGATTTCCTGTAAGATTGCATACATGGCTCCGGTACCACCGCCCTGTCTCGGCGGATTTAAGAACAAGTCTCCTATGGTCATGGTTTTCTGCAATTCTTCGGTATATCCAAGAAAATAAACACGCCTCCGGTATGCTTCTGCTATCCGTTTTTCCAGTGCCCCGCAATTTCCAATGACTGCAATTACTGCTTTAGGGTTTTCCTCTAACATCACATAAATCTTCTTAAGAAAATCCTCTGTCACTTCCTGCTCCAGCCGGTTTCCTACCAGTAAAATCACGAATCTATCTTCTGCAATCCCATAATTTTCTCTCTTCTCTTTTTCGACAACCACTGCATTTCCCACAATGGAATGTTTTACTTCTACAAACTGCTGATAAGGTTTCAGCCAGTTCTGATATCGTTGTTCTTCCTCCAAGGTATAATCCGAAGCCAATACGATAATCGGTGCATTGGTTACCGGAATTGTCCTAACACACCCCCGGGTAACTACCGTTGTAAACTCCCGGCATAAATCTGCAAGAAATGTTTCTTCTCCAACCTCCAATACCCATTCCGGTGCTTCTCTGTAAATAAGTTCTGCTGTATCCTCTAAATTTTTCTCAAAATTATCATTTTCAATCCGCGCATTGTAGCCTTCTATCCGACCATTTTCTACATTGCATTTAAAATAACCCTGCCGCTCCATGAAGTTATTCCAGATACATTGTTTGTACCACATAATTCCACTATTCTCATTTGGCATAAAGCCAACATATACTTTGACTTCATAACCAAACGCTTCTAAATATTCTTTTGTCTGTAAAATAATTCGTGTAGGTGCATGCTGCCTGCCAACTAACTGGTTTAAAATAATAACTACTTTCTTTTGTCTTTTTGCCAATGGAATATAGGAAAAAGTCTTTTTCTTTTCTTCCCGGATTTTGTCCATAATGGAATTATAGATTCTATCATTTCTCCTGTATTCATCCTTTTCATCCACAGCCAGTCCATTTGTAAAAATAGTTCTCTGAAGCTGATGCATCAATTCTGCTCTTTGCCATAGCGTAAAAGTCTCATGATTCATCAACACTTCGATAAACGGAATTACTTTTTCGTCCCTTAAAACAGCCAACAGTGTCGACCAGATATAGATAAGAACCGTATCCGGAAGATTTTTAAGAGACTGTTCTATAATCCGCAAAACATCCCCCTGTTGTTTTTCCTCTAATAAGTCATAACTTTCTTTCAGTTCATGCAGCGTTCCTTCTTCATATTCCCCTGTTGCATCCAGCTGCCCCAGTCCGCTTTGTAAAATCCCAAAAAACTGTTCCATATATTTTCTTTTCGTCCTGCGACGTTTTCTCCTTATTCTAACCTTGTTTCTTTCCACCGATTTCGTTACAATAGTTATAGTTATTATACTCTATATCCAAGGAAGAGGAAAGTTTATCATGAAAATACTATTCTACCGTTATGGAAGCATTTGCGAACCGGATATTATTGAAGCCATGAAGCATTTAGGGCATGAAGTATTCTCTATCAACCTTGAAATTACCGATAAAAATATTCCCGCGCAGACAGTTATCAAACATGTTTCTGATGCACTGTTAGAGTCTTCTTTTGACGGTGTTTTCTCGATAAATTTTTATCCTGTTTTATCGGAAATCTGTAATATTATGAAGATTCCTTATATCTGCTGGACCGTAGACAGTCCTGTTATGGAATTATATTCTGATTCCTATTCGAATGAATGGAACCGTATTTTTCTTTTTGATTCCATGCAATATCAGGACTTTGCTCCATATAACCCAACTCACACTTTTTTTCTGCCGCTGGCAACCAATGTAAGCCGTTGGAATTCCGTTCTTGCTCATGCTAATCCGGACTCCTTTAAAAGTGATATTTCCTTTGTGGGCTCCCTTTATACAGAGAAATGTCCTTATGATGCCATAAAGAATCCTTCCCCTTATCTCGAAGGATATTTAAATGGAATAATGGATGCGCAGGAACAGATTTATGGTGCATTTCTTTTAAATGAACTACTGCCGGATTCTATTGTCAAAGAATTTATCGACTGTATGCCGGATTATTATCTTCCACCGGAAAAAGCCAGACGAGTTGACCGGGATATCATCGCACAGCAGTACCTTGGCATGAAAGTAACTGCCAATGAACGAAAACACCTTTTATCCTTTCTTGGATCCCACTTTACGGTGGACTTATACACCGGAAGCAATTCATCTGGTCTTCCTGTCCACAATCACGGACGGGTTAAAACCTTAACGGAGATGCCTCAGGTCTTTGCTCACAGCAAAATCAACTTAAACATGACCTGTAAATCCATCCGGAATGGCATTCCGCTTCGTGTCTTTGATGTTCTTGGATGTGGCGGCTTTTTACTGACGAATTATCAGAATGATTTAAGCGAATGTTTTACCATTGGAGAAGATTTAGACATCTATACCAGTCCTGATGACCTTTTGTCTAAATGCGAATACTATCTTTCCCATGAAAAGGAACGGATAGAAATTGCCGAAAACGGCTATCAGAAAGTATTAAATCATTATACTTATGAGAAGCAGCTTCAAAAAATACTGGCACAGCTTTAATCAGCTATGCCAGTATGCTTTTTTATTTTTCTCCTACACCTGTCTAATGGTTTCCTGTACTGTTTCAATTACTCTGCTCTGTTCTTCATCCGTTAATCCCGGATATAATGGTAAACTGATGATATGCGAATATACCTCTTCTGCATTTTTACAATGCACTTTTTCATATCCATGACTCTGGTAATAAGGATGCATATAAACAGGTATATAGTGAACATTTACACCAATTCCCTTTTCTCTTAACTGTTCAAATACCTTTTTTCGGTCATGATGCGGAACTTGTATGATATACAGATGCCATCCACTCTCGGTTCCCTCCATCTGATATGGAGTAATAATGTCTTTATTATCTCGAAATGCCTCATTATAATTCTGAACCAATTCTTTTCTTCTTGCAAGGAAACGATCCAGTTTCTTCATCTGACTTATTCCAAGTGCACATTGAATATCTGTAATTCGGTAATTGTATCCAAGATCCAACTGTTGATAGAACCACGGTCCATCACTTCTTGTCATCAATTTGGGATCTCTTGTAATACAATGAGAACGGAACAACAGCATTCTCTGATATAAGTCTTCTTGATTTGTCATAATCATCCCACCTTCTCCGGTGGTAATCGGTTTTACCGGATGAAAACTAAATGTCGTAAGATCTGATAATGTTCCAATTTTTCTTCCCTTATAAACAGATCCTAAAGCATGTGCTCCATCTTCAATCACTAACAAATGATGTCTTCTGGCTATCTCATGAATGTGGTCCATGTCACAAGGCTGTCCTGCTAAATGAACCGGAATAATTGCCTTTGTTTTTGCCGTTATTTTTCTTTCAATATCTGCTGGATCTATATTATAAGTTTTCGAATCTATATCAGCAAATACTGGTGTTCCCCCACAATACAATATACAATTCGCTGATGCAGCAAAAGTAAGTGGTGTAGTTATTACCTCATCACCCGGTCCAATGCCTGCTGCATAACAAGCCGCATGCAATGCTGATGTACCATTTGATATTGCAACCGCGTATCTGCTTCCGGTATAAGACTTTACTGCTTCTTCAAATTCTGTACTCTTCGGTCCCGTTGTTAAGAAATCAGATTTTAACACCTCAATCACTGCCTGTATATCATCATCTTCTATAGTCTGTCTTCCATATGGTATCATCTATACCGCCTCCAATTATCTATAATGCTATCAGTGCCTCTGCGATACGTTCTGCACCCTTTCCATCAATAAATCTTTGCATTTGCAATGATTTCTTCTTTCTTAGTTCCATGTCATTCATGTACTTCTTTAAATACATATTTATTTTATCTACAATGTTCTCCTCCCTCACATCTCCCACATAATCAATAATATCATCTGCTTGAAACTGTTTTACATTGTCCAGTTGGTTATCTACAAACGCATAAGATATTGTTGGCACACCCAACGCACACAGTTCATAGAGAGTTGTTCCACCTGCTGAAATCGCTATATCAGCTTCCTGCATATATCTTTCTATATTGTCAACTGCTTTATGAAAAAAAATCTTTTTTTCGTTCCCATACTGTTCTTTCAAACTATCATAGTTTTGATTATAAACTCCACATATAACCTCAATTCTTAAGAAGTTGTCCCTTTCTATACCATCTAATACTCTCTGAATAATATTATATGGATCTGTTCCACCTGTTAATAATAACAAGCATTCTACTCTATTCTTAATTTTATGAGATTCACAATTCCAAAACACACTTCGTAACGGAGCATATTTTACTCCTAAATATTTCTTTATTTTATTGTCTGATTGATCATAATGAAATTTTTTCCAGTAATTTGCATAGCAAACCAGAGCATCCACTTCATATGGATTTATGTTTAAATCATCTATATACATTACTCGAACTAGGTTGTGTACTTCCCTTAAATACTTTTCTGTCACTTCATAACTGTCTATCAGCATTTTTTTAATATTCAGCTTCTGAATATATTTCTTCAGAACTGGCAATTCTGCTTCTTTATTATTCCATTTTGTATATAGTATAATAGCTTTATATCCATATTTTTTCAAAAGTTCTAAAGCACTTTCATCTGCAACAATAAAGTTTACTTTAATCCTATTTTTCTGTAATGCATCTGCAATTGCAAGACACCTCATCATATGTCCGGTTGCAATCTGATTATTCATATCTGTTCTTATATATATTTCATCCATTACTTTAATCCACTCGTACAAATTCAAACATACTGTACTTTTCTTCATATCCTGCATTTTCAAATGCTTTTTTTGATGCAAGATTATCCGTTTTTACCAATCCAGTCAGTTTATCTACCATTGGAAAATCTTTAAACACCTGATTTTTCACCAGTTCAAGCATTTTTGCCCCATATCCCTGTGAACGTTTTTCTGTGCAAATACTATAGCTGATTTCCGCATTTTTTTCCTTTTGCACAATACGAATCTGTCCTATCGGACAATCGCCGCACATATAGATATATTGCTTACAGTTTTTATTCTCCAACAGACTTCTATACCAACTGGTATGCTCTTCATAAGTAATTTTTTCTGAAGAAAATGAATTTTTCCTCACTGCAGGATCATTCGTCCATTTAAACAATAAATCCACATCATCTTTTGTTGCTTCTCTTAAATATTCCTTCATTTTTCTATTTTCCTATCATCTCAAAAGAAAGCGGCGTTCCTCTTTCTATATCCCGCAATGCAGTCTGTCCTAATATTTCTTTATAATACTTTGGTTGCAAACCATTCCCTGGTCTGATAATTCTTATATTATCTTCGGTTATCTTTTGTCCCTTTTGTATATCCTGTACGCAAAATATAGAACGACGGAATTGTAAATTTCCTTTTTCCTGTTCAGTCGGTCCATATTGCACTCTTCCAATTGCTTTTTCTGCCTGTCTGATATCCTTTACCATACTAGCAAATTCTTTGGGATTCATCGAAAATGAAGAATCTGGATTTTCAATGGAACGATCCAGACAAAAATGCTTTTCAATAATACTGGCACCAAGTGCAACCGCCGTTACTGCTCCCACCGATCCCATAGAATGATCAGACAGTCCTACTGGCACATTAAAAGTTTCTCCCATATTCTGCATTGTCCTAAGATTCATTTCATCTGTTATCGCCGGATATGCACTTGCACATCTTAACAATGCCACATTTTGATTTCCCTGCCTTTTCACTGCTGTTACTGCCTCATCAATTTCAGCCAGAGTAGCCATACCAGTTGACATAATCACTGGTTTCCCCTTAGATGCCACATATTCAATCAGTGGAATATCTACAAGTTCAAAAGAAGCAATCTTATAAAATTCAACACCTATTTCCTCCAGAAAGTCTACCGCCGTATTGTCAAATGGTGTTGAGAAGAAATCTATCCCTACTTTTTCAGCTTCTTCCAGCAATTCCTCCTGCCATTTCCATGGTGTATAAGCTTTTTGATATAGCTGATATAGATTTTCCCCACTCCATGTCCCATCTGAAATATGAAAATATTTATTATCACAATCAATTGTCAATGTATCCGGCGTATATGTCTGTATTTTAATGCAGTCTGCTCCGGCTTCCTTCGCTGCACATATAATTTCCTTTGCCCGTGAAATATCTCCTGCATGATTAGCAGACATTTCTGCAATAATATATGTTGGGAAACCTTTTCCTATTTTGCGCCCTTTAATTTCCATTTTATAATCTACCCCTCTTTTTTAACAATCGGTATTTCATCTCAGCCAGTTCCCAGTCTGTCTCATTATCAATATCCTGAACTTCCAGTTCAGAAATAACCAACGCTCCGGTATTCCCGGTTACCATTTTTCCCGTATGTAGAAATGGCTCTGTTCGCAACATATAAAATTGTCCGCAATCATGATATATTTCTTCCAGGTCCTGTGAACGCATCATTGCATATTGCTCCCATTTGTAATTTAAAGTTCCATCTTTTATCACCATTCCCCGCAGTGGTGGAAATGAGAATGACGTTACAGGCATCACACTGTCTCTTTTCTCCTTCATCAATATATCTAATGCTGTTTGTAATTTTTTTCCTGTTACAAATGGGGCTGTCGGATATATACAACAGACGTTCTCATAAGTCATTCCCAGTTCACTATACCTTTTCAATACTTCTTTCAAAACATCTGCCGTTGTTGCATAATCATTCGATGTATCTTCGCTTCGCATAAAGGGAACTTCTGCTCCTGCCGATTTTGCAATCCGGGCAATCTCCTCATCATCTGTAGAAACCATTATAGTATCAAAAATATCAGCTTCTTTTGCAGCCTGAATGGAGTATTCTATAATAGGCCGGTCACAAAATTTCTTTATATTCTTATGTGGAATTCTTTTGCTTCCACCTCTTGCTGTTATGATTGCAATATTCATTCCTTAATTAATGTTCCTCCACATCTTTCAACAATTTCTTCAAATCATCAACAGAAAGCCACTGGGAATTTTTTCCAGAACTATATTCAAAACCCGGCTCAACTTTTTTACCACCAGCCTGAATCTTAGCCGAATTCCACCAGTCCATATGAGGATATACAATAAAATGCTTATCATATTCATAAGTTGATAAAGAATCCTCTTTTGTAACCATCACCTCATGTAATTTTTCTCCTTCACGAATACCCACTTCCGGCATCTTGCATCCAGGTAAAATTGCCTGAGCCAAATCAGTAATCTTAAATGAAGGAATTTTAGATATAAAAGTTTCTCCTCCCTTTGCTTCAGATAATGCCTTTATTACCAGCTGAACGCCTTCATCTAAACTAATCCAGAATCTTGTCATTGCATAATCCGTTATAGGAAGCTCTGTTCCTCCATTTGCTACAATATTTCTGAAAAACGGAATAACTGAGCCACGGCTGCCGGCAACATTTCCATACCGTACGATTGAAAAACTGATATCTTTTGTTCCAGCATAAGCATTTGCTCCAATAAACAATTTATCTGAAACAAGTTTTGTTCCGCCATAAAGATTAATTGGATTTACTGCCTTATCTGTTGAAAGTGCCACTACCTTTTTCACTCCGCAATCTAATGCCGCATCAATAATATTCATTGCTCCATCAATATTTGTTTTTACTGCTTCCATCGGATTATATTCGCAAGATGGAACCTGTTTTAATGCAGCCGCATGTACCACATAATCTACACCTTCAAAAGCACGATATAAACGGTTACGATCTCTTACATCTCCAATAAAGTATCTCAATTTTTCATCATACTTTTTGAATTTGTTTCTCATAATAAACTGCTTATACTCATCTCTTGAATATATAATAATCTTTTTAGGATTATAATTTTCCAATACATATTTTACAAACTGGTTTCCAAATGAACCTGTTCCACCTGTAACCAAAATAGTTTTTCCATCTAACATTTTTATTCCTCCATCTTCTGTTCTTTTATTCAACATATAGAATATATCGGTAATTTTTATTAATTTAATTAGTTATTTTTATTTATCCTTACTTTCCATACATTTTTCTATCTGTTTTATAATTTTAATAAATTCTGTCTTAGAATCTGTCAGTTCCTCTGCTTTTTCTTTGGCTGCCTGTGACCATTTTTCCCACTGTTTGTGGTCTGCTTCCAGTTCAAAAATCCGCTGTTTCATTTCTTCATAATCTTTTACTTTATAAGCATCCTCTACTTCTAAGGCTACATCTCCCAAATCTGTTGTCAGTACTGGAACTCCTTCCGACATGGACTCTGCCGCTGACGTTCCTCCTCCTAAACGAATTGGATTCAGATATAAATCGCACAGAGAATAGATTGCCAGTGCATCTTCCTGTAGTCCAAGATTATGCACATATTTTCTGAACTTTTCATTTTGTCTTGCACGTTCCTCATAATTAACCATTTTTCCCATGATTACACATTGTATTTTCTCTGATAAAACAGAATCTAACATTGCAACAAATTCATCGGAAATTTCCTCTGTCAGCCGCAGTCCGACCACCACCAGCAGAAACGCATCCTCCGGAAGTCCAAAATCCTTCCGCACATAAGTATGTTGCTTCGGTTTAAAAGAGGATGTAAATCTTCCCACTATAACATTTTCTTTTTTTATACCGTAGTTCTTAAGAGTTGTTTCTTCCACCGATGTCGGCGCATGTCCAATACAGATGATATCACACTCAGGAAATGGAATTCCGGACGGCACTGTGGCAATAATTGCCGTTGGCAAGAATTCATTTACGCAGGCTGCCACCAGACTTCCCCCTCCAATATTAAGGCACATTGCAGGATTCAGCTTCCATATGGTCTGTACCAGAGCCCGGGTATCTTCGATATTCGGCATATCCATATAGCATTGAAAAAAGGCTATCTTCTCGCCCTGATAAGTAATCTCTTCCACTTCATTCCAATGTGGCATATAGCTTCCTACCCGTACCGGATATACCGGCATCTCTCCTGCCATTCCCCGCATCTCAGCAGTATTTATCAGGAATACTTTTTTCCCATAATATTTCTGCAGAATATAGGCTCTGTCCAATGCTGTTTTGGTCGGTCCATGATTCATAGAAAGAAACTGACTGGTAAGTATGATTACAAGGTCTTTATTTTTGGCATTCTGTTCTACCGCCCCAATGCTCGCCGGAACATCTACTAACTGTTTTCCCTCATGGATTGCCATATGATGCAACTCAACCACAAGCTCTTCCAATTCAGGTGTCCGTAGATGAATATTATTAAACATGTCAAAATTTATCTGATCTGCCAGATAATATTTTTCCTGCCAGGTTATGTTACTTGAATTTATGAGTTCTTTTACCTGTTTCATTAAGTAACTGTTCTGTTCTGTTACTATCCATGACCAGAATGCAAAAAAGATATTTGTATAAAGCTCTCCGCCAAGCTTTGCAGCAATTGTATTTACAATACTTTCTTTTTCTGTCAAAGACAATCCTTCCATTTTTCCAGTCTCAAAAGCTATTTTATTTTCCAGTTCTACTTCTGCATTGCTGTCTCCTTTTACTTCTGCAATTTTCTGTATCAATTCCAGTAATTTTTCTTCCACTTATTAGTTTCTCCTTACATTCTCATATTTGTCTCTTTTATATATATCGACAATATTTTCAAACAATGATATACTTCAAAGCATAAATTATGTCATTTATTTACGAGGAACTCTATGAAAATATTATTTCTTGATTCACCGGCTTTTGCCAAAAAAGATATGTTAGAAGCATTTCATAACTGCAACATTGAAACCGATTTATTTATGCACGAGGATTATAATGTCCGCAAAAGTGCTGCCTATGATGTAGCTTTTGATGCTGCTGTAGAAAATACTTCCTACGACTTTGTATTTTCCTTTAACTATTATCCGATTCTGGCCACCTGTGCCCATCGGCATAATCTCCGTTATGTTTCCTATGTTTATGACAGTCCGCTGGTGGCTTTGTATTCCTTTACGATTACTTATCCCACCAATTATATTTTTCTTTTCGATTATCCGATTTACGAAGAGTTAAAGCAGGGGGACATTGACCGGGTATTCTATCTGCCGCTTGCTGCAAATGCAAAAAGACTTTCCACCATGCAGGCAGCAGATTCTATCCTTGATAAAATCTCTTCCGAGATTTCTTTTGTCGGTTCGCTTTATAACGAAGACCACCTGCTTTATGACCGCCTATATCAGAAGCTTCCTGCCTTTACGAAGGGATACCTTGATGCAATTATCTCAGCCCAGCAGCAGGTATATGGTGAATTCCTAATTCCCGGTTTATTAAATGATACCATCTTAAGTGATATGCAAAAATCCGTTCCATATGCGCCTAATGAAGATGGCATCGAAACACCGTGCTATATTTATGCCAACTATTTCCTTGCCAGAAAACTGGCAGAATTAGACCGCACTGCAATCCTAAAAAAGCTTTCCGCAGCGCATCAGGTGAAGCTTTATACCAACAATCCTACTCCGCAGCTTCCCAAAGTTGAAAATATGGGAGCCATTGACTATTATGAGATTATGCCTCTGGTTTTCCAACATTCAAAGATTAATCTTAACATTACCTTGCGCAGTATCCAAAAGGGCATTCCTCTGCGGGCATTCGATATTATGGGAAGCGGTGGTTTCCTGCTGACCAATTATCAGGAAGATTTTCTGAATTACTTTGTTCCGGGAGAAGATTTCATTTATTATTCTTCCTATGAGGAAGCAGAAACTTATGCCGACTATTATCTTTCCCACGAAAAAGAACGTCAGCAGATTGCTGCCAACGCCCTTGGTAAAATTTTAGAGGCCCACACCTTTGAGCACCGGATTCAAACCATGTTATCCATTCTATAAACGTTCAATAAATTTTTCATGTAAATCTGCTATGAGGCGGTCTACCGCAGCTTCATAGCCTTTGTACCAGGCTTTTGCCCGATTGCATAAGTCTGGTATTGTTAAATCTGCAGATAAAACATCATCTCCAAGGGAGAATTCTATTTCGCTGTTATAATATAATAATAAATCCTGCACCGGCTCTTTCTGGATTTCTTCATTGAAATTTCCAAATTCTGTCAGCAGCTTCTTCTGCTCCTCTACATCGTCATATTTGGATGCCTGTTCTAACTGCTCTGCCACTTCCGTTGCCCTCTTAATATTCTCCTTTACTTCTTCCAGATGCTTTGGCTCTTCCTTTATCTCATTGATAATATCCTGCTCAGGAACTATTTGTGATTTTAGTGTTAATATCTCTTTTTCTATTAATTCAATTTCACTTTCAATAGATGTGCTGTTTTCCCGAAGACTCTCGATTAATTTCCGCTCAAACTTTAAAAACTTCAAATCTTTATCGCTTATGGTTGGATAACCTTTCCCTTGGCGAGCTATCGCAATTAGATTGTTGTAGAATAAGGTTTTTAAAGCATAAAATAACGGTTTATTTATTTGTTTAGGACGTAATACAATAAATGCAGATGTATAATAGTAAAAAGATGTGTTTTCGTCAATCAATATATACTTCTTTAAGTTTGGACGAACTTTTGCAATAAGAATATCTCCCACCTTAGGTTTAATAATGTCTCCCTTTTCAATTTTCTGAAAGTAATTCTCATTTAGCTCATTTCTAGTATCCCATGATAGTTTTACAGGATAAACGTCTTCATTTTTGCTTATATCACCAATCTCAACATAGTAAAATTCTTCAATATCTAACACATCAACTCTACAATCAACGATATCAAATAATTCACTAAAACGATAATAATTAGTTTTAGAAATATTTGTATCTGTTAATAGATAGTTACAGTCAAATCGTAACGAAGTTTCTTTTGATATAAAATCAATTCCAATATTTGTTGATACTACTCCCATCTTAATCCCATTTTATTGTTCTCATATAGTCAAGAGCAGTTTCCATAATTTCGTCGTCAACCAAAACTAAACCTTTCTCGTTAACTCTGAAAAGATCGTTAGGTTGGGACTTTTCACCACGCTTAGTACGTTTATATCCGACATTATCAACTTCAGCTATAAATACCTCATAATTCAATTTACGTGAAACACCACTAAATACCCACCAAGTATTTACAAATCCAAATACATCCTTTAGGTCTTTATCAGGTTTACAAATATCGGCAATGTCATCAGCATATTTTACCACCAAATCAGCTATATCGAGAGATTTGTCTTTGTCAGAGAAGTGAGATTTCAATAAACATTGGAGTAACCATTTTTCTCGCACTGGGTTTAAATCCTT
>ERZ779885.3538-NODE-3538-length-13088-cov-4.093071_pt1 | contig 13088 bp, 6 predicted proteins | sample MGYA00511554_ERZ779885 | MGnify/ENA primary metagenome ERZ779885 (study PRJEB29588, sample SAMEA2160998) | human gut metagenome | biome: human gut; feature: human-associated habitat; material: faeces | place: Denmark | collected 2008/2010 ... | reverse complement strand
TGGCTTTCAATCCTAATATCGTTGTTATCAAGTTGGGTACGAATGACAGTAAATCATTCAACTGGAAATATAAGGCCGACTTCACGAAAGATCTGCAAACAATGGTCGATGCTTTCAAAGCGTTGCCAGCTCAACCGAAGATTTATCTTTGTTATCCTTCTAAAGCCTATCAGACCGGTGATAATATCAACGATGATATCATCTCTAAACAAATCATTCCGATGATAAAGAAGGTTGCCAAGAAAAATAACTTGTCTGTCATCGATCTTCACGCAGCAATGGACGGAATGCCCCAGTTGTTTCCGGATAAGATCCATCCGAATGAAGAAGGGGCTAAAGTGATGGCAAAAGCTGTTTATCAGTCCTTGAAAAAGTAAAATAAGGAACTTGACGATTGTAAAATTTCCGGTTGAAATAATCTCTTTTAGAGAAAGTTTTAACCGGAAATTTTTTAGTTTAATCACAAATAATCTTCTTATAATATGCTAAAAAAAGTGTCTTTCTGAAAGTTAGATTTGTTACCAATCTGTATTTTTGCGCCCGAAAAATAATAAAATGATAAATAGCGTTATGAATAGACTACAAGATTTTACCTTTTTCTCGCAGTTGATGGCTAACGCTAATATGGGATGGTGGAAAGCCAATTTATCAACTGCGAATTATGAATGTTCTGACTTTATAGTAGAGTTATTAGGTCTGGATCAGACCGGAGTTATTAGTTTTGAAGATTTCAATAAACGTATTCAGAAAGAGGAACAACTTTCTACAACTGTTCATTCTTATGGTGTGTATCAACGGCCGGAGGTGGTGTATTTGCTTGATACGGTGAAAGGATCTGTTTGGGTACGTAGCAAGGTATGCTTTCAAGAAACGGATGAAGACGGAAACGAAATCATTTATGGTATATCCGAAGTGCAAGATGGTCCTGATATGGCATCTGCTTACCAAGCTTTGCAATACAGTGAGCGTCTCTTATCTAACATTTTCAAGTGTTTGCCTATTGGTATCGAATTATACGATATGGATGGGGTATTAGTGGATTTGAACGATAAGGAATTAGAAATGTTTCATATAGAGAAGAAAGAAGACGTATTGGGTATCAATATTTTTGATAATCCTATTTTTCCGAAAGAAATGAAAGAACGGCTGAAGAAAAATGAAGATGCCGACTTTACTTTCCGTTATGACTTCTCGAAGGTTGGATCGTATTATCAGAATACCCAAAAACAGGGTACGATTGATCTGATGACTAAAGTGACTACATTATATAATAGTGAGCATCAGCCAATAAACTATCTATTGATTAATGCGGATAAGACAGAAACAACGGTAGCCTATAATAAGATTCAGGAGTTTGAGGAGTTTTTTGAACTGGTCGGTGATTATGCCAAGGTCGGTTATGCCCACTTCAATATTTTGAGTGGACACGGCTATGCCCAAAAAAGCTGGTACAGAAATGTGGGTGAAGCGGATGAAACTCCGTTGTCCGACATCTTTGGCACATACCGGCATTTCCATCCCGATGACCGTGCCTTGTTGATTCGGTTTTTGGACGACGCACGAAAGGGACTTACTACCAAACTTAGCAAAGAGATGCGTGTTCTTAGGGAGGATGGCACATACACATGGACGCATGTCAATCTGTTAGTAAAGAAATATGCCCCGCAAGACCGGATTATCGAGATTATCAGCATCAATTATGATATCACAGAACTGAAAAGGACAGAAGAAATGCTTGTCAAGGCACGTGATAAAGCTGAAGCGTCCGATCGGTTAAAGTCTGCTTTCCTGGCTAATATGAGTCACGAAATCCGTACTCCTTTAAATGCTATTGTCGGCTTTTCAAGCCTGTTGACTAGTACGGAAAATGCAGCGGAAAAGGAACTATATAATTCTCTGATTGGACATAACAACAAACTATTATTAAATCTGATTAATGATGTAATTGATCTTTCTAAAATAGAATCCGGTTATCTGGAATTGCGTCCGGACTGGGTTAACCTTACCGAGCTTCTTGACGAGAGTGTAGCGGAGTATGTTCATCAAGTACCATCCGGCGTTGAACTTCTGACTAACTATCCGGCACATGATTCTCTGGTAGAACTGGACAAATTGCGTATCAAACAGATCTTGAGTAATTTCCTTTCGAATGCCTTAAAGAACACTACCACCGGACACGTGGAAGTCTTCTATGAGGTAGATCACCAATCTGTCAGAATCGGTGTTAAAGATACCGGTCGGGGCATCCCACAGAATATGCTTGAAAAGATATTCGAAAGGTTTGAGAAATTGGATTCCTTTGCTCAAGGGGCCGGTCTGGGCTTACCTATCTGCAAACTGATCGTCGAGAAGATGAACGGGCGGATATTAGTCGATTCCCAACTGGGGATAGGTACTACTTTTATAATCGAATTACCGTGTCGCTCTATGCTTGTAGAATAAGTATATGTGAAGAATATTAAAATAAAAATCCCTTGATAACGACTGATTATCAAGGGATTAATTTTATGTTTCGTGATCCGCCTGGGGCTCGAACCCAGGACCCCAACATTAAAAGTGTTGTGCTCTACCTGCTGAGCTAGCGAATCAATCCTTCAGTGCTTTCTTTCGAATGCGGGTGCAAAGGTAGAACATTTTTTTATAACTCCAAAAGAATTCAAACATTTTTCTTATCTTTGTGCCATTATCAACAATATATAATCATACATTATGGCTGCTGACGATAAAAAAATTATCTTCTCAATGGTAGGAGTGAGCAAAGCATTCACTCCTAATAAGAATGTGCTGAAAGACATTTACCTGTCGTTTTTCTATGGAGCGAAAATCGGTATTATCGGTTTGAACGGTTCTGGTAAATCAACGTTATTGAAGATCATCGCCGGTTTGGAGAAATCCTTTCAGGGAGAAGTCGTGTTTTCTCCGGGATATTCCGTGGGGTATTTGGCACAGGAACCTTATTTAGACAACACAAAGACAGTAAAAGAAGTAGTGATGGAAGGTGTGCAACCCATTGTTGACGCACTGACAGAATACGAAGAAATCAATCAGAAATTCGGTTTGCCGGAGTATTATGAGGATCAGGATAAGATGGATGCTCTTTTTGCTCGCCAGGGTGAATTGCAAGATATCATTGATGCAACTGATGCATGGAATCTGGATAGCAAGTTGGAGCGTGCAATGGATGCTCTCCGTTGTCCGCCTGAAGATCAGCCGGTAGAAAATCTCTCCGGAGGTGAACGTCGCCGGGTAGCTCTTTGCCGTTTGTTGCTGCAGAAACCGGATGTGCTTTTGCTGGACGAACCTACCAACCACTTGGATGCAGAGTCTATTGACTGGTTGGAACAACATCTACAACAATATGAAGGTACGGTTATTGCTGTGACGCACGACCGTTACTTCCTCGATCACGTTGCCGGATGGATTCTTGAACTGGATCGTGGTGAAGGTATCCCTTGGAAAGGTAACTACTCTTCCTGGTTGGAACAGAAGACCAAACGTATGGAAATGGAAGAAAAGACCGCCAGTAAACGTCGTAAAACACTGGAACGTGAGTTGGAATGGGTACGCATGGCTCCGAAAGCCCGTCAGGCGAAAGGTAAGGCACGTCTTAACTCTTATGACAAATTGCTGAATGAGGACGTGAAGGAGAAAGAAGAGAAACTTGAAATCTTTATTCCGAATGGTCCCCGTCTGGGTAATAAGGTCATTGAAGCCAAACATGTGGCTAAAGCATACGGTGATAAATTGCTGTTTGACGATTTGAACTTTATGCTTCCTCCTAATGGTATTGTCGGTGTGATTGGCCCTAATGGTGCGGGAAAGACGACATTGTTCCGCCTGATTATGGGATTGGAAACAGTGGATAAAGGAGAATTTGAAGTAGGAGAGACTGTAAAGGTGGCGTATGTAGACCAGCAGCACAGAGATATTGATCCGAATAAGAGTGTATATCAGGTAATTTCCGGTGGTAATGAGTTGATCCGTATGGGGGGACGTGATGTGAATGCGCGTGCATACCTTTCCCGTTTCAATTTCTCTGGAGGCGATCAGGAAAAACTCTGCGGCGTACTGTCCGGTGGTGAAAGAAACCGTTTACACTTGGCGATGGCTTTGAAAGAAGAAGGTAATGTACTGTTGCTCGATGAGCCTACCAATGATATCGACGTAAACACACTACGTGCTTTGGAAGAAGGTTTGGAAGATTTCGCCGGCTGTGCAGTAGTTATCTCGCACGACCGTTGGTTCCTCGACCGTATCTGTACACATATCCTTGCTTTTGAAGGAGACTCCAATGTATTCTACTTCGAAGGTTCTTATTCAGAATATGAAGAAAATAAAATGAAACGTTTGGGAAATGAAGAACCAAAACGTGTTCGTTATAGAAAGTTAATGACTGACTAGTATAAAGTAATAGATTGAAGCATTTCTAATGCTTTCTGTTTCAAAATAAAAGGCTCTGCAAATATTGTGGAGCCTTTATCATTTTATAACAGGGGAAAACGTTTATCTCTCTTAAAAAATTGTAGTATAATCGTAATGTAGTTCTAAATATTATTAATTATATTTGTGCACAGTTTTTAAAAGCAAACAATTTATATTAACTAATCAACTACATTTATGTTAAAGAGAATGCGATCTTTTTTAGTAGCGGCGATGCTCATGGTCATTGCTACCGTTAGTGCGCAGGTTACCACTTCTAGTATGAGTGGTAAGGTTACAGCACAAGATGAACCTATCATTGGAGCGACTGTGGTTGCAATCCACGAGCCGTCAGGTACACGTTATGGTACAGTGACTAATATCAGTGGTCAATTTAATTTGCAAGGTATGCGTACCGGTGGTCCTTACAAAGTTGAAGTTTCTTATGTTGGTTATCAGACTGCTATTTATAAAGGTGTAAATTTATCGTTAGGAGAAGTATACACTTTAAATGTAGTTTTAAAGGAAAGTTCTGAATTATTGGATGAAGTTATAGTAACAGCACAGAAAACAGTAGAGAAGATGGGGACTGTAACGAATGTGAGTGAGCGTCAGTTAACGACATTGCCTACTATTAATCGTAGTATTACTGACTTTACTAAACTTTCTCCTTATGCGGGTGGCAGTAATTCTTTTGCCGGACGTGATGGACGTTATAATACAATAACTGTGGATGGGGCAGCTTTGAACAATAATTTTGGTTTGAGTACTAATAATTTGCCGGGTGGAGATGCGCAGCCTATTTCACTTGATGCAATTGATGAAATTAGCGTTAATGTTTCTCCTTATAGTGTTACGTATTCCAATTTTACGGGAGCTTCTATTAATGCTGTAACCAAGAGTGGTACAAACGAATTAAAGGGAACAGTTTATACATATCAGAAACCAAAGAATTTTATAGGAAAATCTATTAACGATGTTGACGTTCCTAATGTGGAAAGTTATAAATCCAGTTTGTATGGCTTTACATTAGGAGCTCCGATAATAAAAAATAAACTATTCTTTTTTGTAAATGGAGAATTAGAAAATAGTACTAGCCCTGGTATTTTGTGGACTCCTAGTCAAGAAAAAGATGGAAGTGGGGATAATCAAAATCATATTTCTAGAACTTGGATAAAGGATTTGAAGACAATAAGTGATTTTGTAAAGGATAAATATGGATATGATCCGGGAAGTTATGATAAATTTGATGATTTCGAGAGTAAAAATTGGAAGCTTATGGCTCGTTTGGATTGGAATATTAATAAAAGTCATAAACTGTCATTACGTTTTAACACAGTGAAATCAGAAAATGATGCTAGTATTAGTTCAACTTCTTCGGTAATCACTAAAGCTAATTCAAACCGTTATGGGGTTGATGCATTTGCATTTGGAAATTCCAACTATGGTTTTAGAAATATTGTAACGTCTCTTTCCGGTGAGTTGAATAGCAATTTTTCTTCTTCAGTACAAAACAAATTATTAGTGACTTATACCCATATCCGAGATTCTCGTACAACTAAGGGAGATGCGTTTCCAATGGTTGATATTTACAAGGACGGTAAGCAGTATATGACATTGGGTACAGAATTGTTTACTCCTTTTAATGATGTCGAGAATAATGTATTTAGTGTTACTGACAATGTAACTATTAATAAAGGAAACCATTTGATAACTGCCGGTGCAACATTTGAAAGACAGTATTTCATGAATTCATATTTACGTGCTCCTTATGGATATTATCGTTATGCTTCAATGGGCGATTTTATGACGGGAGAAAAACCGATGCTGTATGGCATTACTTATGGATATAATGGAAAAGACGCTCCGGGAGCTGAACTGACATTTGGTATGTTGGGAGCTTATGCACAAGATGAATATTCTATTACACCTAATTTAAAATTGACATATGGATTACGCTTTGATTTACCGTTATATTTTGATGATTTGTTAGGGAATGCGGCTATCAAAGAACAGTCATTTAATGGAACGAATGTTGACGTATCCGAATGGCCGAAAAGTAAATTGTTAATATCTCCTCGTTTAGGATTTAATTGGGATATAAAAGGTGACCGTTCTATTGTTTTGACTGGAGGTACAGGCTTGTTTACAGGGTTATTACCATTTGTATGGTTCACTAACCAACCGACAAATGCAGGTCAGATGCAAAATATGGTTGAATTTGAGACTTCGGAATTACCGGCAAACTTTGCTTTTAATCCAAATTATAAAGAAACTCTTACCCAAAATCCGGATATGTTTCCATCAACTCCGGGAAATGAGGTCCCCGGTGCTATAGCTTATGTGGATCCGAATTTTAAAATGCCTCAAGTTTGGCGTAGTAATGTAAATGCAGAGTTTCAGTTACCTTATGGATTTATGCTTTCTGTTGGTGCTATGTATACACGTGATATATATAATGTTGTTCAGAAGAATATGAACGAAAAGGCCCCTTCTGGAACCTATAATGAACAACCGGGACGTGTATATTGGACTAAGAATAATTACTATGACAATCCTAAGACGAAAACCGTTATACAGTTGACTAATGGGGATGAAAAAGGTTATCAATATTCTTTTAATGCAGTATTAACGAAGAAATTTGATTTTGGCTTTACAGGTTCATTTGGGTACACTTATACAATGGCTAAAGATATGACGGCAAATCCAGGTTCATCGGCGGCTTCAGTATGGCAGAATAATGTTGCAGTTAATTCATTGAATGATCCGGGTGTCTCTTATTCTTTATTTTCTACCCCGCATCGTTTGATAGCTAATGCTTCTTATGAAGTTGCTTATGCGAATATGAAAACGACTGTTTCTTTGTTCTATACAGGTTACCAACAAGGACGTTTTTCTTATACCTATTCTAATGATATGAACGGTGACGGAAACTATTCCGATTTGATGTATGTGCCTGCTTCTAAAGAAGAAATGACATTTGTGGATATTAAAGATAAACAAAATAATGTGACTTATTCGGCGGTAGACCAACAAGAAGATTTTTGGAACTATGTAAATAATGACTCTTATTTGAATGATCACAAGGGGCAGTATGTAGAACGTGCTTCTTCTTTAGAACCGTGGATTCACCGTTTTGACATGAAGATAGCACAGGATTTTTATGCTAAGATTGGTAGCCGTAAGTACGGTATTCAAGTAAGTCTTGATATGTTGAATATTGGTAACTTATTAAATTCGAAGTGGGGGGCTTATCGCTCTTGCGGTTTGCAGAGTTATGATAATGTAAGGTTGTTAAAAACAGCAAGTAAGGTAGGAGAACCTCTTACTTATCAGATGAATGCATCTTCTCGCGAGGTGTTCCAGAAAAATTCTAAATGGGATTATACTGCTTCTACAGGTAGTGCATGGCAGATGCAGTTAGGCGTTAAGTTTACATTCTAGAATATTTATATAAAAAGATGCTTCGTTCAATAAACGGAGCATCTTTTTTATTTCATCCTCATCACCACCGGATTATGATCGCTATAATTAAGATCCGGCGAGAAGTAATCCGTGCTATTCAGTTCCGGTGAATGGAGAATATAGTCGATTCTCAACAGATGCTTGAAGTACTTGAAAGTATACATATACCCATGCCCGCTCCTCTGAAAACCATCCTGCAACTTATCACCTTTTATAGTATGATAAACATACGAAGACGGCAGAGAGTTAAAGTCACCGCAGACTAGAGTAGGATAGGGGGAGGCGGCTATCAGTTGCTTGAGAAGATCAGCTTGTACGGCCCGTTTCCGGAAATTCTCGTGTAAGCCGTCGATAAGTCCCAGGGCAGCATGTTCCACTCTTTGGGAATCATCCGTACGAAGTCCCTTTTCCAGTTTGCGTTTATTCTGGCTTACTTCTGTTGTTTGGAGATGATTGTTGAACAGGCGGATGGTGCGACCATTGATTTCAATATCACATGCAAGACTGCAATTTTTCGAATCAGGATAGATGATAAGATGCTCCTCCTTGATAGGATAACGGCTGAAAACAGCCAGTTGCAACAGATTCTTCCCTTCGGGCGAAGAAGGAATATAGTGATACGGCCAATTAGAAAGAGCTGCGGATATACTATCGATGCCAAACTCATCGTTAATGCCAAATTCTTGAAAACAGAGAATATCTGCTTGCAGATTTCTCATGTAAGAAGCAATCTCCTTGCATGAGTAGCCGGTATGCTCGTGGTTAAAGGCATCGACGTTGTAAGTAGCAACCGTCAACACTCCCGGAGTATATACATTCATTTTAACCATCGGTGACGAAGCCGGACTGAAAAAAGGCGATTGTAATACACAGCTCATATACCCCCAATTGCTGAATATAGCAATCAGAGGGATGAAAACCCAGCACCGCCAACGAATCGTCCAGTAGATGACAGAAGCAAGATTAGCCAATAAAAGTATCGGCAGTATCAAACCGATGAAAGGCATAAATTTGAAACTATCCGGTGCGGCATTGCCTACGAAAGCACCCGCAATGGTAACTCCTGCCAAAATACTGGTCAGCACGATGGATATGTAATAAAACAGTCTGTAAAAGGCTTTCATTTAATCTAAATTATTTGCTGGTTATATCATGAGGGATTAAGCTCTCTACGAAGGAAGCAACCATTTATGAATCATTGCTTTCAACTTATCATCCGCTATTGGTTTAGCTATAAAATCATTGCACCCCGCTTCTTCAGCCGCTTTCCGGTCCTGTTCGTATGCAAAGGCACTTTGAGCAATAATAGGAACAGTGGCAGACAGTTCACGGATGATTTTTGTAGCTTCCAGTCCGTCCAGATTCGGCATCTTGATATCCATCAAGATAAGATCCGGTTTCACTTCATCGAACATCGTGACAGCTTCCATTCCGTCATGCGCACGTATAAGCTGATGGTCTTTACCTAGAATAGCCTTCAATAAGTCGAAATTGCTGTCCGTATCTTCGGCAACCAAAATACAGGCATGCCGTGTATTTGCAGAATTGTCAACACTCGAATCAGCAGTTTTTCCGGCAGATGCTATTCCAGCGATGTTTCCTTCACCATTCTCTTTCTTTGAAGAATCCACATTTGCAGGATTTGCAATCGTGTATGGCAAAGTAAATGTAAACGTCGTTCCCTTACCAAATTCGGAGCTGACGGAAATCTTGCCCCCGAGACGTTCAACGATAGACTTACAGATAGATAATCCCAACCCAGTGCCCTGTGCATGATTGTTCAGCTTTGCGAAACGCTCGAACACACGCCCCACTTTCTCCGGTTCAATTCCTGTTCCGGTATCCGTTACGTGGAATACAATCTGATTGTCCGCCAGTTTGTAACCATAACTGATGCTTCCTTCCTTCGTAAACTTGACAGCATTTCCAATCAGATTTGAAATCACCTGGAATACTCGATTCTTGTCCGTTTCAATCATCAGACTTTCGTCCGAGGATTCATAGACAAGGCTTACTCCCTGCGGAGTACGGAATATATGAGCATCGTGCACTTCCCGGCAGAGATTATGGAGACTAGCCGGTCCGAAGGAAAACTCGATGGTTCCCGATTCAATCTTCGAGAGGTCGAGAATCTCGTTGATAAGTTGCAGGAGACGTTCGTTGTTCGCGTTTACGATGTTATAATACGTCTTCCGTTCTTCCGCATCGTCGCTTTCGGCAATGAGATGCGAGAAACCTACGATAGCATTCAGCGGCGTACGTATTTCATGACTCATATTGGCGAGGAAGGCCGACTTCAGGCTATCAGACATTTCCGCTTTCTCTTTCGACGATTGAAGTTCCCGTTTTATCATTTCCAGCTCCGTGATGTCCCATTCGATGCTGACGATGATAGGCGAAGACAATTCGTCACCGTCCACCCGGATTTTCCGTTTGTCGAGGATAATCATGTTTCCGTTTCTGTCCTTTCCTTCAGCAGTCCAGTGCAGACCTTTTCCGGTGGTGGCCACCTGGATATCTTCTTGTCTCTTCTTTTCGGCTACGATAGGCGGGTAGAAATCGAAGTCATTCTTGCCGACAGGGTCGTTCTTATAAAGATCGCGGTTGTAGGCCTCCCGATTCCGGTAAATGTATCGGAAGTCGTTGTTGATTTCCTTCACTACAATCCCGGCAGGGAGATTGTTGATGGTTGTATCCATGATTTGGTTGAGCCGTTTGATTTGGGCTTCGTACCGAATCCTCTCGGAAATATCATGGGCAAACGACCAGTAACTTTCTTCTCCGGAATCATTGGTCACGTTGTACATCGTGCCTTCATAAGCCAATATACCTTTATTGATTTTAGATGGGTGATGAGCCACAAAGTTACTGCTGCCACCGTGTATGACATCTTTGCAACGTTCGTTCCAAGCCTCTTGTGTAGGCATATCTGCGGCGACATTGTAAATCTTTAATTGACTGATGTCTTCGTTTTCTGAAATACCATGATTGTACAGGAAACGACGGTTGGCAAAGATAATCGTGCCATCGGGCTTGGCGGCAAAGATACTTTCTTTGGCGTTGTTGATGGCATGAGTCAGTGTATTGATGTCATTTCTACGATGCTGTATGTCCGTGATGTTCTGGATATAGCCTTCGATATTGAAACTACCGTCGGAGCGTTGTTCACGCAGATAAGTCTGGATACGCATATAGAAGATTTCTCCGTTCAGGCGGACACGGTAGCTGATGCTTTCCATGTTGAGTTCTTTTTCGTTCACCCGACACCATTCCATAAAACTCTGACGGTCTTCTTCTACAATCAGTTCCACATATTTCTCAATGGCAAGGTTTTGCACATTTTCCTCGCACAAAACACCGGTATATCCAAGATAATGAAAAATATTCTGTTTCGTATTGTACGTCCATTGTCCTATCTGGGCTACCTTTTGGATAGCCCGCAGGGTGAGATTTGCCTGTTCCAACTGTCTTTTTACGTTGCTTCTTTGCGTGATGTCGCGATATTGGCAAAGCACCATACCGTCATAAGGGAACATGAGGCATTTGAAGTAAAAAGTTTCGCCTTTCAGCACCAACTTGAAGTTCTTGCTGATGCTTCTTTGTTCTTCGAGTACAATCTGGAAGATGGGCATCACCCCCTCTCTCGTATATTCTGGTAAAAGCTCAAATATATTTTTTCCTAAAAGTATATCCTCTTGCAGAAACCATAGATCACAATGAGGCTCAATGTCTACGCAGACTCCGTGCCTGTCAACCAATAGCATTGTATCTGCCGTCAGTTTCAATATTCTTTGTGCGTTATTCGCATCATGTAATATTCTGTTCATGTCTGTTTTTTATTAGATGATAGAGACTAATGTCTTATAGTAAGGATAACAAAAGATAATAGCATTTGTTTTACTTTTCAGCGCGCTTTGCCTTTTCCCAGGCTCCGCTTCCTTTTTTCTTTTTCAGATAACGGATGCCTTTCAGCACATTGACATTCATAAATAGGAAATAGTAGGGGATAAAAAGCAACTTGTTTTTTATCTGTTTGGTGGATAGATAATATCCCCAATATCCCAACCCGTAAAAAAGAACCTGCATGGCAAGCAGCACTCCGTAGAATATCGCGGAACCACCTAACAGCAGAATCGCAATATTCAGCGGGAAGAGAGCAAACAACAGGAACGGAGTAATAGACCATCGCAATACCCGGTGAGACGTATATTGAAAGCTAAGTGTCCCGTAGCGGAAAGGATTCAGCAACGGACGAAGTCGCCAGATGGACTGCAATCCTCCCGCAGCGATGCGCACTTTCCGCTTTTCTTCTTCGCGCATATCTGCCGAACCGCTTTCGATGGCGTAAGCATTGGTGCAATAAGCAATGGTATAACCTTTCATGGTGATCCGGAGCGAAAGAATAAAATCATCGAGCAACGTATCCGGTTCCATTGCTTCGAATAGTTCACGACGCACGGCAAATAGTTCGCCTGCTGCTCCTACAGCAGAGTAGAGGCGGGCGTCAAGTGCTTTCAGTGTTGATTCGTATTTCCAGTAAATACCTTCCCCACCGGCAGCGGCTCCGTCTTTGGTCTGTACGGCGATCCGTTTTTCGCCGGCCACGCAGCCCACTTTCGGGTCTTGGAAAGCAAGTACGATTTCCTGTATTGCTTCCCGGTTTACCATAGTGTTAGCATCCGTAAAGACGACGAGCGGAGTGTCCACCAGCGTCATTCCACGTGTCATTGCGGCTGTCTTACCCTGTCGTAGGGGTTGGAAGTGTATGGTCGCTTTTCCCTGCCAACGGGTTTTCAGTCGTTCGTTCGTACCGTCGTTGCTTCCGTCTGTCACCCATACGATATGCAGTTTGTCCGCAGGGTAGTCCAGTTCAAGACTGTTCTCCATCTTTTCGTCTATAACATCTTCTTCATTGAATGCTGTAATGAAGAGAGTCACTTCCGGCAAACCAGCGTCCGATGCCGGCAACGAACGCTTCACAGGCTTCACGAAAAGTTCTTTCAACTTGACGAGAACGTAAAGCACGATTCCGTAGCCCAGATATGTGTAGAACACAATGAACAAGGCAAACCAGAAAATTATTTCAAGACAAAGAGTGATGATTTCGTTCATAGCTGTATTTATTTAGATATTTTCTTTCCTTTAAAATAATCACTATCTAATATAATATCAGAAATTTTTTCTCTATATATTATTCGTTTTTT
>ERZ779885.3536-NODE-3536-length-13094-cov-5.252090_pt1 | contig 13094 bp, 11 predicted proteins | sample MGYA00511554_ERZ779885 | MGnify/ENA primary metagenome ERZ779885 (study PRJEB29588, sample SAMEA2160998) | human gut metagenome | biome: human gut; feature: human-associated habitat; material: faeces | place: Denmark | collected 2008/2010 ... | reverse complement strand
GAGACGGACATGCTCAACTCCCTGGGCACGCTTTGCGGCGCGGGCCGCGTCCATTGCGGTGTTGCCGCCGCCGATCACGACAACATTCTTGCCGAGCGACAACGTCTCGGGCGCATTCTTCTGCTTCTCCAGGAATTCAATGACGTTCAGCGCCGGGTCGCCCTCCAGACGCAGCGAGCCGTGCTCCCATGCGCCGTTCGCGACAATCACGTGCGTAAAGCCCTGCGCCAGCAAATCACGGGCATTCGCTTCGGTATTGAGCTTCACCGTCACGCCGAGCGCTTCGAGCATCGAGGCATCGTTCGCAATGGCCTCGTCGGAAATGCGGAACGCGGGGATCACGTGCTTGACGATGCCGCCGAGCGAATCTCTCTTCTCAAAGATCGTAACCTTCGCGCCGCCTCTGGCAAGCAGATGCGCCGCAGCCATACCGGCAGGGCCGCCGCCCACAACGGCAACGTTTGCGCCGCACGGCGCGCCCGCCTTGAGCGTCTGCTTGTACTCCGCGAAACCGCCCTCAGCCGCCGCGAGCTTTGCGGCACGGATATGGACGGACTCTTCATAGAAATTGCGCGTGCATTTTGTCATGCAGGTGTGGCTGCAGATGGTGCCGGTAATAAACGGAAGCGGGTTTTTTTCACAGATGACGCGCAGTGCGTCCGCGTACCGCTCTTCGCCGACGAGGCGGAGATACTCGGGAATGTCCTGATGAATCGGACACTGCTCGGCGCACGGGGCGGTAAAGCAGTCAATGAGCGGCACGTCCTTCTTCATCTTGCGGCTCGGGAGCGGCTTGACGGGCTTGACATGGTGCACATCCGTGCGGGCCTTCGCGGCCAGCGCGCTGAGCGCCTCGACGTCGACGCCGTCAAACGCGCGGTATTCCATCGCGCCGAGGATCTCGGCGATGGGGCGCAGGCGGTTATAGCCGCCGGGCTTAAGGAGCGTCGTGGCCATCGTAATCGGCCACACGCCGCACGCAAAGATATCCGCGATATTGTACTGATCCGCGCCGCCGGAGTACGACACGCGCAGCTTGCCGCCAAACTCCTTCTCTACACGCTCTGCGAGCGAGATGGACAGCGGGTACAGGCTCTTTCCGCTCATGTACATCTCCTCGCCGGGCAGTTCGCCCGCGGCGATGGTAACCGGGAAGGTGTTCGTCAGTTTGACGCCGAACTCGACGCCGTTCTCCGCGCACAGCGCGATCAGGCGGCGGAACATCGGGACAGCGTCGGAGAACTGCAGGTCAGCTTTGAAATGATGATCGTCAAACACGATATAATCGTAACCCATCGAGTCGAGCGTCTTGCGCGCAAACTCGTAGCCAAGGAGCGTCGGGTTGCACTTGATATAGGTGTTGAGCTTCTTCTCCGTGATGAGATAAGTCGCAATGCGCTCGATCTCATCGGGCGGGCAGCCGTGCAGGGTGGAAAGGGTGATGGACGTGCAGATATGCGGATTGATGGCGTCGACATACGCGGCGTCAATACCGGGCAGGCGATCGAGGTTTTCCTTCGCCCACGCGGCGCACTCCGCCCACACCTCACTGCCGGAGGCATCCTTCATGCCCTCGATGTAACGATCCACCTTCTCGCTCTGGATGCCCGCGAGGTCATAGCCGACGCTCATATTGAATACAAAGCCGTCGGGAGAGCCGAAGCCCATGGATTTCGACAGGAGCTTGATGGCAAACCACGCTTTGACGTACTCCTCATACGCCTGCGGGACGCGCAGCTCGGTACTCCATTCGACGTTGTAGCACTCGTCCTCCGCCTTGATACAGGGCTTCGAGACAGGGAGATCCTCGCCGTCAATGATCTGGACGGTCTTGACCTCAAAGAAGCGGCTGCCGCCAACGTACGCGGCGATCAGGTTCTGCGCCAGCTGGGTGTGCGGGCCGGCAGCAGGCCCAAACGGCGTTTCCACCTGCTCGGTGAAAATGGGCAGCGTCTTGCCGCTGGTATGGCGATACAGCTCGCCGACACCGAAAATCATGCCCTCACGGCGGTATTCCTCCAACACCCAGTTCATCAGCTCGCCAAAGTGAATCGGTCGCATGATGTCGCTCATAGTAACTCCTCCTGTTTCTGTTGTCTGTCAGTTCCGTTCGTTTCGCATGGCAGCCGCCGGGGGCTGGAAGGTCCCCGGCGGCTGGTCGTTTCTTCAGCGGCCCGCGTTGATGCGCTTCCACAGATCGGCGGCCTCTTCGCGGCAGTGCGCGAGAACAGCCTCCTTGTCGATATCAACGAGCGTGCGGTTTTCCATGCGTACTCGTCCGTTGATGATGGTGGTAACGACGTTGTGCCCGTTGCAGCCAAAGAGAAGATGGCTGTTCACGTTGGCGGGCGTCATCGGCGTGAGCGGCGTGTAATCGAGCACGATCACATCGGCGTATGCGCCGGGCGCGAGAACGCCGACGGGCTTCTGGAAAAAGCGCTCCGCCATACGGCGGTTGTTGCCGAACAGCATGGCCGGGATCTCACCCCAGGCGACGTTCGGTTTGCAGGCATTGTGCTTATGCAGGACATTCGCGACCTTGTAGCTCTCGAGCATATCGTTCGTGTAGCCGTCTGTGCCAAGGCCGATCAGAATTCCCTTTTCAAACATTTTCAGGACGGGCGGGCAGCCAACAGCGTTGCCCATGTTGCTCTCAGGATTGTGCACGACCATCGTATCCGTGCTCTTGACGAGGTCCATCTCCGCCTCGTTGATGTAGATGCAGTGGCCGCAGATGGTCTTCTCCCCGAGGATGCCCATGTCGTGCAGGCGGAACATCAACCGCTTGTTGTACTTCGTCAGGCTGTCGTAGAGATCGTCGATGCCCTCCGCGACATGGATGTGGTAGCCCGCGCCCTCGGGCTTCTCGGCGGCGCAGTATTCGAGCGTCTTGTTCGAGAGGGTGAACGGCGCGTGCATGCCCATCATGCCCTTGACCATGTCGGTCTCGTCGCTCTGGGCGAAGCGGATAAAGTCGACATTCTCCTTCACGGCCGCGCGCATCTTGTCCTCGCCGTCGCGGTCGCTGATCTCATAGCACAGGTTGGTGCGCACACCGAATTCCTTTGCGCTCTCCGCCAGCGCGAAGAGACTGCCGGCGATTTCGCCGTAGCTGGCGTGGTGATCGAACACGGTGGTGACGCCGTTCTCGATGCAGTCGAGATATGTCGCGTCGGCGCTGGCCTTCGAATCCTTGAGCAGGAGGTGACGGTCGATCGTCCACCACTGCTGATCGAGCACCTCGAGGAAGTTCGTGGGATTGTTTCCGCGGATCGTCAGGCCGCGTGCAAAAGCGGAATAGATATGGTTGTGCGCGTTGATGAAGCCCGGCATAATAAGGCCGCCCTTGGCGTCCATAAATTTTGCGTCGGGATACTTCGCACGCATCGCGGAGGTCTCCCCTACCTCGGCGATGAGGTTTCCCTCAATAGCTACGCATCCATTCTCATAAAAAGTGTTTTGCTCATCCCGTGCAATCAATCGTCCATTTCCCAGCAGATACATTTCCATTCTCCCTTTCTGAATCAATTCCTGATTGGTTTGGGTCGTCTATATGGTACGGAGCTTTCCGCCGGTTCCGAAATGAACAAAACGGCTGTATCGGAAACCGGGATCAAAACCACACCTTGCGATTTTGCAGCCCTTGCGCGAAGCACTCCGTTACAGCCGTTTTATAAAAAAAGTCAATATAATAATTTTAATGGATATATAAAAACAGCCGTCTGTAACCAGGGAAGTCCGCAGGGACTTCCGTCCTGCCGGTCCAACCCGTGCGCGCAGCACTTCGTTACAGTTGGCTGTCAAATTCAGCAATTCTTCTGTTTTTGGGTTCGTTTTCTATGGACACAGTATAGCACTACTGCTAAAAGCTTTCAAGTAGCATATCATTTTTTCTGTTTTCTTGCTAAAGTGCCCTTCCGGCTCCTGTACATATTCCATAAACTTTATCCTAAAAAAATCACGCTTTCTCTTCTGCGGAGCGGCTGATTTCCTGAGAATTCAAGTCTTTTTTCAAACAGATTTTCTCAAGCTCTGATAACGCTTTTTCCGTATCGGCGTCGAGCAGCTCGTACGCGGCGAACGCCGGGGTCAAACGCACCCGCGCACCCGCCGATCGCGCTGCAGCCATCCCGCCACGCTCGCCTGTGAGGGCAAGGAGGTCAGGAAACAGACGCGCAGGAAAAACAACAGGGCTTCCGGGTATGCCGTCAAACGCAAGGCGGTGTACATCATCCGGTTCGGAGAAAAAACTGTCGAGGAGACGTTCCATACTTCGCGCCGTACACAAAGGCTGATCCCCCTGAACGAAGAGGCAGCCGTCAAGTCCTTCCATCTGCTCCGTTCCCAATCGCACCGTCTCGCTCTGCAGTCCTCCCTCATACTGAACCGCACACACGCCGCAGCGTTCGCAGAGGATGGTCACGGCAGGATCGCTCGTCACCGCTGTGATTCGGGCAAATCGTCCGCGCGGCAGCGCATCAAGCACATGCTGCAGGAGCGGCCGTCCCGCCAGCAGGGCAAGCAGCTTGTTGGATCCGAAGCGCTCCGCCTTTCCGGCAGCCATGACAACACAGCCAATGTTCACGGCTCTCCCTCCCACTCGTCAAGATCAATCACCAGGCAATCGTCCCGCGCACGAAGCTCGCAGAGAAACGGCGTGTCCGCCTTGCGAATCGCAGCCAACACCCTCTTTTCGTCAAACAGACGGCGCAGCTCCGCCAAATAGCTTTCACTGCATGACTCGAGAAAACCAATCTCGTCCACCGCCGCCCACTCGCCCGGAGCAAGACGCGCCCGATGCAGCATAGCCGCGCCCTCCCCGTCAAACGCCTCCCGATCCGGAAGCATCGGGCCTCCTTCCCGCCGTCCGACGACACAGCGCCGGTCCGTGCCGCGTTCCGTCAGCCAGATCCGCACCGGAAGGCCGTCTGCTCCCCGCTCCGCTTCGCTGCGCACGCCGGGGAGCGAAGCCCCGTCCAGCAGCGCATCCAGCAGCGTGGTCTTTCCTCTTCCCTTACCGCCGGTCAAAAGTAAACTTTTCCGGCCGGAACGTTGAAAAGTGCGTATTGTACAGGTTTTCAGCCATTTGAGTGCAGGCCGTTTTGTAAGCTTCATACCGCATCAGCAGCTCCTTTGCACCGGGCGTCAGCATGCTTCCGCCGCCGCCCTTTCCTCCGATTTTACGCTGCGTAAGCGCAAACCCAAACTGTTCCTCCGCGCGCTTCATGATCCCAAACGCCTTTGAATAGGCCATTCCCATCCGCTTGGCCGACGCACGCAGGCTTCCCAGCTCGTCGATGCCGCGCAGCAGCTGATACGGGCCCTCCCCAAAAAATTTTTCCCCATCGTCGCTGCAGAAAAAGATCCCAAATTTCAGTTTCATCCTTTTTCCCCTCTCGTCATCAAATAATAGCCCGCGTGGCGGATTACGTCCACGGGTCCGTAGATCTCCGAAAGCGCCTCCTGCAGAGGCGCGGCCTGCATTCCCTCAAGGGAGACGGTCCGCATCAGGCGTCCTTCCCGGAGCAGGAGCAGCCTGTCGGCGTAACGCAGAGCAATGTTCGCATCGTGGCTGCACAGCAGAATCCCCGCACCCTCGCGGCGCGCGTACTCTCGGAGCCATTGCAGCAAACGATGCCGGTTGTCGTAATCGAGAGCGCTGTCCGGTTCGTCGAGCAGCAAAAGCGGCGGCCTGCGTACCAGCGTGCGGGCAAAAAGCACCAGCTGGCGCTGTCCTTCGCTCAGGGAACCAAAGTCCTTCTCTGCCCATGCCGCACTGCCCAGTTCCGCGAGCATTTCAAGCGCGCTCTCTCTCTGCGCCTGCCCCGGTCTCTCAAGCAGCCCGAGCACAGGATTATAACCCATAAGCACAATATCGAGGGAGCTCAGAGAAAGAGCACATTCGCTGCGCTGGGCAAGATACCCTATCATTTGCGCGCGCCGGCGCTGAGGAAGCTTCCAGAGGTTTTCCCCCCCAAGAGTACACTCCCCTTCCGCCTTTATCAGGCCGCACAACGCCCGCATCAACGTCGATTTTCCGGAGCCGTTCGCCCCAAGCAGAGCGCAGATCTCGCCGTGCCCGAGCGAGAAGGACACTCCCTTCAGCACGCCGCGCTGCCCGTAACCGGCACCCAGCTCCGAAACACGAAGCAGCTCGTTCATTCCGTTCCCCTCCTTCTGCACATCAGCCGGAACAAAAACGGCGCGCCAATCAGCGACGTAATAATGCTTACGGGTACCTCGATCGACCCGATGCTGCGGGCCAGAACATCGGCACACAGAAGCAGAACGCCGCCCGCAAGACCGGAGAGCACCGTCGTGGAAAAGCGGCTGCTGCGCGTAAGGAGGCGTGCAATGTGCGGCGCAAGCAAACCGATAAACGAAATGAGTCCTGTTACGCTGACCACGGCTCCGGTCACGAGCGTGGCGAGCAGCAGGACAACCCGCCGCATGACTCCAACGGGAACGCCAAGCATACGCGCCTCATCTTCTCCAAGGCCAAGCAGCAGCACCTGACGGTGTAAAAGAAACAATCCAAGCAAACCGATCGAAACCAGCGGAAAAACGGCCGTAAGCTTTTGCAGCGTGACATCCGCAAAGCTGCCCATGGTCCAGAATTCAATAGCCGCAAGCTGCTTTTCCGGATCCGCCGTCAGTTTCATCAGCATCAGAAGCGCCTGGGTAAATGCGTTGACAGCAATGCCGGCGAGCACGATCCCCGTGACGCCCTGCCGCCGCGCAAAGCCTGCCAGCGCCAACACAATCAGAACGGCCGCCATGCCTCCGGCGAACGCCATCAGCGCCGTAAGCATCATACCGCCGCCAAACAGCAAAATAGCGGCGGCAGCGCCCACTGACGCACCCGACGACACACCGATAATATCCGGCGAGGCCAGCGGGTTCTGGAACACCGCCTGGTACACGCTGCCTGCAACCCCAAGCGCAAATCCCGCAAGCAGAGCCATACAAGTACGCGGCAGACGCAGCGTGAGAAACACACGCTGATCCATACCGCCCGCCGCCAGCTGTCCCCATTCAATGGGATAACGTCCCACCGCAAGCGAAACGGCAAAGGCAGCTCCCGTTAAAACGAGAGCTGCCGCAAAATACGCCGGTAGCCTTTTTCCGTGTTTCATCTGTTTACTTTGTCAACAGAGAGGCATCGATCTCCACACCGTAGAATTCCTGGTAAAACGCAGCCGCATCGTCGCAGAAGGTTTCGAAGGAGTAAAGATCGTCGTGGAGCACCGCTGCCATCCAGCGGCTGCCCAGCATTGCGCTCGGCACGGGGGAATCCCACGCTTCAAACGACGAGGGCATCTCATACACGGCACCGTTCTTGACCGCGGTCAGCTCTGCGAGCTGCGCGTCGTTCACCAGCTCGTCCTTCGTGTAGGCAGCCTCCGGAACAATGACGATCACCTCGGGATCCCACGCGAGCAGCTGCTCATAGGAAACCTCGGCCCAATAATCGTCCTCCAGCTCTGCCGCAACATTCGTGCCGCCGCCCAGCTCGATGAGGGTATTCTGATACATTTTCGCACCTGCGGTATTCAGATAGCTGCTGTTGCCCGCAAGATAAACCGTGGGGCGCTCAGCGTCGGCGAGCAGCGCCGTCAGCTCATCCTGCGTCTGCGTGTTGTATGCGAGAAGGGCCTCCGCCTGCTCCACTGCGCCCGTCGCGGCGCCGAGCATCTCAATGGTCTCGGTCAGAAGCTCCATGTCCTCCGGGTTCGCCAGCACCACGGGGATCCCGAATTCTTCAAGCGCGGAAACGGTATCCTTAAGCTTGAGGGGAAGCACAACGAGATCCGGCTCGAGCGCCGCGCATCCCTCGAGATCAAATTCCTTGGCGGTGCCGACACTCGGCAGCTCAAGCAGCTCCGGTGCGGCAAGACTGTAAATCGGACGGCTGTCAGCTTTCGCTTCGATACCGACAAGCTTATCCTCCTGCCCAAGAGCAATGAGCATGGAGGTCGTGATGTAATAACCGCTTACAAGCTTCTCCGGCTCCTCCTCAATGGTGACCTCCCGGCCTGCTGCATCCGTGACCGTCACCGGGAACGCCGCCTGCTCCTCAGGCTGCGCACCGGACTCCTCCGCGGAAGACGCTTCGCCCGGATCCTCCTGAGACGCTGTCTCCTCGCCGGAGACGGACGAAGGCGCCTCGCTCGAAGCAGCCCGCGACGGAGTCTCCTCCGGAGCCGCACAGCCAAACAGGGAGATCGCAAGGGAAAGACAGAGTGCGAGAGCCGCAAATTTCTTCTTCATGTTCCTTTTTCCTCCAAGCCATCGTTATATTTTTGTTCGTATAACGATAATAGCACGAACCCTCCTCAGCGTCAAGGACACATTTTCCAAAAACAGACAAAAAACTCCCATACGCCGCATCGATTTTGCCGGTAAACGTTTCGCGCTTGTTTGTTCCAAGGCAACTTTTTGAGGAATCCATCGTGACAACCTTCGGCCCAGTACGCCGGGACCTCCCGCTCCATACGGAACAGTACCGCCGTCCTGCGTAAGCGGTACAAACAGAAACGCCTCTTCCGCAGCACAGCCGTACTGCAAAAGAGGCGTCAGCATAAAGGATTCCGGTTTTATCCGCTGTCTCAAAATGTGCAGATCAGAAACGGTACACGCCGTCCCCGGCACAGGTAAAGGGCGTCTGGTAGAAGGAGCGAACCGCGCGGATCATGTAACCAACATCCTCCGCGCCCGCCGTCTCCACGGCGGAGTGCATGGCAAGCTGTGCCAGTCCGATATCCAACATCGGCGACGAAAGGCTGTGTCCCTGCAGATTTCCGAGGGTGGAACCTCCCGGCATATCCGCCCGATTCGCAAAACGCTGAACCGGAACACAGGCACGACGGCAAATTTCACCAAACAGAGCGGCGCTCACGGCATCCGTCGTATACTTTTGGCTCGCGTTGACCTTCACAACGACGCCGCCGTTCATAACAGGGCCGTTCTCAGGATCCGATTTTTCCGGATGGTTCGGGTGAACGGCATGTCCATTGTCCGCGGAAAGCACCAGGGAAGCAGCCTCCGCCCGGCAGCGGTCGGAACGGCTCTGGCCAAGCGACTCAAAAATCCGATCAAGTGTGTCAGAGAGGAACGTGCCCTGCGCCCCCTGACGGGAGGACGAGCCCACCTCTTCGTTGTCGAGCATTCCCCAGACAAGAGCCGCATCCGCACCGTCTCCCGCTTCCAGGAAGGCGGCAAGCGTCGTTCCTGCACACTCGAGATCGTCAATGCGCGGGCTCATAAAGAATTCTCCGGCCGGTCCGACGCGCACCGCCCGCTGGCGGGGCACAAGGCAGAGATCCCAGGCCAAAATATCCTCCACAGCGCAGCCGCCCGCCTCTGAGGCAAGCAGCTCCGGGAAGGGACGGCAGCCCGCCGGGCCGTAAACAGGCTGCAGATCAACTTGCGGATCCCACTTGCGCCCCTCGTTAACGCCGCGATCGAAGTGGATCGCGAGGCTGGGAATTACAAGCAAATCCTGATCCGCATACACCAGCCGCGCTTCCACCCCGTTTTCCGTCCGCACAACAACACGGCCTGCGGCAGTCAGCGGACGATCCAGCCATGAGCTCATAATCATCCCGCCATAGCCTTCCGTCTCCAGCCGAATGCACCCCGCCTTTTCGACGCCGGCATTCTTGATACGCCAGGTGGGAGCGTCGCTGTGCGAGAGAGCAATGCGCATCGACGCAATCGGCGTGTGCGGCAAACGAAAAGCAAGGACGGCGGAGCCATTGCGCGTCACATAATATTTGCCGCCTGGAACCAGGCTCCAGGGCTGCGACTCATCAAGACGCTCGTACCCCGCCTCTGTCAGACGGCAGCCAGCCTCAGCCGCGGCGTGCCACGGGCTGACGCCTGCATCCAGGAAACTGAAAATCGACTGTATTTCATCCATTTTAACGTATCCTCCTTACGGGCGGCTCTTTTTTCCGCCCCCGCTCCCTATTGTACACGGCAAAGCCTTCAACCGCAACCGTTTTGTCGAAAAAGAAGCCGCGCGAACAAACGAACCGGCACCATACATCTCCCCACCCCATCCATAGACGAAAACCGTGTGCCGCCTGCCTGCACACGCCGGCCCGCCCTTGTGCGGGACCGCAAAATCCCGTATAATAAAAAGAAAAGGGTGGAAAGAAGGACCGGCAGGATGGAGCGAAGCGCAAATTGGAGGGCATATCTGGGCGACAAGGATTTTTACAGAAATATTGCAAAAATCGCAATTCCCATTTCTTTGCAGCAGCTGATTACCGTAGGCATCAATCTCATGGACACCATTATGCTCAGCAGCATGGGCGATGCACAGCTTTCTGCGTCAAGCCTGGCGGGACAGTTTGTCAACCTGTTTCAGATCTGCTGCATGGGCATCGGAATGGGCGCTTCCGTACTGACGGCACGGTTCTGGGGAATGGAGGATCTGCCCGCCCTGCGCAAGGCCGTCACCATCATGCTGCGCTTCTGCGCGGCGTTCAGCGCCGTCTTTATGATTATAACCGCTGTCGCCCCTCAATGGATTATGCTGCTCTATACGAAGGACAGCGAGCTCATCTATTACGGCGACATTTATCTGCGGTATATGATTCCAACCTACCTGTGCATGTCGCTTTCACTGACGTGCACCATTGTGCTGCGAAGCGTCGGCGAAGCACGTCTCCCGCTCATCGCGTCCATCCTCGCCTTCTTTGTCAACGTATTCTTCAACTGGGTATTTATCTTCGGCATGCTCGGCGCGCCGCGCATGGAGATTGCGGGCGCGGCTCTCGGCACGTTGATTGCGCGGATTTTTGAGCTCGTCTTTATTTGCGGCTACTTCTTCCTCATGGACAAAAAAATTGCCTACCGCTTCTCTCATCTGAGGATGAAATGCCACGATCTGATGGGAGAGTATTTCCGGATCAGCATTCCCGTCCTCATCAGTGATTCTCTGCTCGCGCTCGGCAACAACGCCGTGGCGATGGTGATGGGCCATATCGGCAAAGCCTTTGTCGCGGCCAACTCCGTCACAACGGTGGTGCAGCAGCTCAGTTCCGTGCTCACACAGGGCGTTGCGAACGCCAGCGGAATTCTGACCGGTCACACCATGGGCCGGGGCGACTATGAAAAAGCACAGAAACAGGGCTACACCTTCCTCGGCCTGGGTTTTGTGATCGGCCTCTTTGCCGCGGGCGTCATCCTGCTGCTCAAGGATGTCGTCATCAACTATTATCAGGTTTCACAGGAATCCCGCGAGATCGCGCAGGAGCTTATGCTCGCCATCAGCTTCATTGTGATCTTCCAAGCGATGAACTCCATTCTGACCAAAGGCGTACTCCGCGCGGGCGGAGACACCAAATTCCTGATGGCAGGCGATATTCTTTTTCTGTGGGTTGCCTCTATCCCGCTCGGCGCTCTGGCCGGTCTGGTACTGAACTGGCCGCCGTTCTGGATCTATACGCTTCTTAAAATCGACCAGATTATCAAATGCATCTGGTGCTTCTTCCGTCTGAAAAGCCGCAAATGGATGAAAAAAATCAGCGCACCGGACAAAGACCAGCTCTCTGCCGGAGCCGCCGGGGAGGGCTGACCATGCCCCATTCCGCCCCGCTCCGCACAAGTCCCGTCCAGGGAGGGCCGCACGCCGGACTGAACGCCAACCAGCTCAAGCTGCTGGCCGTCGCCGCAATGGTTGTCGACCACTGCACCGCTATCCTCTTCCCCGCCGTACCGGGAGCATGGCTGCTTCGGCTTTTCGGAAGGCTGACGGCTCCTGTCATGTGCTATTTCATTGCGGAGGGCTATGCGCACACGTCGAATCTGCGGCGCTACCTTGGACGCCTGCTGCTGACGGCCGCCGTCTCACACGTTCCCTTTGTACTGTGCCAGGGGGGGCTTGATCGCCTGTTCCGCACAACCGGCGTGATCTGGACACTGTTTCTCGGTCTGCTGGCTCTGACGGCAAGCGAAAGCGATCGTCTGCCTCTTTGGGGGAAGTTTCTCGCGGTACTCGGATGCTGCCTCCTTGCCTGGAACGCGGATTGGAGCTGGTACGCCGTGCTGTGGATACTCGGTTTCGGTACATTCCGCCGCGACAAACGGCGTGCCTTTACGGTTTTTGCCGTTGTCGGGCTTCTGTATGTCCTGCAGGACGCCGCAGCCCCAAGCCTGTTCACTCTCAGCCGGTGCGGCGTCTTCCTCGCGATTCCTGTTTTGCTGTGCTATAACGGCACACTCGGCATGAGAAGCCGCGCTCTGCAATACGGATTTTACTGGTTTTACCCTGTACACCTGCTCCTCCTGTGGTTCATCCGCGCTTTTCTGCTCCTCTCTTGAGGTCCGCTTTTGCACAGAATTTGTCTGTTTAAATAACGGCAAAAAACGCCGGAACCGTTCGGGGCTCACTGAGCCTCGACAGTTCCGGCGTAATTTTTGGAATGGGAAACAGCGCCCTGAGGGCATGCGGCAACAGCTTCATCCTTCTTCCTTCGAACGAAAAATATCCGAAAAATCGGAGGCAGGCAGGTGCAGGAGCCTTGCAGTCTCGTCTTAATCCAGATGGAACACAGGATGCAAATCGATACTGACCGGGCTGTTATCCGGGTTCGTCTCCATAATATCAGCCATGTAGTCCCACCATTTGCGGCAGACAGCCGTTTCAGCGGAGGCGTTCCATTTTTCCTCGTCCTCGATCTCGAGATAACCAAACAGCGTCAGCGTCTCGCGATCGAGAAAAATGCTGTAATTGCGGCCTCCGTATGCATGAATCATCTCCTGCATTTCCGGCCACAGATTGTTGTGCCGCGTCTCATACTCCTGCTCGCAGCCCGGATACAGCTTCATCTTAAACCCTTTTCGGATCACGCGCGTCTCCTCCTTTTCTGCTCTGTCAGCGCAGCGTCAGGCACTTCTTGGGACAAGCGGCAGCACAGACGCCGCAGCCGACGCAGCTATCCTCGTCGAGCTTCCATGTCTTCGCCACACGGTCAACAGTGATAGCGCTCTGCGGGCATTTCTTCGCACAAAGCGTACAGAATACGCACGCAGACGTATCGTTCACCGGCTTGCCTCCTGCCTGAGGAGCAGGAACCGGGGCG
>ERZ779885.3531-NODE-3531-length-13109-cov-3.800291_pt1 | contig 13109 bp, 9 predicted proteins | sample MGYA00511554_ERZ779885 | MGnify/ENA primary metagenome ERZ779885 (study PRJEB29588, sample SAMEA2160998) | human gut metagenome | biome: human gut; feature: human-associated habitat; material: faeces | place: Denmark | collected 2008/2010 ... | reverse complement strand
ATGCAGAAAAAAGCAAGGTCAATACCTGTGTGGAAAATGCTTTTCAGGTATGGGATGAGGGAAAAGCAGACAGGACAACACAGCTGATCTTCTGTGACCTGTCTACTCCAAAAGGGGATGGGACTTTCAACGTATATGATGATGTCCGGAACAAACTGGTTGCCAGAGGAATCCCGAAAGAAGAGATTGCTTTTATCCATGAATATAACACGGAGGCGAAGAAAGCGGAACTGTTTGCAAAGGTGCGGGCCGGACAGGTGAGAATCCTCATGGGTTCTACACCGAAACTCGGTGCTGGTACCAACGTGCAAGACAGGCTCATTGCTCTGCATCATCTGGATTTCCCCTGGAAGCCATCTGATCTGGAGCAGCAGGAGGGACGAATTTTACGACAGGGAAACCAGAATGAGAAAGTTAAGATATTCCGCTATGTAACAGAGAATACGTTCGATGCATACATGTGGCAGATTTTGGAAAATAAACAGAAGTTTATTTCTCAGATTATGACCAGTAAGTCACCAGTCAGGGCGTGTGAAGATGTGGATGATACTGCACTTTCTTATGCGGAGATCAAAGCCCTTGCAACAGGAAATCCCTATATAAAAGAAAAAATGGATCTGGATGTTCAAGTCAGTAAATTAAAGCTCTTGAAGGCTAACCACACCAGTCAGATTTATCGTCTGGAATCAGATATTGCAAAGAATTATCCAGTTCAGATCAGTGCATTGAAAGAGAGGATTGCCGGAATGCAGTCTGATGTCAGTGTGGTAAAGAATGTTGATCTGCAGGATAATGACAGCTTTTCTATGAATATAGGGAATGTTTCCTATACAGACAAAAAAGAAGCAGGCGAAGCTATGATAGCTGCCTGTGCAGGATTAAAGGCAGTCACCACAGGAGGAAAAGTCGGAGAGTACCATGGATTTACTTTATCCGCATCATATAACCTGTTTGCAAATTCCTTTGAATTGACCATAAAGGGAAAATGTTCCTACAAAATTGAAATAGGAAAAGATCCTTTGGGAAATATCCAGCGTATTCATAATGCTCTTTCTTCGATTGATAAGAAGTTGGCAGAGAGTGAGCAAAAGTTGGAAACAGTGCAACAGCAGCTTGCAACGGCACAGGAAGAAGTAAAAAAACCATTCCCAAAAGAAACGGAACTGAATGAGAAAATGGAGCGTTTATCGGAGTTAAATGCTTTGCTCAACATGGATGAAAAAGGGAATGAAACAATTCTGGCAGATGAGGATATTGGTACAGAAAAGATTCCAGACAGGGATGCTTTGAGAAAGGAAGAAGTCCGGGATGCAGACAGGAATCTGCAGGAAACAGCAGACAAGGTTCATAAGCCGTCCATACTGGAACGTCTGAAACAGGAAAAGGCAAGACAGCTTGCACCGGAGCAGACTGGTACACCGAAACCAAAGAAAAATCACGAGCAGGAGTTATAAATAATGTCCCGTCAGAGAACTTTCTGGCGGGATAAATTCAAAATTGGAGGACAAACTATGGCAGAAACAGATAAAAAATTAAAAGAAATCACAGATCGTCTGGAACAGGGAGTAAAGGGAATTTTTACATCAGAGCGTTATACAGAATATCTGGATACGATGTCAAAATTTCATAATTATAGTTTCAACAATACTCTTCTGATTACGATGCAGAAACCGGATGCGACACTGGTGGCAGGTTATCAGGCATGGCAGAAGAAATTTAACCGTCATGTAAAACGGGGTGAAAAAGGAATCCAGATTATTGCACCGACGCCAGTAAAAGAAAAACAGGAAATAGAAAAGATTGATCCAGATACACAGGAACCAATCATTGGCGAGGATGGACAGCCGGAAACAGAGATTGTAGAAATGGTAATCCCAAGATTTCGGGTAGCGACAGTATTTGATGTCAGCCAGACAGAAGGAGAACCGATTGCAGAACTGGATGTACCGGAGCTGACGGGAAGCGTGCAGTTTTATGATATTTTTATGGAAGCATTGCAGGATATTTCACCGGTACCAGTACGGTTTATGGAAATAGACGGGGAGGCAAAAGGCTATTATCATCAGACAGAAAAATATATTGCGATTAAAACAGGAATGAGTAATCTCCAGTCCATGAAAACCGGTGTCCATGAAGTTGCTCATGCAATTCTGCATGACAATGATGTAATGGATGCAGATGGCATTATAAAAGGAAAGACAGCCAAAGAAGTAGAAGCAGAAAGCATTGCTTATATTGTATGTAGTCATTTTGGACTGGATACTTCGGAATATTCTTTTACTTATATTGCAAGCTGGTGTGAAAGTCAGAACATGAAAACACTGAAAGCGTCTATGGATACCATCCGAAAAACTTCAGCGGGAATTATTGAAAATATTGAAACAAAGATGCATGAGTTGGAAATGGAAAGACCAATCAGAGAAACATTCCATAGAGAGGATGTGATTCTACATCTTTCAGGCAGCATGGGTTCAGAATATGCGTATGATCTGGTTGAGAACATGACAGCAGAACAGTTGCGGGAGAATGTGATGGAATATGTCAGTCGGCTGGAGCAGAAAGAAATCTCAGAGGATGAGAAATCTTTGGAAGAATTTTTGGAGGACAGAGGTGCAGCGATCACAGTATTGTATGCAAGTGATGGAGTGGGAGAAAATTATCCGATTCACTTTTTTGATGTAGCGTATGATGCTGATACAGGCATTGCTTATTTTTCAGAGCTGACACCGAAAGAACGGGCAGAGATGCTGGTGGAAAAAGCGGAATTTCCGAGAACAATTTTTACAGAAGAAGAGAAAGCATTTGTAACGGAATATGCAGAAACCTTTCCTGGACAGGTAGAAAGACTGAATGATCTGGTCTGGGATATGCGGGAATCTTATGAGGAAGCCGGTGCAAACTTAATACATGAAGTGATTCAGGCAGCAAGGGCGAACTTTCCAACCACGAAACTTCCAGAAGAAAGAGAAAGCACCATGCAGTATGCCCATAGACTGATTGAAGCTGCAGAAACCGCCAGCCATGAGAATTTTACGGAATCACAAAGAAATCTTATCGTAAATTTTGCTTATAAGATGGATGACCGGGACGAAGTTTTGGGACTGGTAAACCGTATGCTGACAGCGAATCGGGGTGACCGAAGTGAAGTTATGAGAAGTCTTGTGCATGAGACAGAGGCACAGATGGATAACTTTCCAGATGGAAGGATCGGTTTTACAGAAATGCACGAAGCAGGAATCCGACTGGAACACATGTATCCTCTTGAAAAAAACAGGGCAGTAGAATTGTATCGTGAAGGTGCAGAAGTTTTTATATTACATGGAAATCCAGACAATCCAGAGCAGGCAGGACAGATTCTTGCAGAAACAGAAAATGCGATCCTGGGGCATGACGGTATCTTTGGTATTACGGAAACGGAATGGGAAGTACATAAAGAAAGAGAAGCAGCGATAGCCAGACAGGAAAAACTGGAACAGGATAGTGCAGAAAAGATTGATGAAACCTTACTTCTTCATGGAGAAAGCGGTCGTTTTGCAATCTATCAGATGGATACGGGTGGAGAGCATACTTATCAGTTTATGGGGGTTGAATCGGCTCAAAAATTAGGCTATAGCATTGATGGAAAAGACTACAGGATGGTGTATGCGGCTCCATGGACACCAACGATCACATTAGATGATATTTTTGAGAGATTTAATATCAACCGCCCAAACGATTTTCATGGACATTCCTTATCTGTAAGCGATGTTATAGTTATAAACCGGACGGCGGAAACAAAGGCTTATTATGTGGATTCTTTCGGCTTTGAGGAACTTCCGGACTTTGTACAGCAGAGAATGGAGATACTGGAAAATAATCATACCAGAGCCTATCCCCCAGTCTATAAAGGAACACTTGCTCAGGCAATGGAAGAACGGGATGTAGATGCCTATCTGGATTCCAGAAAGTTAAATATTGATTGTAAGAAAGCAATCGAGGAAGCAATCGCATTAAATTTTGATGGACTGCATTTAAAGGAAGATGCCGCAACACAAGTGCTGGAACAGTTTGGAGAAGAACGTATGACGTTTGTTATGGCAAATACGCTTCGGGAACTTTCTTATGATGGCAGATTTTCCAGACAGAACAAAGACTGGGCAGAGCATATCGAAATCCCGGAAAATATCAATCAGGGAAAGAATCTGAATCAAGATTATGTGATAGAAAGCCACCCGGCGGTGTTAGATGGATTTATTGATATGGCAAGGGCAGAGATCCGTATGCAGAAGATTGAACAGGCATTGGATGAAGCGGAAGTCACCATTACAGCAGATATCAGAGGATTTGAAGCAGATGGACATGCGGGAACCTGGCATACAGTAGATGAAAGAGAGTATGCAGGGGAGAAGTTCTTCTTCATGGAACATGATGAGTATGGTTCAGATGTGGCAGGGATTATTGTATCGGAACATGGTCAGCTTGTTGCAGAAGATCTCTGGAATGGATATGATGCAGGAGCATTGGAAGCTATTTCAGAATATCTGCAGGAGAAAGGAATTTCTGTAGAGGGACTTATGCCGGAACTGGAACCGGATGAACTGGCATATAAGATTGACGATAGGTATTTTGCAATCCAGAAAACAGAGGAAGGCTATGATTATACCTTTTATGCTTTGGATTACGATGAGATCGACGGCGGTGCTTATGACAATCCTGATATTTCTATGCGTCAGGCAATGGAAGATATTCTGGAAGATGAAGATATGTCCCTGGAAAATGCAGTTCCCGTTGATTATGAGGATTTGATGGCAGAAGTGGAAGAAGCAGGCGAACGGCAGATACAGCTGGCACAGTTATTAAAGAATTGTCCTCCAAGTATTTTCGAGGATTATGACCGGGAAGCGGCAGTGGATACCTGTGAGGGAATCGCCATGCAGTTTACCAAGAGCAAAGGGTATCTGACCGTACAGGCAACGGAAGAAGGGTATTTTTATATTTTTTATGATTCTGACCTGCACGAAATCCATTCCAATGATTATGATGATCCCAAAGCATCTGTTCAGAAAGCTACTTATGAAATCCTGAAAAGTGAAAGAATGGATGATATGGAATGTGTCAAAGTGGACTATAAAGAATTTGAGGCAATGACTATCCAACATTCAAAGAATCTATTACAGGCAGGTGAGCTTCGTGCGACTTCTGAGATTGGAAGAGATGAAGTAGCATTAAATGGTCTTAGCAGGGCAGAAGTGGAACGGGGTGTCTTGTATCACACACAGGGTATTCTGGAAGAGATGGGACTGGAAAATGAAGTAGAGCTGCTTGCTGCAAGAGTGCATGGTTCCAGAAGCAGAGGGAACTTTACAGAGATGATTCTGACCTTGATGTAGTGCTTTCTTACCGTGGTAATATCCGGGAGGATAGTTTCTTCAATGAATTAAATGCTCATGGCATCGCAATGGCAGGTATTAAGGTGGACATCAATCCTATCGCAGAAGAAAGAATCACTCTGGCAGAATATATGAAAGAGTCCGAAGCTTATCTTGATCAGAAGAAAATCGAAAAGCTGGCGGCTGATTTAGATAATTTCAGTTATGAATATGACACTTACGAATATAAAGATACCGTTGAGAACAGGGAAGAACAGGTGGAGAAAATCACAGAGGACATTCTGAATAAGAAAACAGGGTGTTTAAAGGACTGGCTGATTGAAGTATCGGAAGAATCTGATATAGACAGTGATGTGATAACTGCCCGGTCATTACTTTCCCGTCTGGAAAATGCAGAAACCCTTTCTATCTTTACCAGACAACCAGAACAGGAACAGCCAGAAGCTACGATTACTTTTTATGTAGCAGAGTGTATGGAGTTTCCGGTCATGGGAGAATACCATAATAATCTTACTCTGGAAGAAGCGATTAAGATTTATGAAAGTATTCCGGCAGATCGACTACATGGAGGCAAGGGGATTGGTTTTGACCTGCAGGACGGGGATAAAGATTATTCTGGAGAGTACGAACTGATGTGTTGGGACAGAGTAGACAGGGAACTGATAGATATGATTCCTCATTATAAGGAAAGTCCATTGGTACAGAAAGCAATCAATGATATGGAAAAATATCTTGCAGATAAAAAGAATAAGCAGGCAGAGATTACGGAAGAATTATCCGAAAAACAATCAGGAAAAAATATAGATGTTGAAAAAAATGCAGAGAAGAAAGTAACAAGAGAACCAGGAAGCATTAAAAAATCTGTTCTGCAGTCTTTAAAAGACTATCAGGCGAGAGTAAAGGCACAGGAAAAAGCACAAGAAAAAAATAATGAACATAAGAAGGGAGATATGGAATTATGATGGATATGTCTATGAATTTTGATATGGAAGAATGTATCGTAACTGCAATGCTTGATCAGGGCAACCGAATTGATACTATGGAAGCAATCGACCGGGTTATACCATTTCTTACAGGAGATTCGGAAATGATTATGCTGGTCTGCGAAACAATAAGAAAACTGTTCTGTATGAGCGATGAAGGCTACGAGGTTTTCCTCATGGATTTGGAAGAGTATAAAGAAGATTTAGAGTTGATGGAGGAGAGTGAAGCATGAACACAAGTCAGTGTGCAGTATATCAGGTGAAAGAAGCACCAGAGTACAGAAATGTCCGTTTCCGTTCTTATGCCAAATTAAAAAGTGAAGGAAAAGAGGTCAGGGCAGAAAATTATCAGCAGGTATATATTGGAAGAATCCGGCCGGGGGAAACTCCGGCGGATATAAAAACACGCTTGCAGAAACAGCGACCGAAGAACTTTAAGGGGCACTCTGTTGGATGCAGTGATGTCATTGTTCTTACGGACGATGGAAAAACGACAGCTTACTATGTAGATAAAGATGGATTTATCATTGTTTCGGATTTCTTCCAGATAAAAAATTCTTCAGATACAAAGCTGGATGTTGATACAAAAGGATATACCATCGAAAAGAAAAAAGGAACATGGCAGGTTGTCGATTACATTTTGATGAATGAAAGAAAATGGTTCCTGATGGAACACGAAGAATACGGACCGAGAGCTGCCTATGTGGTTCTCAGTGATGATGGTGCTGTTGTTATGAATGATAACTATAACGGACTCGATGCAGAGGCAAGAGAGAAAATTCAAAGTTTCTTAAAGCAACAGGAAGAGAAAAAACAGGAAACATCGCCACAGCAACAAACATCAACACCAATTGTACAGGAACAGCCGCCACAACAGAAGAGAAAAGAACCAGAGCTGGCAAACTGGCAGAAGGTCATGGACAACGGAGAATATCTCCGCAGTGCAGAGATGGCAGAAGAAGCCAATTACAATATGATCGACGGACTGATGAACAACGTCCGCAAGGTAAAAGATAAAAATAAACCAAGAGAATCCGTACTTGCCAAGCTCCGACTCAACCAGAAGAAAGTCGCAAAGCAGGGAAAGAAACAGACGCAGCAGAAAGCGATGACGGAGGATATGGAGAGGAAGAAAAAATAGTATTTGACAGAGGTGGTCTTGCTACATATGTGGCAGGGCCATTTTTGTTGAAAAAGCGCAGAAAACATTTATAATAATATGCAAAAGAATTAATATGGATGGAGGCAAGATATGAAATTTGTAATTGGAACTCCAAAATATAGTTGTATTAAGGATATAGAAGGTTTTGGTTCGTTTTTAGAACATGGACAACCGGAATTACAAAAATTTTTGAAGAATTTTTTGAATCTTGAGGAAATAAGAGTACAATGTTCTCATTTAGATGTAATTAAAGGATGGCTTAATGTTAAAAGTTTGAATTCAGTGAATGAAATAAAGGAAAGAGAGAATGAAATCTGCGTAGTTTCACAAATTTATGTGGATGATGAGTTAATTGCTTATTATCCATATGTTCTGGTGGGAAAATATATTAAAAAGATGAACTTAGCAAAAAATTTCTTCCCTAGAATAGCAGAAGCAATTTCTGAACAGTTAACAGCATGTTATCTTCAAAAATTTAAAGGTGGAGATTGGCTATTTGGTGATAAATTTGCACAAATGCTTATAGCAAACTGTGTTTCATCTAATTTACATAATGGAATAAAATTTGCACATTTAATTGAAAAAATAGAACAATTATCCGTTTCGACGTTTGAAGGAGAATATTTTTCAACTGGAGTGATTGTATCAAGTAATTTTGCTAAATATCGGGAAAGTAATTTTAAGTTTTGCGAAAAGCGAAGTATAGATACAATGAATAAAAGAGAATGGTTTTTAGCAGATGGCAGAACAAGTTTCTTTCTGATAGATATAAATAGTAATATAGAAGGCATATATGTGAATGAAAGTATGGATGGTAATAATTTTGTAGATAATTATTTTGAAAAGTATTACCTATACCCAAATTTGCATGATCCAGACTTTATAGTCAGAGCCATTGGAGCGAATGAAATATCTGTTTCTGATGCATATGGAAAGGAATATGTGAAAATCGAAAATGTTTGGCGTTTTAGGTACAAAAATAATTTTGCGGAATATTTGGAAGATAGTTTAGACATAAAAAAAGAAATATGTAATGCAATAATATATTATACTCTGAAATGTTCAAGAAATCATATAAGTACAATCATATGGATTCCAAAAAAATGCGATAAAGATAGTATTAAAGACTATATAACCGGTAATGGTATAAGCCTATGGGAAACAAAGCTAAATATCTTAAAAAGATCTAATGAAGTTCTAATAGATAAAATACTTGCAAGCGATGGGGCAATAGTAATTGAAAAAAATGGAGACATCATGTATGAAAGTGTTTTTGTTGATGTAGGAAAGGCTAAAGTATCTTTGAATACACTGGTAGGTACGGGAGAAACTGCAACTGCGTATTTAGCTCAAAATGGAGTGGCGATAAAAGTAAGTCAAGATGGCACGATAAAAATATACTCAGGGAATGATAAGTTCTATTTTTAATTTCTGACCAGAAAATACAAATATATTCGCTAAAAGGAGCAAAATCTCTCCTTTCGAGAGATTTGCTCTTCATTTGAAAGAAATGGAATTATAAATCCTGTTCTTTTTCAATATGATGTTCCTGCGCAGGCTTCTTTCCAAGAATCATATCAATATTAGCATCTACAGTCCTCAGTTCCCGTTCCTGATCACGATGGCTGAAAAAATCGGATCGTTGTACTTCACGCAGTTCTGTGAGTCGATCTTTTTCCGCATAGAGGGATTTCATGGAAGGAAGTTTCTGACCATTGGATTTTTCTTTCAGAACACGCAAAGCGGTTTCGTAAAGAGAGAGTTCCGCTTTATGCTCCTCATAAAATTTATTACGGTTGCGGCTTTTGCGGTACTGAGCATAGAGGTCTTTGTAGGCAAGGTACTGTCCTGTAAAATGAATCTGCTCGTTGACATTTTTGAGTTGTTGTTCGGTATCTTTCATCTTTTTACGGGCAAGGCTGGTTTGGCTTTCTGCATTTGTAAGAGCAGCATTAAAATCTGCTCTGGTGTCATACCCATGTTCCTGTATATAGGCAACGGTCTGAGCCATCTGTTTCAGATTCGTCAGTTTTACTTTTTGAGCATAGGCTTCGCTCTGCTGTGCTTTGATACAGGTTTGTAAATCTATCACAAGCCGGAGATCTGATTTTATGAAAACAAATGGAACAGGAGTCTGGGATGAATCGGAAGAAAGTGCCTGCTGTAAATTGGTAGCGGTATCCGAAACAGGTTGTTCCTGGACATTCTCTTTCTCTTTTGAGAGCGATTTTGTATTTTCCATAAATGTTTTCATGAGAAAATCTTCTTCATATCTGATTCCAAGATTTCTGCCAGTAACATATTTTTTACGGTCAGGGTGAAGGTAACTGTAACGTCCTCGACTAATTTTGAAAATGATGCGATACTTTTCTTCAAGAATTTTTGAAAATTCTTCGGGAGATTTTGCGATACTTGCAGCATTGTCAATCGCATCCCGGAGAAATTGCTTCTCTGTCTGGTATTTCGTTTCTTTTGGGGTAATCCCATCTTCACGCATCTTCTGGTTGAGCTTATCAAGTTTTTCCTGTCCCCGACGTTGTGCCCAGTATTCTTTTTCTGTGATTTTTCTTTCTGCAGGAGTGAGCAGATCAACTTGATGCAATCTCTCTTTTTGGCACATATCCATAACTTCTTGTTTTAAATGGGCAAGGTAGGCTGTGCTTAGATGATGCTTATAGCCAGCTTTTGATTCACAGGCATATTCCATGAATGGTTCTTCTGGTACATCATATTTCCGGATACTGTTGATTACGATGTGAATATGAATGTTGCCGCTTTCGTTGTGTCCATCTGTATGTGTACAGATTAAAGCCTGATGACCGGGAAAGTTTTTCTTTGCAAAAGTCAATCCAAGTTGCTGCGCCCGTTCACCGGTCAATCCGCATTCATCCCTGTCTTTCGGGTCAAAACTGATAATATAGTGATGAGATTTGATCTCATTGAAGTTCTGATTTTTATGGTAATAGCTGTTCAGTTCCTGACATTCAGAAGCAAAAGTAAACGGATCACAGTTTAGTCCATCCAGATAATACTCATCTCGGAGAATCATGTGCCCATTTTCATCCAATACAGGTTTTTGGGTATATTCGTTGTGTTGAAAAATAAGATACCGTTCCGATTCTCCATAGTCTGCATTTTTACTTGCGATATGTTTAATCACTGCCACGAAAATCACCTGCCATCTTTATCACTTCATATTTCATTTCATAAATATCTCGGATACATTTCTTTATTTCCCCACGCATTTCTGCCGATATGATTCCACCTTGGTTAAAATATCGGGCAATCTGGTTGAGGTTGCTGCCAATCTTGCCAAATTCTCCGATCAGTTTTTTTATTTCTGGAACATCAGCAACAAGTTCATATTTGATTGTTACCTGCTGATTGTCCAGAGCATTTCGTATAAATTCAGCCATGCTCATGTTGACGGCACTGGCTCGCTCCTGTAAAAGTTCATACTCCGTATCGTTCATGCGAATATGGATGCTGTTACTGCGGACGGTCTGTTCGTCTTTTTTCGGTCTTGTCATATTCTTTTCCTTTCTGCTGTACGGTTCCGGATACAGGAAGAAACATTCACAGAAGTCTGTGATAACAAAGGATGAAAATTCATCCTGCTGTGACCATGTACATGGGAACCAATATGTCTGCTTTTGATAGTAGCCGAGGGTATGGGGAAACGGAATCCCCATCAAGTTGCAAGTGGCCGATAAGCCTGTAAGGGTTATTGGGCTACGTTGCGAAACTTGCTCTAAGAATGTTTGCTCCTATATACAAGCCGATTTTAAGAAAAAAAGAGAAAGCAATAGTATATATCTGTGATTTTTTTGAAAAAGTAGTTGATGATTTAATTCTTATGTGCTAATATAATTATAGACCGTAGGAAGGCATGGGTCATGCCCGAATCCAAATATTCCATTGGCGGGATTAAGAATGGTATATCCATTCTTTTTTTTTACTATGAGAGAGGTGTTACAAATGCCAAATACAGAACAACCGATAGATTTAGAAACTCAAGTTATGCTGATGAAGAAATATGTAAACTTTCGACAAAGAAAAAAGATGGGAGAGTTTCTTGGGTATGCTGGATATTTCAGAGCAAGTCGTTATGGAAAATACCTTTTAACACAGGTCAATGCGTTTGGAAGTAAGGCTGATTCAAAAGTTTTCTTTGATCTTTATAATTTTGATGTACAATTAAGATTGTTGCTGTTTAAGTATTGTAAAAAGGCGGAGATTCGTTTTAAAAGTGCCATAGCCAATGCGGTTTCGTTAAAGACAGGAGATGCTGGCTTTTATTTGGATAAGCAATATTATACGCCAACAAAGAGTGAGAAGGATAAAAAGACCCGAAATAGAAATATTTTGTTTTTTCATACAAAATTTTTTGCAGGGTTAAAAAATGATGAGGAGAAACTGAGAAGGGATGTTGTAAAACACCCTGAACTGAAAGAATATCGTAAAGGTGGAACTCGTCAAAATAATGTATTACCTGTATGGGCTGCATTTTCTTATTTTGAAATGGGAACAATGGTGTTAATTTATTCATATCTGCGAGGTGATCTGAGAAAAGAAGTATTAGATTACACATATTCACAGAAGAATTATAAAAAAGAAGTGACAAAGCAGATGGATACATGGTTAGATGCAGTTAGAAATCTAAGAAATTATTGTGCTCATCATTCTATGTTAGTTGGAATGACTTCTTCTGTGGTGATTCCAGATAATAGGGATAGTTCAGATGTTCTTCCAGATAATACGAACCTTTATTCCAGATTGTATGCATTGAAGAAAATATTATCACAAGAAGATGCAAATATGTTGGAAACAGAACTAGATAGGCTTGTTTTAAGAGCAAAAATTAATGTATATAAAATGAATATACTTCCATCAAATTGGAAAGATTTATATGATAGGATATTGTTTTTGTAGGAATAATAAATTGGTTTAAGAATACAATAAAAATGACCGTAGGAAGGCGTGGGTCATGCCTGAATCCAAATATTCCATTGGCGGGTAGGCAGCTAAGAAAAAATAGCTGCCTATTTTACTATGTAAGATTAATTATTGGGGAATCAGAAAAACTTCCTGACGCACACTAAAAAATAGGAATGTGTCATATACAGAATATGTGGAGATGATTGTTCTTTTACACCAACAAAATCCGAACGACACAATAAAGATTGACTTAGTTCTGGGCGAACTGGATGTGACCAGTGCTGAGTTGAAAGCAACCCATCAGGAAATCAAAGATTATGTGCTGAAAAAATTAGTGCATATTTAAAGCGTGGAAATCTCTTTCGGGAGCTTTTTGCTGTTTCTAAGGAAATCTCTGTTTGAGATTTTAATATAACTGTTTGATTTGTAAAGCTGGCAATGATACAATTAGTATTATTTAAAGGAAAGTAGAGTGAATTATGAGTGAAAAGTTACTGATTGTTGAAGATGACAAAAAATTGAATGATGGAATACGTCTTGCGTTAAAGAATGATTCTTATTTTTTTATCAGTGCAGAACTTTACAGGAAGCAAGAAAAATTATAAACATGGAAGATATAGTATTAGTTTTATTAGATGTCAATCTGCCAGATGGAAA
>ERZ779885.3515-NODE-3515-length-13163-cov-4.743515_pt1 | contig 13163 bp, 10 predicted proteins | sample MGYA00511554_ERZ779885 | MGnify/ENA primary metagenome ERZ779885 (study PRJEB29588, sample SAMEA2160998) | human gut metagenome | biome: human gut; feature: human-associated habitat; material: faeces | place: Denmark | collected 2008/2010 ... | reverse complement strand
AATCCCGCCGTATCGACAATCAGCTGCGCGGTCGTTCCGGCCGTCAGGGAGACCCGGGTGAGTCCCGTTTCTACATTTCCCTGGAAGACGATCTGATGAGACTCTTCGGTTCCGAAAAACTGATGGGCATTTTCAAATCCCTCGGCGTACCGGAAAATGAGCAGATCGAGCACAAGATGCTTTCTTCCGCCATCGAAAAAGCGCAGAAGAAGATCGAGGGCAACAACTACGGAATCCGTAAAAACCTGCTCGACTATGACCAGGTCAATAACGAGCAGCGTGAGATCATCTACAAAGAGAGACGCCGCGTTCTGGACGGCGAGAGCATGAGAGACACCATCTTCAAGATGATTGCCGACACCATCGACAATACTGTGGATCTCTGCATCGGCGAGAACACCGAGCAGTCCGAGTGGGATCTGACCGAGTTAAATGAGATGCTGCTCTCCATCATGCCGGTGAAGGCAGTGACAAAAGAGCGCGTAGAGAAGATTTCCAAAAACGAGCTGAAACAGCAGTTAAAAGAGGAAGCTGTTAAACTCTACGAGGAGAAAGAAGCAGAATTCCCGGAGGAGGAGCAGATTCGTGAGCTTGAGCGTGTCGTTCTTCTGAAGGTTATCGACCAGAAGTGGATGGATCATATCGATGATATGGATCAGCTCCGCGAGGGTATCGGCCTGCAGGCATACGGCCAGAGAGACCCGAAGGTTGAGTACAAGATGGCAGCTTACGACATGTTTAACGAAATGCTCGAGTCCATCCAGCAGGATACCGTCCGTCTCCTGTTCCATGTACGTGTTGAGCAGAAAGTAGAACGTGAGCAGGTAGCCAAAGTGACCGGAACCAACAAAGACGAGTCCGGCCCGAGAAAACCGGTACAGCGCGCAGAGCGTAAGATCTATCCAAACGATCCATGCCCGTGCGGAAGCGGCAAAAAGTACAAACAGTGCTGCGGAAGAAAACCGGTTTGATAAAAGCAGAACAGCAGTGAGACGGATGAGCACGATCCGTTTGACAAAGCACGCAGCTTCCCTACCAGAAGCTGCGTGTCATACAAAATATAAAACAGAAAGCAGGTGAAGCTTGTGGTAGTTGAATTAGACCAGTTCAAAATGGAACTTGGCACATACGATAAACCATTAGTGGAAGTGAGGGATTCACTTTGACCTCGCTAACAAAGAGCAGAGGATCGAAGAATTAGAGCGTAAAATGGAGGAACCCAATTTCTGGGACAACCCTGAAGAAGCGCAGGAGCAGATGAAACAGCTGAGCAGCATGAAAGAGGACAGAGATACGTATCAGAAACTGGTATCCGCCAAAGAAGATATGGAAACTCTGATCGAGATGGGACAGGAGGAGGATGACGATTCCGTTGTTCCGGAAATCGCGGAAATGATGGAAGAGTTTAAGGCATCCTTCGATGCCATCCGCATTAAAACCCTGCTGTCCGGCGAATTTGACAAGGACAATGCGATCATCAAACTGAACGCAGGTGCAGGCGGAACCGAGGCGTGCGACTGGTGCGGCATGCTGTACCGTATGTACACCAGATGGGCAGAACGCAAAGGCTTTACGATCGAGGAACTCGACTTTCTGGACGGTGATGAGGCCGGTGTGAAGTCCGTGACATTCCAGGTCAACGGCGAAAACGCTTACGGTTATCTGAAATCCGAAAAAGGCGTTCACCGTCTCGTCCGTATTTCTCCGTTCAACGCGGCAGGAAAACGCCAGACATCGTTCGTATCGTGCGATGTTATGCCGGATATCGACAAAGAGATCGATGTTGAGGTTCGTGATGAGGATATTCGTATTGATACGTACCGTTCCAGCGGTGCCGGCGGACAGCACATCAACAAGACGTCATCGGCGATCCGAATCACGCATATGCCGACCGGCATCGTGGTTACGTGCCAGAATGAGCGTTCCCAGTTCCAGAACAAGGACAAGGCAATGCAGATGCTGAAAGCAAAATTGTATATGCTGAAACTCCAGGAGCAGGCAGATAAGCTGAGCGACATCCGCGGCGAAGTAACCGAGATCGGCTGGGGCAACCAGATCCGTTCTTACGTTATGCAGCCATACACCATGGTCAAAGACCACCGTACCAACGCAGAGACCGGAAACGTCGATGCAGTCATGGACGGCGGAATTGATCTGTTTATCAACGCATATCTGAAGTGGATTGCCCTCGGAACCGGAGCGAAAGAGGAAGAAGCATAATTCGGCTGTGGGCAGAGCACAGTGACAAGTAAAATAAGGAGCATTTTCACCAACAGAGGACGGAAATGCTCCTTTCTGTTTTGAAGCCAAAGGCAAACAGGAGGTAAAAGTATGGGTATTATCAGAGCAGCAGTCAATGCAGTACACGGCAGTCTCGCCGATCAGTGGCTGGAGACCGTGGAACCGTATGAGATGGGGGAACATACGGTATTTACAGAGGGAATTCTGGTAAGAAAAGGCCAGAATAAAAAGGGAAGCCAGACGATTTCAAACGGTTCTGTGATCCATGTCTATGACAATCAGTTCATGATGCTGGTGGACGGCGGAAAGATCATTGATTACACCGCAGAGCCGGGCTACTTTACTGTAGACCAGTCATCGTCTCCGTCGATGTTCAGCGGATCGCTTGACGCAGCCGTAAAAGATACGTTTGAGCGCCTGAAATTCGGCGGCCAGACCCCGCATGAGCAGAGAGTTTTCTATATTAATCTGCAGGAAATCAAGGGAATCAAATTCGGAACGAGAAATCCGGTCAACTATTTCGACCAGTTCTACAATGCCGAGCTGTTCCTTCGGGCACACGGTTCCTATTCCATCCGCATCGTCGATCCGCTCCGCTTCTACGCAGAGGCTGTGCCGAGAAACGCATCCCGCGTAGAGATCGAGGATATCAACGAGCAGTATATGAACGAATTTTTAGAGGGCCTGCAGTCCTCGATCAATCAGATGGCAGCCGACGGCATCCGCATTTCGTTCGCAGCATCCAAGAGCGCCGAGCTGTCCCGCTACATGGCAGATGCGATGGATGAGAGCTGGCGGGCAATGCGCGGCATGGAGATCCAGTCCGTGGCAATCGCAAGCCTTTCCTACGATGAAGCTTCCCAGAAACTGATCCAGATGCGTAACGAAGGTGCGATGATGTCTGATCCATCGATCCGTGAGGGCTATGTACAGGGAGCGATGGCACGCAGTATGGAGAAAGCAGCAGCCAACCCAAACGGAGCCATGAACGGCTTTATGGGTGTTCAGATGGGCATGAATGCCTTCGGTTCCTCGTTTGCATCGGCGTCCGCTTCGAATCAGCAGCAGATGCAGCAGCAGGCGGCAGCCAAGGCACAGCAGGAAGCTGCAAAAGGCGTATGGAAATGCTCCTGCGGAACGGAGAACACCGGCAATTTCTGCTCAAACTGCGGAAGTGCAAAGCCGATGGTGTGGATCTGCGGCAAGTGTGGAACCGAGAACAGCGGTAAATTCTGTTCGAACTGTGGCAGCCCGAAACCGGAAGCGGCAGGAAAATGGGTCTGCGCATGCGGAACGGAGAATACCGGCAAGTTCTGCTCGAACTGCGGAAAACCAAGACAGTAAAAGAAAACAGATAACCATCCAATACAACAGCGGCTCCGGGGAAGGAGGGATAGAATATGGAGGTTATTACATACAAATGCCCGAACTGCGGAGGCGATCTGACCTTCGATCCGGCAAGCGGAAAGTATAAATGCGAGTACTGCCTGTCCTCGTTTACACAGGAAGAAGCCGAAAAGGCGAACCCGAAAGCAGCGGAAGCGCTGAACGGGGAGGACGATGCTGCCGGTGCACAGGAAGCATCCGATGCACAGAAGGAAAGCAGTACGGAGGAAACAAAAGGGGAAACAGAGCAGGGCGAAGCAGTTGTCTACACCTGTCCGAACTGCGGCGCTGAGATTGTGACCGATGCGACGACGGCAGCGACATACTGTTTCTACTGCCACAACCCGGTGGTGCTTTCCGGCCGGCTCTCGGGAGAATATATGCCGGATTTCGTGCTGCCGTTTAAGATCAGCAAGGAGCAGGCAATCGAGAAATTTTTGTCATTTGCGCGGAAGAAACGCTTTATTCCGAAGGACTTTTTCGAGAAAAACCAGGTACAGAAGATGACGGGTGTCTATTTCCCGTACTGGATTTACGGCGGAGACTTTGAGACGGATTACATGGCACACGGCCGGAAGGTGAGAGTCTGGCAGACCGGTGATGTGGAGTACAAAGAGACCAGCATCTACGATGTCCGCCGGGAGGGCGAGGTCCGCGTGGACGGTCTGTCGCGCAATGCACTGAACAAGGCCGACCGCGATCTGATCGAATGCGTGCAGCCCTATCGTCTGGAGGAGATGCAGCCGTTTTCTATGGGCTATCTTTCCGGATTTCAGGCGGAAAAACGTGATATCGAACAGGCGCAGATCGCACCGGAACTGAAAAAAGAACTGGAGACGATGGCGCGCGGCGCAATGCGGAACGAGGCGAACGAGTATCTCTCCCTCGAGCAGGAGAAAATGAAGCTTTCTCCAAAGCGGGAGGACTGGCGTTACGTACTGTTTCCGGTCTGGACACTGACGTATCCGGGAAAAGACGGGAAGGTTTACTACTATGCGATGAACGGCCAGACCGGAACGATCAACGGCGATTTTCCCTATGAGCGGAAGAGAGCCCTTCTGACGTCGGCTGTGAGTGCTCTTCTGGTCCTGATTGTGATGCTGATAGGAGGGTATTTCGCATGAGAAGAATGAAAAAAGCAGGACAATATCTGCTCGGAATTTTTGCGGCCCTTCTGCTGTGCGGAGTTTTTTCTGTGAATATTGTAAAAGCCGAATCCCAGTATGTCTACGACAATGCATCACTTCTTTCCGATGAGGAGGAGCAGGACCTCGAGAGATCCTGCGCGGAGTTCGAGAACAATACGGAAATTCATATGGTCATCCTGACCGAGCGCAGCAGCGGTTCCGAGGACTGTCAGGCGATTGCAGATGATTTTTATGACAAAAAGTATCCGAAAGAGCCAAACGGTGTCTGCTTCCTCATCGACATGGGACAGCGCCAGATCGTGATTTCGACGTCCGGTATTATGCAGTATTATATGTCGGACACGGAAATTGACGATATTCTGCAGGCGGCGCAGGGGTACGCGAAAGACGGCGACTATGCGGGAACTTTTGCAAAAATGATTACGATGACGCAGGAATGCTTCGACCGCGGCGTTTCCGATGCGGACTATCTGATTACAGAAGATGGTTCCATTATTCATTACCGTAAGATCAACAGCACGGAGGCTCTTATTGCTGTTATCGCAGCTGCTGCGACAGGAATTCTTGTTTATTTTGGAATTTGGAAAAGCTATCGACGAAAGAAAAACCGTGGTGCAAAGAGTTATGCGGATCTGAAGCGCGTGAAAATCAGAGACCGCAGGGATGCACTGATCGATCGCCATGTATCGATGCACAAAATCCAGAAGGATGATGGCAACCACGGCGGAGGCGTTTCTGGCGGCGGAGGTGGCGGTGGAAGCACCGTTCACACTTCGTCAAGCGGAAACAGCCACGGCGGCGGAAGCATTGGCTTCTGAAAAGCGATTCGAAAAAATTCCTTGCGTATTGTGTCGGAATATGGTACGATCTTTCCTGTGAAAACAAATGTATTTCCTGGAAAGAGTATAAAGGTAGAGGATTGCCATGAGAGAAGAAAAAACAAAGTACTATGTAATCAAAGAAAAAGCGGTTCCCGAGGTCCTTTTGAAGGTCATCGAGGCCAAACGGTTGATGGATATGCAGGAGCTTACCGTGCAGCAGGCAACGGAAAAAGCGGGAATCAGCAGAAGCTCTTTCTATAAATACAAAGATGATATTCTTCCTTTTCATGACAATGCAAAAGGAAAAACGATTACGTTTATTCTGCAGATGGACGATGAGCCGGGACTGCTTTCCGATGTGCTGAAGATTATCGCCGGGTTTCACGGAAACATTCTGACCATTCATCAGACGATTCCGTTAAACGGCGTGGCGTCACTGACAATCAGCGTGGATATCGCGGAAGACCGGGGAGACGCGTCGGAGATGATTAACGAGATTGAGTCCAGACAGGGAGTTCATTATTTTAAAATATTAGGACAGGAGTCCTGAAAAGAAAAAGCAAGAGAGGGACAAAAGAGATGATTCAGATTGCAGTATTAGGATATGGCACCGTTGGTTCCGGCGTGGTAGAAGTCATCAACACGAACCATGACAGCATCAACAAGAGAGCAGAGAACGAAATTAATATCAAATATGTCCTGGATTTAAGAGATTTCCCGGGAGATCCGGTTGAAAAAGTGCTGGTACACGATTACGAAGTGATCGCAAACGACCCGGAGGTTGATATTGTTGTTGAAGTAATGGGCGGTGTGGAGCCGGCTTACACCTTCACAAAACGTGCGCTGGAGGCTGGAAAGAGCGTCTGCACATCCAACAAAGAACTGGTTGCAAGACATGGCACAGAGCTTCTCGCGATCGCAAAAGAGCACGGTGCAAATTATCTGTTTGAGGCAAGCTGCGGCGGCGGTATCCCGATCATCCGTCCGTTAAACTCCTCCCTGACTGCAGATGAGATCGATGAAGTAACTGGTATCTTAAACGGTACGACAAACTACATCTTAAGCAAAATGGCAAGCGACGGTTCCGATTTTGCCGATGTGTTAAAAGAGGCACAGCGCCTTGGCTACGCAGAGCGCAACCCGGAAGCAGACGTAGAAGGCTACGATGCCTGCCGTAAAATTGCGATTCTTTCTTCTCTTGCCTATGGAAAAGAAGTCAATTACGAAGAGGTTTACACCGAGGGAATCACAAAGATCACCGCAGAGGATATCAAATATGCGACCTCGATGGGAACCGCAATCAAACTGCCCGCAACAAGCCGCAAGGTGGGTAATCAGTATTACGCCATGGTAAGCCCGGTGATGATTGACGCGAAAAACCCGCTGTACAGCGTAAACGGTGTCTTCAACGCCATCTTCATCCACGGAAATGTACTGGGTGATGCGATGTTCTACGGAAGCGGAGCAGGAAAGCTTCCGACCGCAAGTGCCGTTGTAGCCGATGTCGTAGACTGCGCAAAGAACAAAGGCAGAAACATCATGATGAGCTGGAGCGAGGAAAAACTGGACCTGCTGCAGATCGATGATGTAAAGAGCCGCTTCTTCGTCCGCGTGTCCGGCCACGCCGCAGAGCGCCAGAGTGAGATCGAGGAGCTGTTCGGAAAAGTAGAAATCGTAGCAGTTCCAAGTCTGTCCGAGGAGTTCGCATTCATCACAGGCGAAATCACAGAGCAGGAGTACAGAGAAAAAGCAGAGAAACTCGACGGAATCCAGAGCAGAATCCGCGCGAGAATTTAAGATCTCGAAATAGACATAACTAAAAAGACGTTTCACAGCCGTAAAGCAAGGGGTGTGAAACGTCTTTTTAATTATCTTAAGATTTATTTTTAAAGATCTGTGCCGGATCCAAAGGAATCCGTATCATATCCCACCGGTTCCGATGCCGGATACAGGATATCTTTCCGTTCCTGATAGAACGCAGCCATCGTGATCTGCATATACGGCATCACCCATAAGAAGCCGATAGCGCAGGAGCAGGATGCAAGGATCTCAAGTCCTAAAAAGCTGAGGAGCAGCAGAATGTAGCGGAAGAAATTCTTTTTCATCAGCACAAAGCTCTGACGGATCGCCTGGATCGGGCCGATGCCGGGAGCGTCGTTCATCACGAAGGTGGAAAGGGAAAACGGAACCAGCACCAGCGTGGAAACGAGAGAGCCGATCAGCTTATAAACGTAAACATTCATGAGCGAAGAAAGCTCGGCATCAATGGAAAGTGCTGTTCCAAGCGTCAGTTCCGCACTCGGGGAGGAAAGATACTGGAAGCCTGGAATGCTGGAAATCAGGGCGATCACGGAGCTGATGCCGTTGATGATAAGGAACATCAGCACGTACTGGTCCGGGTGGTGATAGAAAGCGTAGAGCATATCACCGACGGAAATCGGTTCCCCGCGCAGCGTCGAGAGGCAGATTTTTAAGTAGCCTGCCTGGAAGAGGCTGAGGAGCAGGGAAAACAGGAACAGCGTCAGATTCAGGAAAATGATATCGTACAGCGTTGTGCCTGAAAAAATCAGCGTCGGGATGAGGGAGCAGGAGAAGGTGAGAAACAGGTTGATCGCGGTTGCGCCCACCAGCGTGCCGCATCGGCCTGCCATGGCCTCACGGGCCTGCTTTTTCAGTTCTGAAAATTTCTGTTTTTGTCCGTTCATGAAAAATCCTTTCTGGTACCTAGATGGTATTTCCGTCGGTGGTTGTTCCGTTGTCCGGTGTCATCTGGTATTCCTGCATGTACTGATTGTAATACCGCTCGAGCAGGTTGGTGCTGCCGCCGCTGACCATGTTGAAAAGCAGGAAAGCATACATGATGCAGATACCGACAATTATGCCGATGGTACAGCCCGCCAGACCGGCTTTTGCCGTGCCGCTCATGCGTCCTGCGCCGCGGCTTAAAAGGGCGAAGATCACGCCGAGCGAGCCGAAAAACAGGGAACCCATGTTGAGCATGAACAAAAAGGAGCAGATCGCCATGACCATCGAAGCGGCCGCAAGGGCCTGCGAACCCGTCCTGCGCGGCGGCTGTACGGGAGGCTGCTGCTGGTAATGCTGATACGGTCCGGGACGCTGGCCCTCAGGCACGCCGTACGGATGGGAGGACTGATAGGAATCTCCGGACTCATTGGTGTTTGGATCGTAATTTTCTGGTGTCATAAAATGTCCTTTCTTCTGCAAAAAAGCGCGGTTTCACACGCAGTCTGTCAAAAAAGCTATAGTAAAGATTTTATCATGTAAGGTTGACAAAAACAAGACCTATTGATAAGGTAATAGAGTGGCTGTTCCGCCAAGGGTCCCGCTTTTTATGCGGGAAAAACAGAGAAGGAACAGCGTGTTTTGGAAGAGACAACAGGAGGAATTTACCTATGGATATGAATCAGGTATTGGCAGCCGAGCTGAACGTCAAACCGTGGCAGGTAGAAGCTGCAGTGAAACTGATTGACGAGGGAAACACGATCCCTTTTATTTCACGATATCGAAAAGAAGCAACAGGTTCCTTAAACGATGAGATACTGCGAAATCTGTACGACCGTCTGATGTACCTGCGCAGTTTAAATGACCGCAAGGCCGTTGTCCTGGCGAGCATCGAGGAGCAGGGCAAGCTGACCGCAGAACTGAAAAAATCCATCGAAGAGGCCGCAACTCTCGTGGTTGTAGAGGATTTATACCGCCCGTACCGCCCGAAACGCCGGACGCGTGCGACGATCGCAAAAGAAAAAGGATTGGAGCCGCTGGCGAATATCATTCTTCTGCAGATGACAAAAGAGCCGCTCGAAAAAGAGGCAGAGGCTTTTGTTTCAGAAGAAAAGGAAGTCAAAACGGCAAAAGACGCCATTGCTGGTGCCTGCGACATCATCGCCGAGAGCATTTCCGATGAGGCCGATTACCGTATGGAGATCCGCCGCAGAACCGAGGCGAAGGGCCTGATCGTCTCGACAGCAAAGGATGAGAAAGCAGAGTCCGTTTACGAGAATTACTATGAGTTTTCCGAGCCGGTATCGAAAATTGCCGGACACCGTGTGCTGGCACTGAACCGCGGTGAGAAAGAAAAATTCCTGAACGTCAAAATTGAGGCGCCGACGGAAGAAATCCTGCGTTATCTCGAGAAAAAAATCATCACCAAAGAGAATCCGCAGACAAAGCCGGTTCTGCAGGCGACCATCGAGGATGCCTACAACCGTCTGATCGCTCCGGCCATCGAGCGTGAGGTCAGAAATCAGCTCACCGAAAAGGCAGAGGACGGTGCGATCAAGGTCTTTGGAAAGAACCTTGAGCAGCTTCTGATGCAGCCGCCGATCGCAGGCCAGGTTGTCCTTGGATGGGACCCGGCGTTCCGTACGGGATGCAAGCTGGCCGTTGTCGATGCGACTGGAAAAGTGCTCGATACCACCGTGGTTTACCCGACCGCGCCGACGAACGAGAAGAAGATTGCGGCAGCGAAAGCCACTGTAAAAGATCTGATCCACAAATACGGCGTCACCCTGATTTCTGTCGGAAACGGAACTGCAAGCCGTGAGTCCGAGCAGATCATCGTCGAGATCTTAAAAGAGATCCCGGAGAAGGTTGCGTATGTGATCACAAACGAGGCAGGAGCGTCCGTTTACTCCGCAAGCAAGCTGGCAACCGAGGAATTTCCAAACTTTGATGTCGGACAGCGAAGCGCCGCTTCCATCGCACGCCGTGTGCAGGATCCGCTGGCAGAGCTTGTCAAAATCGATCCGAAATCCATCGGTGTCGGCCAGTATCAGCACGATATGAACCAGAAGAAGCTCGGCGAGGCGCTCGGCGGTGTCGTTGAGGACTGCGTGAATAAAGTCGGTGTCGATCTGAACACGGCATCCGCGTCGCTGCTGGAATACATTTCCGGTGTCAGCAAGGTGATAGCAAAAAACATCGTGGCATACCGCGAGGAGAACGGCCGTTTCGAGAGCAGAAAAGAGCTCCTGAAAGTGGCAAAACTCGGACCGAAGGCGTTTGAGCAGTGCGCGGGCTTTATGCGAATCACCGGCGGCAAAAATCCGCTGGACGGCACAAGCGTTCATCCGGAGAGCTATGAGGCAGTAGAGAAGCTGTTTGCAAAGTTAAATATGAAGACAGAGCAGATCAGCGAGGGACCGACGGCGTTCTTCATCAAAGATTACAAAAAGATGGCAGAGGAGATCGGTGTCGGCGAGATTACGCTGCGCGATATCATCAAAGAGCTGCAGAAGCCTGGCCGTGACCCGCGTGACGAGATGCCGCGCCCGATCCTGCGCACCGACGTGCTCGATATGAAGGACCTGAAGGTCGGCATGATCTTAAAGGGAACCGTGCGCAACGTCATTGACTTCGGTGCATTCGTCGATATCGGCGTGCATCAGGACGGACTCGTCCACATTTCCCAGATGACGAAACGCTTCATCAAGCATCCGCTGGAGGCTGTGAGCGTCGGCGATATCGTGGAAGTGAAGGTCATCAGCCTTGATCTGGCGAAGAAGCGGATCGGGCTGTCGATGCTGCTGGATAAATAAAGTGTGATACGTGGGCTGCCCGAAAGAAAACAGGGGCAGCCCGCGGTGTATCAAAGGGGGATTACCATGAATGAGGAAGAAGTGCTGGTAGGACGGATTCAGGATCTGGCAGAGCAGTGTTATCACAGGGATGTTCCGTCACACACGGAGTTTCTGACGCTGGCGGAGCAGGATCTGTTCTACCGTACGGTAAATAAAATCCCGGGCGTGCGTTACGTGCTGTCCGGCGGATACGAGGCGGCAGAGCGGAAAGCGGCGCTGTTTCTGCCATCCTATGCAGAGGACGGTGATGCGTCGATGCTTCCGATCGCAGTCGTGCGCATCAGCCCGCTGAATGAAAAATTTGCGGATGCGCTGTCACACCGTGATTTCTTAGGATCACTGATGAATCTCGGCGTGGAGCGGTATAAGCTGGGAGACATTCTGATCGATGGAAACCAGGCGTATCTGATCTGTATGGCGGATATGGCGGACTACATCTGTGCGGAGCTGAAAAAAGTGCGCCATACGAGCGTGTACTGTGAAGTCGAGGCGGGACTGCCGGAGGAGCTGACGGAGCCGAAAACCGAGCGGAAAGAAGGCTCCGTCGCTTCCGTGCGGCTCGATGCGGTGCTGTCGCTGGCGTTCAGCAGTTCGCGGAGCAAAATGGTGCCGCTGATCGAGGGCGGCCAGGTGTTTATCAACGGAAAGCTGGTGACATCGCCGAGTGCGTCATTAAAAGAGGACGATCTCGTGACCGTGCGCCATATGGGAAAATTCCGCTATGTGGGCGTGCAGAACCAGACGAAAAAGGGAAGGCTGTACGTGGCTGTTGAACGATTTGTCTCATAATAGATATTTTGAGGGATTTTACAGGAAAAGACCATTGACAGTGTTTGTAAAAAGACGGTATTATAGAGGGTATGTAGAAGGTCCGCAGTTATGAGAATTTTCATGAAATTTTTCATACAGAAGCGGACTGCGAAGATTACGTATCAGGAAGGCAGGAAGAAAAAATGGGAAAAATTATACTGACCGGCGACCGACCGACCGGCAAGCTGCATGTAGGACATTACGTTGGTTCACTGCGCCGCCGCGTGGAGCTGCAGAACTCCGGTGAATTCGATAAAATTTACATCATGATTGCAGACGCACAGGCGCTGACCGACAATGCGGACAACCCGGAGAAGGTGCGCCAGAACATTCTGGAGGTAGCACTGGATTACCTTTCCTGCGGACTTGATCCGGAAAAGAGCACCATCTTTATCCAGTCTCAGATTCCGGAACTGTGCGAGCTTTCTTTCTATTATATGAATCTCGTTACGGTTTCCAGACTGCAGAGAAACCCAACCGTAAAATCGGAGATCCAGATGAGAAACTTTGAGGCGAGCATCCCGGTTGGATTCTTCACCTACCCGATCAGCCAGGCAGCCGATATCACTGCATTCAAGGCAACGACCGTTCCGGTTGGAGAGGATCAGATGCCGATGATCGAGCAGACACAGGAGATCGTCCACAAATTCAATACGGTTTATGGCGAGGCACTTGTGCAGCCGAAGATTATGCTGCCGGAGAATGATTCCTGCAGACGTCTGCCGGGTATCGATGGAAAAGCGAAGATGAGCAAATCGCTCGGAAACTGCATTTACCTGTCCGAGGAGCCGGATGAGATCAAGAAAAAAGTCATGAGCATGTACACCGACCCGGATCACATCAAGATCACCGACCCGGGCAAGATCGAGGGAAATACCGTATTTACTTATCTCGATGCATTCTGCCATCCGGAGCACTTCGAGCGCTATCTGCCGGATTACGCAAATCTCGACGAGCTGAAAGCACATTACCAGAGAGGCGGCCTTGGCGATGTCAAAGTGAAGAAGTTCCTGAACAATGTACTGCAGGAGACCTTAGAGCCGATCCGCAATCGCAGAAAAGAGCTGGAAAAAGACATTCCGGCGATCTATGAGATGCTGAAAAAAGGCAGCGAAGAGGCAGAAAAAGTTGCCGCTCAGACACTGGCGGAAGTCAAA
>ERZ779885.3514-NODE-3514-length-13166-cov-3.249638_pt1 | contig 13166 bp, 7 predicted proteins | sample MGYA00511554_ERZ779885 | MGnify/ENA primary metagenome ERZ779885 (study PRJEB29588, sample SAMEA2160998) | human gut metagenome | biome: human gut; feature: human-associated habitat; material: faeces | place: Denmark | collected 2008/2010 ... | reverse complement strand
TTGAGCGAGTGAAAATAAAAATGTACAACCTTAAATCAGTTCTTATGCGACAAGATTCTTCATAATAAAAACGGAACCGAAAAATGGTCGAGATTTTCCGGTTCCCCAATTAATACTCCATTTACGAGAATGGCGATTAGGCCATAAAACGGATTGTATCAATTTAAAAAAATAATATATGTTCAAAAGTAGAAAAAATCAATGTAGCTATATAATTTTTTTGGCTCTATTTCTGTTTTTTAATCCTATTTTGGTATTAGCTCAGACAGGAAGTGTCACTCTTTCCATGAAGAATGCTACATTAAAGCAATTTTTTGAGGCTGTAGAGAAGCAAACCACATATATATTCTCTTATCGGGATGCTATAGTGGAAGGAAAGAAGGAGGTAACTTTAAACGTGACGAATCAGCCGATTCAGCGTTTGTTGGATGATGTATTGCATCAAAGGGACTTGCAATATACGATGACAGGCCATTCAATTGTCGTAACTTTAAAGACTGCAGGTAAAGTAAAGCAGGTATCTGGTACTGTGGTGGATAGTAACGGCGAACCGATTATCGGAGCGAATGTTGTTGAGAAAGGGACTACGAATGGAACGGTAACGGATATCTCGGGAAATTTCTCATTAAATATAGATGATACCGGTATTTTACAGATCTCGTATATTGGGTTTAATACTCAAGATGTAGCAGTGAACGGAAAATCAAGTTTAATGATAAACTTGAAGGAAGATACTCAAAAACTGGATGAGGTAGTCGTAGTGGGGTATGGTACGATGAAGAAGAAAGATCTCACCGGTTCGGTAACAGCTGTTAAAGGAGACGAACTTGCTGCCCGTCGTACCACCCAACTTTCCACAGCTTTGCAAGGCGCGCTTTCCGGAGTAATGGTCAGTCGTGACAATGGAGCTCCCGGTAGTAGTGCTTCTATCCAGATACGTGGTGTAACAACTATTGGTGATTCCAGTCCGTTGGTGATTATTGACGGAATTCCGGGTGATATCAACTCCGTAAATCCTGAAGACGTAGAAAGTATGTCCGTATTGAAGGATGCTGCTTCGGCTTCGATCTACGGTTCACGTGCCGCAGCCGGTGTAATTGTCATCACGACCAAACGTGCCAAGAGCGGTGATGTGGCTTTGAGTTACAACTTTGAGTACGGGTGGGAAATACCGACTAAGTTGCCTACCTATGTAGGAGCCCAGCGTTACATGGAAATGGTAAATGAAACACGCTATAACGATAATCCAGACGGTGGATGGTACCAAACATATACGGAAGATGAAATTACCAACTGGAGCATAAATAATGCGACTAATCCGGACAAATATCCTATGACGGATTGGGGAGATATTCTGTTGAAAAGCTCCGCACCCCGGCAGACACATACTCTAAGCATTGTTGGTGGGGGTAAGATTATTCGTACAAAAGCCTCTTTCCGCTATGACAAAACGGACGGCCTCTATGTAAACAAGGAATATGACCGTTTTATGGTACGCGTGAATAATGATTTCAATATAAATAAATATATTTCCGCAAATCTGGATTTGAACTTTTCCCGTTCTAAAGCTCTCTCGCCTAATTCCAACCCCATGGGGGCAGGTGGACGAAACATTCCGCCAATTTATGCTGCTACATGGACCAATGGCTTATGGGGTGATGTGAAAGATGGAGAAAATATGCTGGCCAAAATTACAGATGGCGGCACTTTTACCAACTGGGGAACCAATATTGGCGGTAAACTCGGTATTGACATAACTCCTGTCAATGGGCTGAAAATATCAGCAGCCGTGGCGCCCAATTTCAATAATGTAAAGAAGAAAACTTTTGTCAAACAGATTCCATACACCCGTTCAGAAGATCCGAATACCACTGTTGGTTACATGGGAGGTTATCGCACTACCAATTTGACGGAAAATCGTAATGACAGCCATGATATAACAACACAGTTCTTTGCCAACTATGCCAAGACACTGGGGCGCCATGATTTCTCTGTCATGATCGGTTACGAGGATTATTATGCTTTCTGGGAAAACCTGGATGCATCCAGAGACCAGTACCAGTTGACAAGCTATCCTTACCTGGACCTCGGTTCGGAGGATTATCGGGATAATGGTGGCAATGCGGAAGAATATGCTTACCGCTCATTATTCGGACGCATGACCTATAGCTATGCAGACCGCTATCTTATCCAAGCAAATCTCCGCCGGGATGGTTCTTCACGTTTTGCATCCAATTGTCGTTGGGCCAATTTTCCTTCCGTGTCACTTGGTTGGGTAATTTCTGAAGAGAAGTTTTTCAAGAATATAAATATGGATTGGTTTTCTTACCTGAAATTGAGAGGCTCTTGGGGAAAACTGGGAAACGAACGTATCGGGGCTTATGACGATGACGGTAACTTTATTTATAATTATTACCCTTACCAGGCTGCAATTGATTACAGCACTGCACTATTTCAGAATTCACAGGGGATTGTTTCTTCCGTGACTACGGCCGCACAGCAGAAGTATGCCGTACGAGATATTTCATGGGAAACAACAGAAAGCTGGGATATCGGTTTAGATGCTAATTTTCTGGATAACCGTCTGCACTTCTCCGCTGACTATTATAGAAAAAATACGAAGGACATGTTGCTGGCACTGGAAATTCCACACTTCATCGGCTACGACAACCCGGAAGTCAATGCCGGAAACATGCACACTACCGGCTATGATATTGAAGTTGGCTGGAGGGACAAAGTCGGTGATTTCACTTACTCCATTTCCGCTAATCTGTCAGATTTTACCTCCAAAATGGGAAACCTGAATGGTACACAGTTCCTAGGCAATCAGGTAAAAATGGAAGGAAGTGAATATAACGAATGGTATGGTTACGTAAGCGATGGCTTGTTCCTGACTCAGGAAGACGTGGACAAGTCGCCCAAACTGAACAACAGCGTCAAAGTGGGTGATATTAAGTACAAGGATATTTCCGGACCGGACGGTGTCCCCGACGGAGTTATCTCACCTGAGTATGACCGTGTACTTTTGGGCGGTTCCCTGCCTCACTATATGTTTGGACTCACTTTCAATGCTGCCTATAAAGGCTGGGACTTTGGATTGACACTACAAGGTGTTGGAAGTCAGAAATCTCAAATCAGTGCTGCAATGATTGAAGGGCTTCGAGACAACTGGCTCAATTTCCCTACTATTCTTGACGGCAATTATTGGAGTCCGAAAAATACGGATGAGCAGAATGCGACAGCCAAATATCCGCGCCTGACTCGCACCAATCGGGATGCTAATTTCTGTATGTCTGATTATTGGCTTTACAACGGTCGGTACATTCGTTTAAAAAATCTCTCTGTCGGTTATACGCTCCCCAAAGCATGGACTACGAAGGCGTGTATGAATACAGTCCGTCTTTATGTAAGCGGAAGTGACCTGTTTACCATCAGTAATGCCCCCAAAGGATGGGATCCGGAAGTAAGTACAGAAGGGTATCCTATTACCACCTCTCTAATATTTGGTGTTTCTATTAATTTCTAGCCATAAAAAACATGAAAAAGTTACTCTTATATATCGGGGCAGGAATACTCTTACTCTCTGCCTGCCATGATCTCAATTTAAATCCATTGTCAAGCGGTTCTACTGAAAACTGGTATTCCACGGAAACTGAAGTGCAGATGGCCGTTGATGAGTTATATCGATATGACTTCTGGCCGGAAGACGGACAACAACAGACCGACTGGTCGGACGACTATACTTCACGCGATCTCCTGACCTCTTTTGATGACGGAACTCTAAATGGACAAAATGCTTGGGTTACCAGTTTATGGGGCAATCAGTACAAAGCTATTTCACGTGCCAATGCAGTTATTGAGAAATCGCATCGTGCTATCGAAAATGGCGCATCTGCCACTACTATTAACCGCCTGATTGCCGAAGCCAAATTCCATAGAGCTGCCGCTTATGCCAAACTGATTGTAAAGTTCGGTGACTTACCATTGGTATTAACCGATGTAAGTACAGAAGAAGGGTTGACAATGGGACGTACGGATAAATCCATCGTATTGGCACAAATCTATAAAGATTTTGATGATGCAATTAGTGTGCTTCCAACTTCCTATACTGACCAACAGCGAGCCACCCAAGGTGCTGCACTGGCACTAAAAGCCCGGGTTGCCTTGATTATGGAAGATTGGGAAACAGCGGCCGATGCAGCCAAGGCGGTTATGGACTTGAATATTTATGAATTGCATCCCGATTTTGGCAATCTTTTTTTGTCTACTACAAAAAACTCGAATGAATTTATTTTCAAAATTCCACGTGATGCTACATATGACATTTATCTGGGAACAGGAAACGGAGGAGTTAACCAGGTATACAATGATCTACCCCGTAACGTAGGAGGATGGACGCAGACCTGTCCGTCATGGGAGTTACTAGCTGCATTCACCTGTACCGACGGTCTGCTTATTAACGAATCACCACTCTTCGATCCGCATGAACCATTTGCAAATCGTGACCCACGTTTAGCAGAAACCATTGTACCATTTGGTTCCAACCACCTCGGTTATGAATACAACCCACACCCGGAGGCACTGACGTGTATGAACTATAATACGGGTGAAATCGTGACAAATTATGATACACGTGCCAATGCCCAATATGCTTCTTTCGATGGTCTGGTGTGGAAAAAAGGGATAGACGAAACATGGCTTCAGAATGGTTTCAAGGTAGACCAGGATATTATCTATTGTCGTTATGCCGAAATATTGTTGACATATGCCGAGGCGAAAATCGAATTAAATGAGATAGATAACTCCGTATTGGATGCACTGAATGAGGTTCGGGCGCGTGCTTATGGTGTGGACAAGTCCGATAAGGCAAGTTATCCGGCTTTCACTTCTAACGACCAGTCCACACTTCGCCACCAGCTACGTGTAGAACGTCGTATGGAAATGGCAAAGGAACACATGCGATATACGGATATCATCCGTTGGAAACTGGCCGAAAAGGTTATGAATCGCAAGACATATGGTATCCTTTATCCGGCCTCACTATGTATCGAACGGGTAACCAGTCAGGGAGATTGGTTTTGGGCTTTCACACCGGAAATGGACGAGGATGGTTGTGCAGATTTCTCCAAATTGGAAGAAGCGGGTAAATGTCAGGCACTTGCTGTACGTAGTTGGAACGATCGCCAATATTTGTGGCCTATCCCTACTACGGAACTTCAGATCAACGAGAACTTAAAACAAAATCCCGGCTATTAAATGCAGGAAAGTTGTTGATAGTCCGGGAAAAGGTAACTCCTTAATTATTCACCCTTTTATTTTTCTAACTTTATGATTGGAAAGAGCTATATTTTTCACCTTTTTCTATTTCTTCTCATATTACCAGACAGTATTTATTCTCAAGATAATATTTGTCTGATCCCGCAAGTTGAAAGCATGGTCCGGAAAAAAGGTACGCTATCCATCGAACGTCTGGAAAGCATCCATTTCCCGGACGAATGGAAAAATACAGGAAACCTCCTTGTCAGCGATCTGAAAGAACTGGCAAATTTGTCTGTCATGGTGAATGCCTCAAATCCTTCCATTCATGTAAAAAAGGTGAAAATGCAGGAGCCGGAAATGTACATGCTGGAAATTACAAAGCAGGGGATCATCATAGAAGCAGGTGACCAGACAGGTATGATTCATGCTTTTTCCACTCTTTTACAATTGATTCTGGGAAGTGAGGGAAAAGAGTTACCCCGGCTCATAATCCACGACAAACCCCGTTTTAGTTACAGGGGAGTCATGATAGATTGTAGCCGCCATTTCTGGACTATCGAACAACTTAAAAAGTATACCAAACAATTGGCCTTTTTTAAACTTAACACTTTACATCTGCACTTGACAGACAATCAAGGCTGGCGTCTGTATCTGGACCAATATCCGGATTTAGCGTTCAAAGGTACGTACTACCGGACATTCGAGGATCTATCGGGACATTATTATCGTAAAAGCGAGTTGCAGGAATTGATCAACTATGCCGCCATGTACGGCATAGAGATCATTCCGGAGATTGACCTTCCGGGACACTGTCTGGCCTTGCTTGCAGCCCTTCCCCAACTGTCATGTAAAGGCGGAAAATTTGAAGCCTATCCAGAGGAACTGGACGGACAAAAACGGAAGAGAGCAGATGAGAATATGCTGTGTATAGGAAATCCTGAAACCTATAGGTTTGTGGAAAAACTGGTAGCAGAACTCACTGATCTCTTCCCTTCATCATTCATACATCTGGGAGGAGATGAAGTGTCGACACATCTATGGGAACAATGTCCGAAATGCCAAAAGATTTACAAACAAGAGAATATGACTTCATGGCACGAGTTACAGGACTATTTTACGAAACGAGTTAGTGAAATTGTACGTTCCAAGGGAAAAAGGATGATAGGTTGGGATGAAATAAATGACCGTAATGCCGCTGACATCAGTGACGTGATCATGATCTGGCAACGTGATGGAAGAGAACAGCAACAGAAAGCTTTGAAAAGAGGGTTGTCAGTCATTATGTCTCCTAAGGATCCCTGTTACTTTGATTTCGGGTATTCACGGAATTCCACACGCAGATTGTATGAATGGGAACCAGTTGGCAAAGAATGTACGAATACTCAAGCACATCTCGTCAAGGGAGGACAGGCTAATTTGTGGACTGAATTCATTACAACCTCGGATGAGGTGGAAAGGATGTTATATCCCAGAACTTGTGCCTTGGCCGAAACCCTCTGGAACACGAAAGAAAAGAAAGAATGGGAAGGGTTCCGACAACGTATCAGCAAGTTCGGTGCTATTATGGAAAAACTGAATATCTGTTACTTCAAAGACGAGGATTGGGATAACACAGGTTTTGTTCCGCAAAGCGAACAAAGGCCCCGTCTTGTATGTCCTGCCCGTATCGATACCAATATGAAGGGAATCAAGTATTATATGCCTGAATATGCGTTTGACGGTGATATACAGACTTTCTTTGCAACCCCCTATTCCTTAAAAAAAGGAGATTATTTTACTCTTACTTTGGAAAAAAGACAAGCAGTACAGGAAATCAGAATTGTGTTTGATGTTTCAAAGGAACATCCGGAACATGTACAATTATCTGTCAGCGAGGACGGTACAATATTTAAGAAAGTAGCTGCAGATAACAAAAATGGAGAATTGTCAGCATCTTTCAGTACACTAGCCATGATTAAAGCCCTCAAAATGGAATTGACAACTCCACTGATGGCCCGGCTGACTATCAAGGAGATTATCCTTCGCTACTATGAATAAACAAGTATAAGAATAATGAAAATTGTTATGATAAAAAAAATTATATATATTTCTCTCATCTGGATGGTATTTCACGGAGCGAGTCTTCATGCTGCCAGTTTATTGGTAGAAGCAGAAAGTTTCACGGAAAAAGGAGGCTGGGTAGTGGACCAACAATTTATGGACTTGATGGGATCACCTTATTTACTGGCACACGGTCTAGGTAGTCCTGTTGAAAATGCGAGTACCAATGTACAACTTCCAGAAAATGGCACATATTATATTTTTGTACGCACCTACAACTGGACGTCTCCATGGCAGGAGGGTGAAGGGCCCGGATTGTTCGGTTTGTCAGTAAACGGAAAGAAAATCTCTTACCGGTTGGGTATTATAGGCAATCAGTGGATATGGCAGTATGCCGGGCAATATCAGGCAACAGAAAAGAATATTCACATTGTTTTGCATGACTTGAAAGGTTTTGACGGGCGGTGTGATGCTATTTATTTTACGACACGGAAAGATGATATTCCGCCATCGGATATGGCGGCTTTAAATAACTTTCGTCGTGCTAAACTTGGATTATTAGCCCCCCCAAAAACAGAATCATATGATTTAGTAGTTATAGGTGCAGGTATTGCAGGTATGAGTACAGCAGTATCTGCCGCCCGCCTGGGCTGTAAAGTCGCACTTATCAATGATCGCCCTGTAGTCGGTGGAAACAATAGTTCCGAGATTCGTGTTCATTTGGGAGGAGCTATCGAGATCGGAAAATATCCTGAACTGGGGGGGCTGCAAAAAGAGTTCGGTCCCGTCAAGGAGGGTAATGCACAACCGGCAGGCAATTATGAAGATCATAAAAAAATGGAATGGCTGCAAGCTGAAACTAATGTTTCCCTGTTTCTTAATTATCGGGCATTTTCGGTGAAGAAGGAAGAGGACCGGATCATCTCGATAACCGCTTGTCATATTGAATCCGGTGAAGAAATCGAATTTTATGGTCGTTTATTTGCTGACTGTACTGGTGATGGCACTATCGGTTATCTGGCCGGGGCAGACTATCGTATGGGCCGTGAAAGCCGTTCTGAATACGGTGAGACTATAGCTCCCGAAATAGCTGATAGCTTAGTAATGGGCACTTCTGTTCAATGGTATTCTGTGGAAGACACAAAAACATCCTATTTTCCGGAATTCCGGTACGGCATCGAATTCAATGAGGAGACCTGTGAACCTGTCACTTATGGTGAATGGACTTGGGAAACCGGAATGAATAAAAATCAGATTAATGATTCTGAACAAATACGTGACTATGGAATGTTAGTTATATATTCTAATTGGAGCTACTTGAAAAATCAATCGGAACGAAGAAAATATTATAAAAAACGTTCATTGGAATGGGTAGCCTACATTGCCGGAAAGCGGGAATCCCGGAGGCTATTGGGCGACTATGTACTGAAAGAGGATGATTTAACAAAGCACGTAGCCCATGAGGACGCATCTTTCACTACTACCTGGAGTATTGATCTGCACCGGCCCGACCCCGAGAATACCCGGTATTTCCCGGGACGGGAATTCAAAGCGACGACAGACCATGTAGTAATTTATCCCTATCCTGTTCCCTACCGATGTCTTTATTCCCGTAATATAGACAATCTGTTCATGGCAGGACGCAATATCAGTGTCACACATGTTGCCTTGGGAACCGTACGAGTTATGCGCACTACAGGTATGATGGGGGAAGTTGTAGGCATGGCAGCCTCACTATGCAAAAAATATCAAGCCACTCCCCGTGACATATACCATTATTATTTGGAGGAATTAAAATCACTCATGCAAAAGGGAGTGAATAAAAAGGGATTACCGAATAATCAACGATATAATGAAGGAGGCAGGCTAAACCAGATACCGAAGGTAAAGTAAGGATACATCTCTGTCTGCCAGATTTCCACATACGAAAGTTTAACAATTTATTAGATTAGGCATTATGATAAGAAAAATCATATTCTTAGAAATGTTATTATTGGGAATAGCTACATTCCTGTATTCGCAAGATGAAATTTCCAAAATAACAATAACTCATGGACCTTACTTGCAAAACGTGGGATCTAACGAAGCTACCATTGTATGGATAACGGATAAGCCCTCTATAGGATGGGTGGAACTGGCCTCAGATGGCAACGGCAGTTTTTACGCCAAAGAGCATCCGCGTTATTTTGACACGTCTAATGGCATCAAGAATACATCAACCATCCATGCCGTTAAAGTCAAGGGACTGACACCGGGAAAACAATATCGTTACCGTGTTTTTGCTCAGGAAGTGTTGAAACATACTGGGTATAAAATCATTTATGGAAGTTATGCTTCCACTGATGTCTATTATCGTAAACCGCTTACTTTTCATACCTGCAATCCGCAAGCGCCTGCCACCTCTTTTGTAATGGTCAACGATATACATGGGGACAACAAACTGCTGGAGGACTTAATGTCCCGTTGTAACCTTACGCAAACCGACTTTGTTCTTTTTAATGGTGATATGCTCTCTTTCATAAATAGTGAAGATCAGCTTTTCAAGGGGTTTATGGATACGGCTGTACGACTTTTCGCTTCTGAGATCCCGATGTACTACGCCCGTGGCAACCACGAAACACGGGGAGTATTTGCAACCGAAATCCAACGTTATTTTTCTCCCTGTCAGGAACATCTTTATTATGCCTTTCGACAAGGTCCTGTCTATTGTATTGTTCTGGATACGGGAGAAGATAAGCCTGATTCTGATATTGAATATGCCGGTATTACCCAATATGACCTCTACCGTACCGAACAGTCCGAATGGTTGGCCAGTATTTTGGAAAGTACCGAATATAAAGAAGCGCCTTTTAAAATAATTGTAGCTCACATTCCTCCCGCAGTTACTGAAGCTGGTCCCGATGAGGATTGGCATGGAAATGTAGAAGTAGAGCAGAAGTTTATGCCTTTATTACGCCAGGCTTATCCGGATTTAATGCTTTGTGGACACTTACATCGTTTTGTGCGTCATGATGCCACTGACAAAACGTCTTTCCCCGTAGTAGTTAATTCCAATACATCTTTGCTACGTATTTATGCCACGACCACACAGATGAAGATAGAGGTAATGGATCGAGACGGAAAAATGCTGGATGAATTTATCATAAAAAAATAAAAAGCTTTGCATTAGTACTTGGCAAGTAATTATTCGGGTGACAATTACTTCTTAATCAATGAAGCTGGTTTCTGCAGATTCTGCATGTATGAGAGGCTGATGAATTTAGGAATAACCAACATTTACGGGGTAATCCAGTCGATGTGCCTACCATGAGCAAGGAGAAGTTACGCAAGACCAATGCTGTGAATTGTAGCAAATTGGCCCACGAGTTACCTTTCGGTTCATTTGAAAAGGAATTATATTCTGGGGAGGAAACCACAAAAATACGCTCTTTATAAGACTAAGAAACCTGATTGCAAAAGACAGCATACATACCAAGAACCGTATCAAGTCTTTGCTCGTTTTTATGGTGTGGAAATATCGAGAATGTTTGCCCGATGTACCATTAGCTAGGGATATTCCTAAAATAGGAAAATTTAAGGCAACTAATTCATTGCGAGTTAGTTGCCTTTTGGAGTTTGCCCGACATGGGCATAATCTAATGGGTGTAAGTCCCCATCGCAGCCTTATATCGGCAAGCGTACAGCCGACGGCAATGGTGTCCGTAGTGATTCGGCATCTAAAGGAAGTCTTAGGCAAAGCACTGACCTGACGTACAGAAACTTGATACTAAGGCATATGAGTGTGGGTAAGTCTGCCAAACAAGATAAAGCCCTATAGCTATATGGAACACTCGGTGTAAATCAAGCAGGTATAAGTGTGAAAGATTATATTCTTAATCGGGGAGGTCTCACGGACGTGTGGAGCATGTGTTTAGATTGCCAAACACGGAGTAAAGCTTATTGTGAGAAGTCAGCAGAAGCCATAGTACTTAAGTTCTTTTTAAGGAAGGGCTGAATCGCAATAGCTATAAACACGTAACTAACTCTAAATAGGAAAGAATGCATAAAATAAGAGTCATAGAAAGTACACTTGGCTACCCTCAAAAGAATAGGATGGAATCCGAAAGCTATGAGGGAGTGCAGACCTATATGGACATGAAAGACGGCAGTTTGATAGCAGTGCAACCAAATAAAGATGACTTAATGAGTCAAATTCTTTCTCCCGACAATCTCAATCGTGCCTATCTACAAGTGGTACGAAACAAAGGGGTTGGAGGTGTTGATAGAATGGATTTTAAGCAACTGCTTCCCTATCTTCATGAACACAAATCAGAACTTATCGAGTCGATACGCATTGGAAGGTACAAACCGAATTCAGTGCGTAGGGTAGATATAGCCAAGGATAACGGGAAGAAACGGCTTATAGGCATCCCAACCGTTGTTGACCGCTTGATACAACAAGCCATCGTCCAAGTGCTATCGCCTATCTACGAACGCCAGTTCAGCCCAAGCAGTTTTGGGTTTCGCCCCGACGTAGTGCGCATGTAGCATTGCTCCAAGTGTGCTGTTATACAAGCGAAGGCTACAAATATGCTGTAGGCATAGACCTTGTTAGATTCTTTGATACGGTAAACCATAGTTTCTTACTGAGAATACTGTCAAGGACAATAAATGACGGGCGTGTCATTTCTCTTATACACAAGTATCTTACAAGCGGAGTAATGATAGGTAAGCATTATGAACCAAGTATAGAGGGTACACCACAAGGCGCCCCTTTGAGCCCCTTGCTCAGCAATATCCTGCTGAACGAACTAGACAAGGAATTGGAGAGACGTGGACACTGCTTTGTACGCTATGCAGATGATAGCATGATACTGTGCAAAAGTAAGAGGTCCGCCGAACGCGTATGCTCAAGCATAACGGACTTTTCCTTCTATTTCACGAAAGGCAAATGCAGGCTGTATGTTCACAAGACAACAAAAGAGAAATTCAAACGTAAGGTTAAATCTCTTACCAGACGTAGTAACAGCATGGGTTATGCCCAACGTAAAGAGATACTCTGGCAAACCTTTAGAGGTTGGATAGGGTATTTCAAATATGCAGACATGAGGAGTCTGCTGATTCCATTAGACCAATGGTATCGCAGACACTTGCGTATGTGTATATGGAAATGTTGGAAGAGAGTGAAGACTCGCTTTTCAAATTTGCAGAAATGTGGAATACCGAAAGGTAAGGCTTGGGAGTGGGCAAATACTCGGAAAGGGTATTGGCGTTGTACGCGTGCCTTTCTTCAGAATGCTATTGAGGACGAGGCTCTTCGGAAAGCGGGGTATCCAATGTTATCTCATCTTTATAAGCAAATACATATAGATTGCGAAACCGCCGTATGCGGAACCGCTTGTACGGTAGGGTGAGATTGTGCCACGAGAAGCATGTGCTAAATGCTTCGCAACTATGTAGGAGATGAGGGTAGGTCCCTCGCAATCAACTTGCAGGAATCTCCTCAGTACTGAATGCTTTGATAAGATTGCTGTCGACCAATTCTTTAAGTGGACATCAATTCCTACATCTAATGTGTTACTTTGTACACGTCTCATAAGCTATATCGTTTTAGTTAATGAGTTATGACTTCAATATAATATGAAGTTTACTAAAATGGTATAGCTTTTTTAGTGCTATCTACTGTTATCCGTCACTTCAGATTTTAAACATAGAAACTTATTTTTTTATAATCATACCGTCCAATTTATTATTAATTTTCCAGCAAGGATACCTTCGTCAGCCACTATACGTTTCATTGGAAGATCCCGTAATCCATTTATAAAATCAATAGCTGATTTTAATGGAGGTTGATTCTTTATAGTATCACTTGAAATATAAAACTTAGT
>ERZ779885.3506-NODE-3506-length-13186-cov-3.676719_pt1 | contig 13186 bp, 6 predicted proteins | sample MGYA00511554_ERZ779885 | MGnify/ENA primary metagenome ERZ779885 (study PRJEB29588, sample SAMEA2160998) | human gut metagenome | biome: human gut; feature: human-associated habitat; material: faeces | place: Denmark | collected 2008/2010 ... | reverse complement strand
ACAGGCAGCCGAGAAGTTCAAACAGATTACAGAAGCCTACTCGGTGCTCAGTGATCCGGAGAAAAAGAAAATGTATGACCAGTTCGGCAGTGCCGATTACCAGGGCGGTCAGGGACCGTTTGGCGGGGCAAATGGCGGATACCAGGAGTTCCATTTTGATGGCGGTGACATGGATGATATTCTGAAAAATATCTTTGGCGGCGGATTCTCCGGCCGCAGTGCCGGAGCAGGCGGCGGAAGCAGATCTTATCATTTCGGCGGCGGATTTGGAGACGGATTCTCAGGCGGAAACAGTGGTTTCGGCGATGGATTTTCCGGTACAGGCAGTAGCTTTGGCGGCAGGGGCAGTGACCTTCACGCCGATATTACCGTCAGCTTCGATGAAGCAGCCCTTGGCGGTGACAAGGTGATCAATCTGTCGGATCCTTCTGCACCGGGCAGGACACAGTCGCTTCAGGTGCATATCCCGGCAGGTATTGATGACGGTCAGAGCATCCGTTTGAGAGGCAAAGGTCAGATGGGCAGAAACGGTCAGGCAGGAGATCTGCTTTTGAAAGTTAAGATCGCAGAGAAACCGGGCTTTGAACGAAAAGGCATGGATGTTTACACGACCGTCAATGTTCCGTTTTCCACGGCAGTCCTTGGCGGCGAAGCGAAAGTCCATACGCTCTACGGCGATGTGATCTGCAAAGTAAGGGAAGGCACACAGTCCGGAAGCAAGATTCGTCTGCGAGGCAAAGGTATTGTTTCCATGAAGAACCCGCAGGTACACGGCGATCATTATGTGACCGTCCAGGTACAGGTGCCGCGGAACATTACTCCGGAAGCCAGACGCAAACTGCGTGAGTTTGAGCAGGCATGTGGTATCAGAAACAGCTATGCAGGATAAATATGAAAATAAAAAGTATAAAAGCGACCGTAAGTTTTACGATATGCTAATATCAGAGCGGATAACGGAGAGATTGTAAAGACATAAGGAAACCTTGTAATTGTATAAAAAAATAGAAAGTGCAGCATACAAAAAGGAAGAAGAGTATGCTGCATTTTTTATGTCAATAGGAAAAAGATAATAAATCTGTATCCGGGCTGTTAAATTTAGATATTTTGTGGATTTATCAGGAAATGATATTGAGATTAACTGGACAAAATGACGAAAATATAGTATTTTTTTAGTAGGTATTAAACTAAAGATGTCACAAGAATGGTTTTGTGCTTCCTATTTTAGTCATTCTGCCTGATATTCTTTAAAATACTGCAAATAAGAGTTGAGCAAAGAAAAGGAGGACAACATGAAAACAAGAAAAACATTTTCAGTCATGCTGGTGATCTGTATGCTGCTGTCACTGGTGTTTCCCAGTAGTGGGGGGGGTGTCAAATGCAGCCTCAGCTTCTGATAAGGTAACAGTTATTGATGTCACACAGTATGGGGCTGACCCGACCGGAGTAAAAGACAGTGCCGAGGGCATACAGGCAGCTATCGAGGCAGCAAAAGAAGTGAACGGACCGGTTGTGTTGGATTTCCCGAAAGGGGAATATCAGATTTACCCGGATCATGCACAGAAACGGGAACTGTATATTTCAAATACTTTAAGCCGTAATAACGGTGACCGTGGCACGTACAAAATGAAAAATATCGGTATTCTGCTGGAAAATATGGAAAATGTGACACTGGAAGGAAATCAGTCCAGTCTGATCTTCCATGGCAAGATGATGATGTTTTCCACGATCGGATGTAAAAACATCAGAATCCAGAATTTTGACACCGATTTCCAGGTACCGTCGGTAGTCAGTGTAACAGCAGAAAAAGTAGAAGGCAATACAGCGATTTTATATGTTCCGGAATGTTATAATTATTCCGTAAGCGGAACAACCGTTACCTGGAGCAGCGATGTCAGCCCATACACCGGACAGGCATACTGGAGCTATACGAACAATGTCGGACATGTACAGGGATTTGATATGACAACCGCTACCCTGACTACTTCCGGCGATAAATTTTTCAACAACGTACAGAGCATGGAAAAACTGGACGGACATCGTCTGAAGGTGACTTACAATTCTGCACCATCCTTCAAGGCAGGATATGGTCAGCAGATGAGAAGGACTACACGTGATCATTCCGCAGCCTTTTTCTGGGAGAGTGATGGTGTGACGATGCAGCATGTCGAACTGCATTTTCTGCATGCATTTGGTGTGGTAGGACAGCTTTCCAAAAACATTACACTGGATGATGTAAATTTCCGCAACTATGAAGGAAGCGGAAGAACCGGCGTTGGTTCTGCTGACTTTGTGCAGATGTCCGGCTGCGGCGGAACAATCCGCATTGTGAACAGCACATTTGAAGATCCACAGGATGACCCGATCAACATCCATGGAACATTCTTACAGGTAACAGAACAAATCTCTGATAATAAGTTCAAAGTTCACTATCAGCACCACGAAACTTCCGGTTTTCCGAACTATTATGTGGGAGATGAAGTAGAGTTTGTTTCTAAGGGAACACTGCTTCCAATCGACGGGGCAAAAGCAAAAGTAACCGGAGTGGTAGGTCCGGACGGACATGGCGGAACCATGGTTGCCGGAAATGGTGACAAAGCCGATGCTTCCAAAACGGATCTGGATACGATCATTGTAACACTGGATACAAATATGCCGTCTTCCGTGTCTGCAAATGAGGCAGCTCTGGAAAATGTTACTTATACACCGAGTGTTGAGATTGAGAACAACGTATTCCGTGAGATGCCGGTACGTGGTATTCTGGTGACAACCAGAAAACCGGTCGTGATCCGCAACAACGAATTTGACAACGTAGCCGGTGCAGCCGTTTACATTTCCGATGACGTAAACAGCTGGTACGAGTCAGGGCATGATGAAGATGTTCTGATCGAAGGTAATGTATTCAGACGCTGTGGTGTCAACCAGAATTCTTACAGTGCATTTATCCAGTTTGATCCGACCAACAACGGAGCAGCGGAACCGGTACATAAAAATGTAAGGATCAAAGACAATACATTCTATTTTACAAACGGAACCGGCAATATTATTAATGCAAAGAGCGTAAACGGACTGACTTTTACCGGAAACAAAGTTCTGCGTTTCTCTGTAAATGAAAAGGCAAACCCGGCAAAAACCACGCTGGCGATCGGCGAGAGCGTTGCCATGAATGTTTCAGCTGTGGAAGGTGCAAATATCAATGCATTTACTTTCAACGGATGCCGCAACGTAAATATTTCTGATAATATTTATGATAAAGGCGTGACACGCAGAGTCAATATCACGAATATGCAGAACAGTGAAGTGAAGATCGGTGAAAACGAAGGCGTAAGCATCGGCAGTGGCACACAGCCGGCAAGCGAAATGATCTATGTTAGCAGCGATCCGGATGTTGTACGTGTGGGTGGCACCGGTCATGTGACAGGTCTTAAAAAAGGAACAGCAACCGTGACAGCTTATGAGCTGGTCGGCGGACGTAAATTCCAGGCAGATCCTGTGAACTTTAAGGTGACAGATCAGAGTACCGGAACCGTGACGGCAGAGAAAGTGCTTGCAAAAGATCTGACCGTGAAAAATCCAAGCGACGGCGGCTACAGCGTCAGTGGTGACAGCGTGACCATCAAAGCAATGGGACAGGGACTCTGGGAAATCCAGACAGCCAATAACGTGATCGTAAGCGGTGAAAATGTAAACCGCGGTGACGGAACCTTCACAGCCATCGTCAAGATGAGCGGCAAGACCATCAACGATTGGGACGAAGCAGGTCTGTTTATCTACAAAGATGATGACAACTATGTGGCAGTAGAAAGAAAACATGGCACGAACAGTCCGAAGATCCATGTGGTAACCGAAGCAAACGGAACTGCAAATGAAGACCAGAATACTGCAAATCCAAGTGAGGATGCAATCTGGCTGAAACTGGAGAAATCCGGAAATATCTTTACCGGATACTACAGTACGGACAAAACAAACTGGAAACAGGTAGGAAACAGCATCACAAACGATAAGATCGGCAATTCCTTTGGTGTGGCACTGCTTGCCGGTACCGGAAATAATACAAAGGGAACAGCATTTACCTTCTCTGATCTGGAGATCAACAGAAAGGCAGTTGCACTGACCGAAGATGCAGCGACAGGCGGAGAGAGCGGAAATACCGAAAATCTTGAAAAAGTAAAATCAGGCAATGCGATTCTGGAGAGTGCATCCGTATCAGGAGTATCTTTCCCGGCATTCTCATCTGAGACAAAGAGCTATGTGACAACTGCAGACAAGAATGTAAAGAGCGTGAAGATTTCCCTGAAAGCAAAAGATCAGAATGCAAAGATTGAAATCTGCCGCAATGGTGTGGGCAATGCGGTCGGACTGAAAAATGTCAATGAGATCGTATCCGCAGAAAACGGCAAAAACCAGATCACAGATCAGGAAGTAGCACTGGTGGCAGGATTGAATATCATCACTGCAAGAGTGATCGCAGAAGACGGAACAACACAGGAAATTTATCGTTTCCTGATTACACGTACCGGAGCACAGGATGCATCCATCGGCGGCATCACCGTAGATGACAAAGAAGTGGCAGGTTTTGATGCTTCTGAAAAATCCTACAGTGCATCTCTGACAAAGGAACAGACCAAAGTCAAAATTGCTCTGGAAGATCTTGGCGAAGGTGCAAAAGCAGTTCTGAATGTAAATGGAAAAACATATAACCCGGGAAAGAACATTACTGTTTCCGGCGATAACATGACCGTTGGTATTGCAATCACACCAGACGGCGGCGTAACAGAGCACTACAGCCTGAACCTGCGTGTACCGTCTGACAGCAATGCAAAACTGGAAAAAGTACAGTTTGGCAGCACCATCCAGAGCAATGAAAACTTTAATGCAAATCTCAAAGAGTATACGGCATCAACCATGACAAGAACTTCCAAGATAATGTTTACCGCACAGGAAGCAAATGCAAAAATTACGGTAAAATGCAACAATGTAACTGCCGCAACCGGAACGGGAAGCGTAGAGACTTCTGTAACGATGAAAAAAGGAAACAACCAGTTACAGGTTACAGTAGAATCAGCAGACAAGAGCACAACAGAAACCTATACATGGACGGTCGAAGGCAAGAGCGAAGTTTACCTTTCTGATTTAAGTTACGAGAGCAATTCTGCAACTGGATGGGGTTCCATCATGAAAGACAAATCTGTAGACGGAAAGACACTGACACTTTATGACGGAAGCCAGGAAAAAACCTTTGAGAAAGGTATGGGTATTCATGCGACCGCAAATCTCTATTACAATATCGAAGGTATGGGCTTTAAGAAATTTACATCTTATATGGGCGTTGACCGTGAAGCAAACCAGGATGGAAATGTAAAATTCAATGTTTATACGGATAATAAACAGGTTTACACAGGTGAAGCTGTTACGAGAGCATCTGAGATGGCAAAATTGGATATTTCTGTGGAAGGTGTCAAAATCCTCAGATTGAACGTGGATCAGAATGGCAGCGACAGCAATGATCACGCAGATTTTGCAGACGCAAAATTCATCACAGAGCTGGCAGATGACACTACTCCGGAAACGATAGCCGTAACCGGAGTTACACTGGATAAGAGCACAGTGAAACTGACAGAAAAAGGTCAGACAGTAGATCTTACTGCAACAGTAGCACCGGAAAATGCAACAAATAAAAATGTGATATTTGAAACGAGTAATGAAAAAGCAGCAACTGTAGACGGAAACGGAAAAGTGACCGCAGTAGCAAATGGAAAAGCAACCATCACCGTAACGACCGAAGATGGAGAGAAAACAGCAGCCTGTGAAGTGACTGTGGAGATTCCAAATGTACCAGTTCCGGCACCGGAAGAACTGGTGAATGAAGTGAAAAATGAAATCGCAGCAGCAGAAGGCAGGAAAGAAAGTGACTATACAGAAGAAACCTGGAAAGTTTATGAAAAAGCACTGAATGCAGCGAAAGAAGCCGTAGAGCAAAAAACAGCAACCGAAGAAGAGATGCAGCAGATTTTAACAGCTCTTCGCAATGCAGCCTCTGCACTTAAGAAAGAAACACCGTCTACGGAAAAGGAAACACCATCTACAAATCCACAGACACCGGAAACTCCAAACGATGGTACGGTGAAAGTTGGTCAGGTGATCAAAGCAGAAGGTCAGTATGGAGTGTTTACTTATAAAGTAACTGGAAAAGACACGGTAGAGGTAAAATCTATCACTGCAAAAGGCAAAGCAAAGAAGAGTGTGAAGATCTTTGATAAGATCAAGGCATCCGGAAAAACATGGAAAGTAACCAGTGTGGCAGCAAATGCATTAAAAGGCAACAAGAAGATGGAAAGTCTGACAATTGGAAAAAATGTCAGAAAGATTGGAAAGAATGCCTTTGCAAATTGCAGAAAGCTGAAAAAAGTTACTATTAAGAGTAAAAAGATCAATACCATTGGAAAGAATGCGTTTAAAAATATAAATAAAAACGCAACGGTCAAAGTGCCGAAAGCACAGAAGAAAAAGTATGCAAAACTTTTGAACAAAGCGAAACTTTCCAAAAAGGTAAAGATAAAATAGTAAAGGGAAAGTAACAGAAACAAAAGGAAAGAAAGGGGTAAAATATTATGGGACTTATCAGAGCAGCCGTCGGAGCAGTCGGCGGAACAATGGCAGATCAGTGGAGGGAGTTTTTCTATTGTGAGGCGATGGATGCAGATACCTTGGTTGTGAAAGGACAGAAGCAGGTGGGAAAGCGGTCCTCAAACACAAAGGGCAGTGAGAATATCATTTCAAACGGTTCCGGCATTGCAGTTGCAGACGGTCAGTGTATGATGATCGTTGAACAGGGCAAAATTGTGGAAGTTTGTGCAGAACCGGGAGAGTTTACTTACGACAGCTCCACAGAACCAAGTATTTTTACCGGAAAACTGGGCGAAGGTCTGAAAAAGACCTTTGCCACCTTCGGAAAGCGTTTTACCTACGGCGGAGATACCGGAAAAGACCAGAGAGTGTATTATATCAATACAAAAGAGATCATGGATAACAAATTTGGCACGGCAAATCCGTTTTTGTTCCATGTAGTGGATCACAATACCGGACTGAGCCGTGATGTACAGGTAAGATGCAACGGTATCTATTCTTACCGTATCACCGACCCGATCCTTTTCTATAAGAATGTTTGCGGAAATGTAGAGATGACTTATGACAGAGAAGAGATCGACGGACAGTTAAAGACAGAGTTTATCTCCGCACTGCAGCCGGCATTTGCACAGCTGTCAAAACTGGAGCTTCTGCCAAGTGATATCCCGGCACATGCGGGAGATCTCGAAGAGGCGATGAACGAAGCACTCACCAAAAAGTGGGCGGAAAAACGCGGTATTTCCGTGGTATCCGTAGCGATGAACCCGATCACGCTCAAAGAGGAAGACCTCAAGAAGATCCAGGAAATCCAGGATGCTGCTGTTCTGAGAGATCCGACGATGATGGCGGCAACGCTTGGCAGTGCACAGGCAGAAGCCATGAAAGCAGCCGCATCCAATCCAAACGGTGCGATGATGGGCTTTATGGGACTGAATATGGCAGGAGGAGCTGGAAGTGCCAATATCCAGGATCTTCTCCAGATGGGAAATCAGAGACAGCAGGCACAAAGACAGCAGCAGTATATACCGGAAGAAAAACAGGCACAGCCGATGCGTCCGTCCGCACAGGCAGGAAGCTGGCAGTGCAGCTGCGGAGCTGTAAATACCGGCAAATTCTGCATGGAATGCGGAACAGCAAAGCCGGAAGAGGGCTGGAGATGCAGCTGCGGGGCACTGAACAAAGGCAAATTCTGCAGTGAATGCGGCAGTCCGAGACCGGCAGCAGCAAAAAAATACCGCTGTGATAAATGTGGATGGGAGCCGGAAGATCCGACAAATCCGCCGCGTTTCTGTCCGGAATGCGGAGATCCGTTCAACGATGGTGATATTGTACAGTAAGGGGATGAATCTATGGCAGATATCAGAGAATACAAATGCCCTGCCTGTGGCGGAGCAATGGAATTTGACAGCAAAACTCAGAAAATGAAATGCCCTTACTGTGATACGGTTGCAGATCTGTCCGACTTTGAAGAAACGCAGTCGGAGAAAACAGCTTCCAAAGAAGGGGCAGAACAGGGAGAAACACAGGAAGCAGCAGAAGAAGGAGCAATGATGCTCTACGTGTGCGAATCCTGCGGTGGTGAAATCCTGGCAGATAAAACGACCGGTGCCACGAGCTGTCCGTACTGCGGCAACAAAGTTGTTATGAAAGGGCAGTTTGACGGTGCCTTAAGACCGGATTATATCATTCCATTTAAGAAAGACAAAAAACAGGCAAAAGAAGCATACCGGAAACATCTCGAAGGCAAAAAGTTTTTGCCGGGTGTTTTCAAACAGCAGAACCATATCGACGAGATCAAAGGTGTTTATGTTCCGTTTTGGATATTTGATCTGAAAGCAAAGGCAGATTTCTCCTATCATGCGGAAAAGACGCGTGTATGGGTGTCAAATGATATTGAGTACACAGAGCATGAGAATTTTGAAGTAAAAAGAGCAGGAACGGTAGAGTTTGAAAAAGTTCCGGCAGACGGATCAAAAAAGATGGATGATACGCTGATGGAATCGGTGGAACCATATGATTTTAAGGAAGCAGTGCCGTTTCGCATGGCGTATATGGCAGGCTATCTGGCAGACCGCTACGATGTGCCGAAAGAGGAGTGCATCGGGCGTGCGAAAAAACGTATCCGGAGAAGCACAGAGCGTGAATTCCGAAATACCGTTAAAGGTTATCATGTGATCGATCAGGAAAAAGCAAATATGGAGATCAAAGACCAGGCAAAGTATGCTCTCTATCCGGTATGGATCTTAAATACGACCTGGAAAGGTAAAAAATATATTTTTGCCATGAACGGTCAGACCGGAAAGATTGTCGGTGATCTTCCGGCAGACAATGGAGCATTCTGGAGATTTGTTGCCATGTGGGGAGCAGGGATCGGACTTGTCCTTTATGCACTGCTCTGGGTTTTCATGGTGTTGCTGTAAGGAGGTGGCGAGATGAAGAAAACAAAAATGAAAATCATGTCTCTGCTGCTTAGTATGGTATTATTTTTATTCGTACCATTTCTGAATCTTCAGGCTGCAGCGGATCATCCGGCAAGACTTGTTGACCAGGCAGAGCTACTCACGGCAGAAGAACAGCAGCAGATCCAGGCAAAACTGGATGAAGTCAGTGAATTGCATCATTGTGATGCAGTGGTAATGACCGTTAATTCCCTGGAGGGAAAAACGGCAACCGAATACGCCGATGATGCATTTGATTACGATGGCTATGGACTTGGCGAAGACAAAGCGGGGATACTTTTCCTGGTGGATATGGGCGACCGCAACTGGGCAACAAGCACACATGGTTATGCGATCACGGCATTTACGGATGCCGGACTTAGTTATATAGAAGAAAAGCTGGTATCCTACCTTGGTGATGGTGAGTACGCAGAAGCATTTAATTGTTTTGCAGAACAGTGCGACCGTTTCCTGACACAGGCAGAGACAGGCGAGCCATATGATGTAGATAATATGCCGCAAGAGCCATTTGCCTATGCATTCTGGCTGGTTGTATGCCTGGCAATCGGATTTGTGATTGCACTGATCACGGCATCGATCAAACGTTCCAAACTGACTTCCGTTGTGAAGCGGACCACAGCAGAAGAATATATGAAAAAAGGCAGTCTGAATCTTACCGTGAAACAGGATCGCTTTATTAATAAAGTGGTTACAAGCCGTCCGGTTCCAAAAAATGATAATGACTCACACAGTGGAGGCGGCGGAAGCAGCACGCATGTCAGCTCATCCGGTGAAGTACACGGAGGTCACAGCGGAAAATTCTAAAGAGTGAGTATACCTGCGAAAGTGTGATACATTTTTGCAGGTATCTTTATATAATTTTAATGTGGATAAAAAATTGTTAATACTATTTTTAGGTACATGGTGTTATGATAGTCATGAAACAGAACTGGGAGACAAAAAGAATCATGAAGATAAAGAAAAAAGCCGGACACCGGCATATGACATCGTTTCAGATCATTATACTGGGATTTATGGGAGTGATCCTGGCAGGGAGTTTGCTGCTGATGCTTCCGTGGGCATCCAGAAGCGGAAGATGGAGTTCCTTTTCTGATACGTTATTTACTGCAACATCAGCAGTCTGTGTAACAGGGCTGGTTGTGCAGGATACAGCAACTTACTGGTCTGAATTTGGTCAGGTTATTATTTTGCTGCTGATCCAGATTGGCGGTCTCGGCGTTGTGACTGTGGCAGTATCGATCGCAACGATCGCCGGCAGGAAGATCGGACTGATGCAGAGAAGTACCATGCAGGAAGCAATCGCAGCTCCGAAAATGGGCGGGATTGTGAGGATGACTACTTTTATCTTAAAAACCTCGTTTTTGATCGAACTGATCGGGGCAGTTCTTCTGTTTCCGGTTTTTTACAGAGAATTTGGACTTGGCAAAGGAATCTGGTACGCTGTATTTCATGCGATATCTGCATTCTGCAATGCCGGATTTGATTTGATGGGAGTAAAAGGAAAATTTTCATCCCTGACTTCTTTTGCGGCAAACCCGGTTGTGAATCTTGTGATTATGACACTGATCGTGGTTGGCGGTATTGGATTTTTTACCTGGCTGGATATCAAGGAGAATAAATGGCATATTAAAAAATACCGGCTGCAGAGCAAAGTAGTTCTTGGAGTCAGTGCCTTTCTGATCCTGATTCCGGCGATCATGTTCTTTTTTTTGGAATTTCAGCATATGCCGCTGGGAGAACGGATCTGGAGCTCTTTTTTCCAGTCTGTGACAACAAGAACAGCTGGATTTAATACTGCTGATCTCGATAAAATGACAGATTCCGGAAAGATGGGAATGGTGCTTCTGATGGTGATTGGAGGATCTCCGGGATCTACAGCAGGCGGGATGAAAACAACAACCGCAGCGGTTCTGTTTGCCATGGCGATTTCCGTATTTCGAAAGAATGAGCAGGCACATCTTTATAACAGAAGAATTGCAGAAGAGACGCAGCGAAATGCCGCTACAATTTTTGTTTTATATATGATGCTGTTTACAGGAAGTGCGATGGTCATCAGCTATGTGGAAAAAGTACCGCTTGTGACGGCATTTTTTGAGACCGGATCGGCAATCGGAACGGTAGGACTTTCTCTTGGACTGACGCCGACACTTGGTCTGGCTTCGAGACTGGTACTGATCTGTCTGATGTTCTTTGGAAGAGTCGGGGGACTGACGCTGATCTTTGCGACCGTTTCCGGGAAGCGGACGGAGTATAAATATCCGCAGGAAAAGATTACCGTAGGATAGGAGTATCCACCAGATACAGAGTGTGCTTGATTTGCAGGAAAAAGCAGGATATCTATGATGCGATCAAGATGAAAAATGAAAAAAGCTATAGATGGAGGAAAAGAAGACATGAAATCAATCTTACTGATCGGGCTTGGAAGATTTGGAAGGCATATTGCGATAAAACTGGATGAACTGAATCATCAGGTTATGGCAGTAGACAACAATGAGAGCAGAGTAGAGGCAGTTCTGCCGTATGTGCGTAACGCACAGATCGGGGATGCGACCAATGAGGATTTTATCCGTTCACTCGGCGTGCGCAATTTCGATGTCTGCATTGTGGCGATCGGAGATAATTTCCAGAGTTCTCTGGAAACAACGTCTCTGTTAAAAGAGCTGGGAGCAAAGATGGTAGTCTCCAGAGCAGCAAGAGATGTACATGCGAAGTTCCTTTTAAGAAACGGAGCAGATGAGGTTGTATATCCGGAGAAACAGCTGGCATCCTGGACGGCGATCCGTTACAGTGCAGATCACATTTTTGATTATGTGGAGCTAGATGAAGAACATGGCATTTTTGAAATTTCCATTCCGGATGCCTGGATCGGAAAAACGGTTGGAGAACTGGACATCCGAAAGAAATATAATGTAAATATCATGGCACTGCGTTGCAACGGCGTGCTGGATATGAATATTGCGTCGGAAACTCTGCTTGGAGATGACCAGACCATGCTGGTACTGGGAAATATTAAAAACATCCAGAAACAGTTCCATATCTGAAACGAAAGAAGATGGTAATATGAAAGAATTTCTTTTATTGCCGGCAGTGGGAGGCATTTTTATATTTATGTATGAAATGCTGAAAAAATTTGATGCATTTTGTGATGCAAACAGACAGAATCTCTGGCTGGAGGAGGATGCGGTACCGGAAGAAAAAGAGGAAAGTGCAGAACAGGTGATGGATGACTGCCTTTCCTCTTCTGTTTCCGCAGAACGGAACGGCCGCCTGGAAAAACTGCTCGCTGCATTTCAGAGAGAAAAGAAAGTACAGAACTTCCGTGATCTGTTTACTAGTATTTTGATCTTACTGGCAGCCAGTGTGATGGGATATTTTTTCAACAGTCTGGGTTTTGCAAATGCCAATATCATGACAGTGTTTGTGTTTGCAGTACAGCTGATCGCAGTGCTTACAAATCACAGGACCTACAGTATGATCGCCGCCGTGCTGAGTGTACTTATTTTTAATTTTCTGTTTACGACACCGCGGTATACATTTCATGCTTACGGAGAGGGATATCCGGTTACCTTTCTGATCATGTTCGGTATTGCATTTTTGACCGGAACGCTGGCACTGAAGTTAAAAAATCAGGCAAAACAGTCAGAAATGGTGGCTTTCCGCACAAAGATTTTGTTTGATACAAACCAGATTCTGCAGTGTGCCAGAGGAAGGGAAGAAATCATCAGTAAAACGGGACAGCAGCTTCGGAAACTCCTTGGAAGAAATGTGATTTTTTACAGTGTAAAAGATCATGAACTGGAAAAAAGCAAAACGAATCATCGCACTCATCGGCGCACTGATTCTCATCAGCCTGTACCTGGCCGTCCTGATTCTCGGCATCGTTCCATGTCTTCCTGATGGTCGCATTGACTACCTCCGGCGTATGCGTATTCGTCAGGGTCGTGAAGGTTCCGTCTGTCTCATTTAAGGTCAGCTCATAGCCCTCCGGCAGTCCGTCTTCCTGCTCAGCCCAGGTGTAAATATTCTCCACACCGGCGGTATACTTCGGAAGATCCTCAACTGTTGTTTCCCATCCATTTGCCGTATTCAATGATACGGTCCGC
>ERZ779885.3500-NODE-3500-length-13203-cov-2.465014_pt1 | contig 13203 bp, 10 predicted proteins | sample MGYA00511554_ERZ779885 | MGnify/ENA primary metagenome ERZ779885 (study PRJEB29588, sample SAMEA2160998) | human gut metagenome | biome: human gut; feature: human-associated habitat; material: faeces | place: Denmark | collected 2008/2010 ... | reverse complement strand
TATCTGGCAGGATACGGCCGCAGAACTGCTCTTCGACACGGCAGGGGAGCGTCCCCGCGTGACGGGCGTGCGCACGTGCATGGGCGTCGAGTTCACTGCGCGCGCCGTGATCCTCACGGCCGGCACCTTCCTCGACGGCATGATGTACTGCGGCGAAGCGCACGCGCCGGGCGGACGTGCCGGCGATCCCGCTTCGACGGGCATCACTGCATCGCTCGCCGCGATGGGATTCGAAACGGGGCGCATGAAGACCGGTACCCCCGCACGACTCGACGCCCGCACGATCGACTTCGAGGCATTGGAGCCGCAATACGGCGACGAAAATCCGTCGAAGTTTTCGTTTTCCACTGATACACAGCCAGTTAAACATCAAAGTCCCTGTTTTCTGGTCTACACTTCGCCCGAAGTGCACGCCACGTTGCGTACAGGCTTCGACCGGTCGCCGCTCTTCAACGGCACGATCCACGGCATCGGACCGCGTTACTGCCCCTCGATCGAGGACAAGCTGCGCACCTTCGCCGACAAGGAACAGCATCAGTTATTCCTTGAACCAGAAGGAGATAACACCAATGAATACTATCTCAACGGCTTCTCGTCGTCGCTGCCGTGGGAGGTACAGTACGAGGCGCTGCACCGGATCCGGGGGTTGGAGGACGTCCATATCTTCCGGCCCGGCTATGCGATCGAATACGACTACTTCCCGCCCACCCAATTGCGCCATACGCTCGAAACGAAACTCGTCGACGGACTCTATTTCGCCGGCCAGGTCAACGGCACGACAGGTTACGAGGAGGCTGCGGCGCAGGGCCTGCTGGCGGGGATCAACGCGCATCGCAAACGGGTAGGGGAGTCGGCGATCGTTCTGCAACGCGACGAAGCCTACATCGGCGTGTTGATCGACGATTTGGTGACGAAGGGCGTCGACGAACCTTACCGGATGTTCACCTCGCGCGCCGAGTACCGCATTCTGCTCCGACAGGACAATGCCGACCTGCGACTCACTCCGCTCGGGCATGAAATCGGATTGATTTCGGAAAAAGACTTTGTGAATTTCGAGCGAAAAAAGTCGTGCGTAGAATCGCTTATTTCCTTCGCCCGCCGCACGAGCGTGCGTGCAGGCGAAATCGACGACTATCTGAAATCAGTCGATTCCGAACCGATGAAGCAGGGGAGGAAGCTCTACGACATCCTGCTTCGCAACGAAATCATCTTCGCCGGCTTGTCCCGCATCTTCCCCAAGCTCGCGCAACTGATCGAGGAAGAGGGAATGACGACCGAAGCGATCGAAGAAGCGGAGATCCAGATCAAGTACAACGGATATATCCAGCGGGAAAAATTCATCGCTGAAAAGTTGCATCGGCTCGAAAATATCGCCATCCCTGCCGATTTCGACTATCATTCGATGCAATCGCTCACGATCGAGGCACGGCAGAAACTCACGCGCATCCGCCCGACGACGATCGGCCAAGCTTCGCGTATCCCCGGGGTTTCGCCCGCCGACGTGAATGTCTTGCTTGTAAAATTCGGGAGATAACGCCGATCGATCACAAAAAAAAAGCACGAGAGAGGCGAACCGCGAAGGTTCGCCTCTCTCGTGTTCCACGTGGAACAATCCACCAAAGGAGAGTAGGGGGGGGGTCGGCGAAATGCACCGGATAGCGATTCCAATACTCACGATACACCCGGTCATCTGTCCGTCTAAATTCAACTGATACATACGAAAGATAACCGGAAAATTCTTGGGTTGCCACAACTCCTCATAAGAATAACAATAACGCATCCCTATGGCCTGCATCACCCTTCCGCTTCGCGGATTGTTCACATCGTGTGTCGCCGTAATATAGGGAAGCCCCATACGCCGCAGCAGGTCGACGACAGCCCGACAAGACTCCGTGCAGAACCCATTATGCCAGAACTCTTTGCGAACGCAGTACCCCAGATCATGGCTATCGTCGCCGCTCACATGAATGCAACCAACAGCTAAATAGCTATCTTTCAGGCAAATCACATAATACAAACCGCCGTTTCGAATCCACGTCTCGATATACCGGAGGTAAGACCGAGCTTTCGCCATATCTTTTAACGGGAACATCGGCAGAAAGGCAGTGACCTCTTCGTCGCTTAAAAGCATGGATAAAGCGAACAAATCGCCGTCAGAAAAAGGGCGTAAAATCAACCCGCTCGGTCTCAATACGAATCATGATCTCTTGAATTCAATTCATACATGGTATGGAATCACCGTATTTCCCCCCAAAAAAACATGCGGTCACATAAGGAGACCACATGTTTTCCGTACCAAAATTCGTATTTCCGAAGGTCAAGAGAAATTCATACACTACCTCCCGAAATACGCTCCTTATACTATATACTACTCGACGACCAACGTCCAGCCGTAGGGATCGTCGCAGCGGCCGTACTGAATATCCTGCAATTTGTTGTACATCTCCAAGCAGCGCTTGCCCGGTTCGTCACCGAACTTCCATTCGCGACCCGTTTCCTTGTCGTAGATATAGCCGATAGGCGAGATCACCGCAGCCGTTCCGCAGGCGGCGCACTCTTCGAACGTCGAGAGCTCGTCGACCGCAACGGGACGCTCCTCGACCTTCATCCCCATATCCTTCGCCAACTGCCGCAGGCTTTTGTTGGTGATCGAAGGCAGGATAGAAGATGATTTCGGAGTAATGTACGTATTATCTTTAATTCCGAAGAAGTTGGCTGCGCCACACTCGTCGATATATTTCTTTTCTTTTGCATCCAGATAGAACTCGCAGGAATAGCCCAAATCGTGCGCTTTCTTGTTGGCACGCAGACTGGCCGCATAGTTACCGCCTACCTTGTAGATACCCGTTCCATGAGGAGCGGCACGGTCGAACTCGCGGATAATCACATACGGATTGGTAGAGAAACCACCTTTGAAGTAAGGCCCTACCGGAGTTACAAATACCACGAACATATATTCTTCGGCAGGATGTACGCCTACCTGGGCACTTGTTCCGATCAGTAACGGACGAATGTATAGAGAAGCACCGGTCTCATAAGGAGGAATAAAACGCTCGTTCAGCTTTACAACTTTCAGAATCGCTTCCTTGAAACGTTCGGTCGGCAGTTCGGCCATCAGAATGCCCTGACAAGTAGATTGCAGACGTGCCGCATTTTCTTCCAGACGGAAGATACGTACTTTACCGTCTTTGCCGCGGAAAGCCTTCAAACCTTCAAAAGCTTCCTGACCATAGTGCAGACAAGTAGCTGCCATGTGCAGATTGAGATGTTCATCACTGCTGACTTCCAGTTCGCCCCATGCGCCGTTACGGAAATTGATTCTCACATTGTAATCTGTCTTCATGTATCCGAACGACAGATTCGCCCAGTCTATTTCTTTCATATCGTTATGTATTAGTTTATTTTACGCTTTGATTCGCAAAAATAACTTTTATTATTCAGACTGCCGCCTTTCTTGCAACAATTTTTCGACTTCCCGATCCGCTTTTGTCAGTTTCTCGGTGCAAAAGGCAATAATTTCATTGGCTTCTTTTATTTTTTCGCTCAAAGTGTCGATATCCAGTTCGTTGTTGTCTATTTGACGGACTATCTTCTCAAGACGCTCCATTGCCTGAGAGTATGTTTCTTTTTTAGCTGCCATATTTATTGTATTTAAGATGAATAATAATGCTCATCGAGCCGGACTTCGGAAGTGAAACTTCCCTTAGCCAGACGGGTCACTAACTGGTCTCCGGGGTTCAGCGAAGCGGCATCCGTGACCGCTTTTCCGTCTTTCAGCGTGATGCTATATCCACGACTCAGCAGTTTGTCGGGAGAAGCATCCGCCACACGTTGCCGCAAAAGTTCCAGCCGGTGACGATGACGGGACAACAGGGTCTGAGTGACTTGCGCCAAGTCTTTTCCGGCTGCCAGCAAGGCAAAGCGGGCATCTGTAAGTTTTCGGTGAACAAGGTTCGGGATGCGGGTCTGAATCATTCCCAGCCTCCGTCCTTCCTGTTCGAGCAGGGCATACGCCCCTTGTTGCAGACGGGCGGATAACTCTTCCAGATGATCTGCCGATTCGGTGATCCGGTGAATCAGAAGTTCGGCAGCAGCCGTCGGAGTCTTCACCCGGGTATGTGCCACAGAGTCGAGCACCGTATCGTCCCGCTCGTGACCGATACCGGTGATGACGGGCAACGGGAACTGGGCACAAGCGGCCGCCAAGAGGTACGTATCAAAACCGGATAAATCCGAAGTCTCCCCTCCGCCTCGTATGATAACCACTACATCAAACTCGTTCACCCGGTCATTGATGCGATCCAATGCAGCCAATACGGACTCTTCCACCTGATTGCCCTGCATCAACGCCGGAAACAGTTCGGTATAGAAAAAGAATCCGCCAGAATTGTGCTGCAACTGATGACAGAAATCTCCATATCCGGCTGCGGTGGCAGAGGAAATGACCGCTATACGTTGAGGAAGAACCGGCATTTCCAATTCTTTATTCAAAGTCAGTACTCCTTCTTCTTCGAGTTGCATGAGTATCTCACGACGACGGCGGGCCATATCGCCCAGCGTATAGGCAGGGTCGATATCGAGAACAGTCAGACTGTAACCGTAGAGTTCGTGAAACTGGACTGTTACCTTCACCAGGACTTTGATGCCGGAAGCAAATAACTGTCCGGTAGTTTCCTCAAAGTAAGGTTTCAGCAAGCGGTAGATATTACTCCAGATCATACCCCGTGCCTTGGCTACGAGATTGTTGCTGCGCGGGTCTTTCTGCACAAACTCCAGATAGCAGTGTCCGGTAGTGTTGGAACGGACATCGCTCAGTTCTGCCTGTATCCAATATTCATCGGGCAGGCATTGCTCCAGACTTCGCCGGACAAGCGCGTTTAGCTCTAGTAGGGAAAGAGAATCCATAGGCATAATTAACAATAAATGAATGACACATTTCTATAATGAGATGCGAATTTGATATAGCCTAACAACGAAGAATAGCGGACCGTTCGTTATTCTTTGCTCATTTGGTATGCTTTCCAGAGATCCGGAATGCCATAACCGTAGATGTTGTCCGGAAAATCGGATCTGTCGCCTACGCTGCGCACCAGTTCGATCACTTCTTTGGCGGTCAACTTCGGGCAGGCCTGCCACAGGCAAGCTACCATTCCGCACATGATAGGAGAAGAGAAAGAGGTTCCGTTGGCCAGACGAAGATTACCGTCTGTGCCCACTATATCCGCCTTGAGGCCGACTGCTACGACATCCGGTTTCACACGTCCGTCGGCAGTATTGCCGACAGAAGAGAACGGGGCCAGTAACTTCTTCTTATCAATAGCACCCACAGTCAGTACATTCTCGGCATCGCCCGGAGGAGTGATTTTCTTCCATGAGCCGCTGCCAGAGTTACCGGCACTGCAAACGAGGACCATACCCTTATCTGCCGCCTTCGAAGCCTCCCTTGACATCAGTGCATAGTGTCCGTTCAGGTCACGGTAACGATAGTTCTTGGTCGGGTCGTCAAAGGTATAATAACCCAGTGAGGTATTCACAACATCCACGCCCACACTATCGGCAAATTCGATGGCTGCCGCCCAATAATCCTGCTCTACCAAATGCTCGGAAGCCTCATCCTCACTGCGAAGCAACCAGTAGGAGGCTTCCGGTGCGGTGCCGACCATGACATTCGGCTGATTCATTGCCATACAAGACAGCACTGACATACCGTGGTTGCTTTCGGCATAGATGTCCGCTTCGGGGTTCACAAAGTCGCGTGTTCCGAGTATGCGGATATTCTTCATCGCTTCGATTCTGTCCGCATTATGAAATCCGGCGTCGATAACGGCAATCGTCATGCCCTGCCCCTTGAATCCGGCATCGTGGAGAAGGTTGGCTCGGCTCATTTCAATCTGAGTGATAGCGGGCCCATACAGGCTGTCCGAACGCTGCGGATCATTGATCAGCGAATCTCTTTTGGTAACTGCCGACACTTTTCCCTGCCACACTTTCTCGGTGGAACGGACAAAAGGCAGTTTGGCTATTTCATCGATCAGCATACTGTCATTGCAGGAGACTGTAACGAAATTATCCCATTTTCCAGTGACAAGCACATGGACGCCTTTCTTTCGTATGGCATCTACATACTTCTTGCATACCGGCAAGTCGGTAGAGTCGATAGCCAGCTTCTGTCTCAACCTGCGGTCGATGGATTTTCTGGAAAGGAACTCCTCCGGTTGCTGGATGGAATAAGTGGTTGCAGCCTTATCTGTGAGGCTGATCCGATATTTCAAGGTATCGGTAGAGGTAAATTGAGCAGATGCTCCCACCGCTGTAGTCAGGATCAATGCCGCTAATACTAATCTTTTCATCTGAATCTCTCTATTTATTTTATTCTACAATTCGTCTTTATTCTCTATGATCACCAGTCCGATCCCCCGCTGCGAAGCGATAAACGCACCGCCAAGTACCCGCCGTCCATCGTAGAACACGGCAGACTGACCGGGGGCAACAGCCGAAGCCGTCTCAAGGAAACGCACCAACAAGCGTCCGTCTTCGAGGCGTTTCACCCGACAAGGTATCGGTCGGCTGCGGTAACGGATTCTCACCGCAAGATTCTCACAAGAGAACAATTCTTGCTCATCTACTATCCGGTCTTGTTCCGCCAGCATATATTCCGTCTGCAGTTGTTCGGCATCTCCCAGCATCACTGTATTCTTCTGCGGATTGATTTTCAGCACATAAGCGGGCTTTCCCAAGGCTATCTCCAGTCCTTTCCGCTGACCGATGGTATAATAAGGTGCTCCCTTATGCTGTCCCAACTTCACTCCTTCGGAGTTGACAAACCATCCCGGACCGATCTCCGTATCCAGTTCCGGACATTGCTCGCGCAGAAAATCACGGTAATCTCCCTGAATGAAACAGACTTCCATACTTTCGCCTTCCTTAGACTTAGCTTCATATCCTTTCTCCGCCAAGTACTCACGCACCTTTATTTTCGTATAGTCGCCCAACGGGAAGATACACCGCTTCAGTATATCCTGCCCCAGCCGCCATAGGAAGTAGGACTGATCTTTTTTATCATCATCTCCCGCTACAATATAGATGTGCCCGCTCCGCTCTTCCAGGCGGGAGTAATGTCCGGTCGCAATGTAGGCGCAGTCCAGCTTGTCGGCCCATTCCGCCAATACACGGAATTTAAACAAGGGGTTGCACATCACGCACGGATTCGGGGTACGTCCTTGCTTGTACTCATCGATAAAGTTCTTCACGATGGTCTCCTTAAAAGGTATACGCTCGTCAGCCACATAATGTTCAATTCCCATTCGTGCAGCCAGTTCGCGGGCATCCTGAGGCTCGTCTCCCCAAACACGCATCGTGACTCCTACTATTTCATATCCCTGCTCTTGTAGCATCAGACAGGTAGCGGTACTGTCTATACCGCCACTCATGCCGACCAATACTCTTTTATCTCGTTCTTTCATCCGAATTTCCAATCATTAGAAGAATACAAAAGTACAAGATTATAGTCAGACAGCCATAAAAAAGGAAATGAAAAGTTTGTGTCCCCGAATGAATGAACAGGCAACAGCCCCATTGCCATCATCAGACAATCATTTCCTACTGTCTCTTTAATTATTCAAAACGGTTTAAAAATGATTCAAGATACTACTGACTATCATTCGGCGCAAATCCGTATGATTTGTAATCAGATGTATGAAAGAAGCATGGAGGACTTGACAAACCGCTTTTTATGTTGTATATTTGTAAGTAGAAACCGGAAGAAAATTCGATAACATTGATAATATAGACGAAAAATGAGCAATAATAAGTATAATATAATAACAGATTGCAGGCATTCCCACTCCGGGTAATGCTTGTTGGATAGTCTGATACAAGCTAAGGGCTGCGATTCCTTATGGGAATTGCAGCCCTTTTTGTTGCTTAAAATTAATATTTGTTGCTGAAATAACGATGCTCGGGTTTATAATAAACTTGGGGGACGTTTATAATAAACGATGAAAGAATTTATTAATAAATGACTGGAAGTTACTGTATCATTAGTCAATGTCTTTCGTATAGATGTTGGTGCTGATTTTGAAAAGTTCTTTATTTTCTAGGTAAATCGATGAATTATTGCTACAATACTACCTTTCTCTTTTTGTGTCATTGATCTGAACACCTTATGATGTTATGAGAAGAATAATCTTCGGACTTAATTTTTATTTTCGCTTTATTAGCTATTAATGCGAATCAGCGGTTGATTCAAATCTGAATCGGAAACGAGTTAACTTCACCAACAGGCTTTATTCGAAGAAACTCCCGCCAAGGCTTGCTTTTCTGAAAGAAAATCAGTATATTTGAATTATACCAAAAGCGAGAACAATTATGGCTAATCCAAAATTACCGGGAATTTCCGAAAGCGAGCAAGCCTTATTGTATGCCAAACTGAATGAATACAACCGAGGCAGAGCCTCCTTTAAAGAGGCAGGGGTTTATCTGGTGGTGTTGCCCCGACCGGGAAAGCCCAACTATTCCCTTTGGCTCTACTCTCCCCTGCCCGAAAAGCAATCGATTCTCTATATACACGATTTATCTCCGGATATCAACGAGTCCCTGCGGATAGCAAGCACCATGTTTTATTATTCGCGACGGTGCCTCATCCTGATGGATTACAACGAGAAGAGAATGCAGAGCAACGGTGACGACCTCATCTTTTTCGGCAAATACAGGGGACACTTCCTGCACGAAATCCTCAAAGTCGATCCTGCCTATCTAAGCTGGATCGCCTATAAGTTTACTCCGAAGATTCCCAAACAGGAGCGTTTCGTCAAAATAGCGCAGGCATATCATTCGGTACATCTGGACGTGATGCTGCGGAAGAGCAAAGAGGTACGCCGAAAAAGCCGCTATCTAGGAGAAGTGAACGAGAAGCTGACGGACTTAAAGTTGAAAGTCATGCGGGTACGCCTGGAAGACGATCCGTATAAAACAAGAGTATACGGAACGACTCCGCAATTTTTCGTCAAGCAGATACTGACTCTGAACGACGCCAGCGGCAACCTGGTGACGATGAGCATCCCATCAAAAACTCCCAGTGCGGTATCATGCACTCTATCCGGAATAGAGCATGAATATCGCCCGGGAGAAATTATATATGTAGCATCGGCGCGGGTGTCACGCCTGTTCGAAAGCTACGGTTCCAAATATACCCGCCTCAGCAATGTGAAGCTGGCAATAGTTAACGCTTGGTCCAGTCGTCTTTGACGAAACTTGCCGGATAGGTCACTTTGTCGACAATCCCGTCTTTCTGACGAATCCAGGAAGTGAACGTGCGGGCGCCTTCATCAAGCACGATGATACGGGCACCGTTCGGCAGGTGATTGTATTCTGTATTTCCGCCTGTGAAACGACCGTAAGCCAACAGGATTCCTTTCCACATCACTGCATAATCATTGTCATGATCATGTCCCACGAATATTCCCATCACATCTCCGGACTCTTTCATGGCAGCAAACATGCCCGTATTCAGTTTCGGAGCACAGGCTTCTTCCATGCGGGTTCCGCGCAGGATGGCATTTTCGTCGGAAGCAGCTTCATTGTATTCCGGCACAGGAATGTGGAAGAAAGCAAGTGCCGGCAATGGCTTCCCGCCGTTCTGTGCTGTATAGGCTGCGCTCTGCTGACGATACCAGTTGACCTGATCGAACGTGAGCCATGCGTAACCTTTCACATCCTTCAGCGGGGAGTAAGAATGAGAGTCCATGCAATACAGGACGGCTGCATCCTTCTTCGCATCGGAAGAGGCTTTCACGGTCAAGACATAATCCGGAGAAAGGACCGAGCCACGATCCGGCATCAGATTGCCGGGTACCTGACGGATGATGTCATATAGCTGTTCCCGCGTCATTCCCTGTTCATTATCATGATTGCCGAAAGTGACAACAAACGGCAGCTTACGCTTCGATACCTGTTCCAGCACCTGCAACATACCTTTATCTGCCGGAGCAGAATAAACGACATCTCCGGTGAAGATTACAAAATCAGGTTGTTCTTCGTCGAGTACCTGATTAATACGTTCCAATGCTATGTCGGAAGCGGGATTCTTATACTTGAAATGGACGTCGGTGAACTGTACGATTTTAAATTTACCGTCTTTATTGAAGCGTAATTCGCTCTTTTGGGCGAAGCAGAAGACGGTCATACACAAAGAGACCAGTGCTAAGAATAATTTTAAAGTTCGATTCATACTATTTATTGTTTAGGGGGTTAGTAATCTGCTTTGTCAGTCCTTCTCTATCAACACAGTAGCATAAGCGGAAATGCCTTCTTCCCGTCCGGTAAAACCGAGTTTCTCCGTCGTAGTTGCCTTGATCGAGATATCTTCCGCATCGATTCCCATGACGGTTGCCATCGTTTCCTGCATCAAAGGAATATGAGCTTTCAGTTTGGGACGTTCCGCGCAAATAGTCGCATCGATATTCCCTACACGGTATCCTTTGGTCGCAATTAGCTCTACCGTCTTTTTCAAAAGAATCTTGCTATCGATATTCTTGTACTCTCCGGCAGTATCCGGAAAATGATAACCGATATCGCGCATATTGGCCGCTCCCAACAAGGCATCGCAAACCGTATGCAGCAATACGTCAGCATCCGAATGTCCCAACAACCCTTTGGAATGTTCCAGACGGATACCGCCCAGCCACAACTCACGACCTTCGACCAACTGATGTACGTCGAAGCCAAAACCTACTCTTATTTTCATAAACTATTTAATAAATGAGTCAAATAAAGAATATACGGGTCAACGTATGTAGAAGTCAAGCAGCTTTTCTCCTTCAAGATATCCCTGCAAGTGCTGACCGATACTGACCGGTCCTACTCCGGCAGGCGTGCCCGTAAATAGTAAATCGCCAATCTTCAAGGTTACAAACTGACTGACGTAAGCAATGATATCATCGACTTTGAAAAGCATATCGGCCGTACAGCCGCGCTGCACTTCCTTGCTGTCAATCATCAGATTGAAATTCAGAGACAGGATATCTTTGTAGCGGTCTACCGGAACAAAGGTGCCGATAGCGGCAGAAGAGTCGAAACCTTTGCAAAGTTCCCACGGATTGCCCGCTTCGCGGAATTTCCGTTGCAGGTCACGGGCGGTAAAGTCAATGCCTACCGTCAATGCATCATAATAACGACTGGCAAAACGGGGAGAAATATTCTTTCCCAAACGGTTGATGCGTACTACAAGCTCCGTCTCATAATGTACTTCATTCGAAAAATCGGGGATAAAGAACGGTTTGCCATCTTTCAGAATAGCCGAATCGGGCTTCATGAAAATAACCGGTTCTTTATTTACGGATGTATGTCCCAGCTCCTGATTGTGCAGGGCATAGTTCATTCCTACGGCAATAATCTTCATTATTTGATTTCATTAAAATTAAGGCGGTTGAACATCACCGCCAGATGAGCGTAAAGGGATGTATTCTGTACCACGATGTCCTCAGGTACACGGATACGGAACGGGGTAAAGTTCCAGACTGCCTTGATTCCCCCGTCCACCATCATATCTGTGATGCACTGGGCAATCTCGATAGGAACGGTCAGCACGCCAATCTGCACGTCATATTCTTCCATCTTCTTCAGAAAGTCGTCCGAATGGTAGATAGGAATCCCGTTGAGGTTAGTGCCGACCAAAGTCGGGTCTACATCGAAAGCAGCCACAATCTCAAGCCCGAAATGCTTCAGACCGGAGTCCTGCAAAAGTGCGCCTCCCAGACTGCCGACTCCAAAAAGAAAAGCCTTATGTATCTCCGTGAACCCCAGGAAGTGCTCTAAAACCTCAATGAGCGCATCGACCTCGTACCCTACACGTGTACGCCCGGAGATATTCACATACGACAAGTCTTTTGCTATCTGTGAAGCGTCAATATTTATTTCCTTAGATATCTGCGTAGAAGAGACAAAACGTTCGCCTCTTTGCTTCAGCAACTTGACATTCGACAAGTACCAAGGCAGTCTGCGCAAAGTAGGCTCCGGCACTTTCGTACAATCTATCTGCTGTATCTTTTGGTTCTCGGCCATTTCTTTTATTTATTCAGGTTATAAGATTGACAAAAATACGTTTTTTTTCGGAATTGCAAGAATGATTCATACTATTTCTACACAGGTGCTATTCTCCCGCAAACGTTGACAACGGAATGCTGACGGAAACTCCCGCCGAGCGGTATTTCAAACTGTCGAAGCCAAGGAAGACGCCTAACCGTGCCAGTTTCATGAATCCGATGGAGTAACCGATTTCCGAATAGGGACAGCGGTCGTATTCCACAAGTGTACGGAGATGCAGCGCTTCATCGAGGTTCTTCTTTTTCAGAAAAGGAAGAAATTTCAGCAACAGACAGGGTGTGTACCAGGAAATATTAGCTTGTACCCAACGGGTATTGGTAGAGTATGCATAATTATCCAGCAAAGAGAATCCTGTATCAAACGAGCGTTCCGTCACCGGCAAACCTGTGGTCGCAAAATGCTTAAAATCGGGGAATTGCATACCGCTCTTATTCCAGAATGTTCCGGCATTAACAGCCCAGTCCAGTGTATTAAACATTCCGAACTCTATGCTCTGCCTGACCGAAAACTCCGCCAAGTGATAGGACGGAGAAGGCAAAGCCCCTTTCAACGGGAAAGCACGGTCATAACGCAATGTAAAGGTAGGGCATTTGGATTCTTCATATACTTTCTTTCCTCTGTACATCCGGTAATAATGAGCCGGTGTATATTCCAAGGCAAAGGAAGCTTTCAACAATTCATTTTCCGGCATCGGATAGAATGCCCGGCTGTCCGGAATATTCGACTCCGCTTCTTTCTTGAACCAGCTCCGGTGTATATGATTCTCCAGCATCTGTCGTCGCTGCCAGGAAAGCGAGGTAGAAAGCAACAAACTATTCGCCAGTTCGATCTTATTTTGGAAAGACAGGAAACGCTTCTCATAGAGTTTCACATCATTCCGCCCGAAGAAAGAAGAGGCAACGGTATTTATCAGACGGGATTCTCCACTTTCTCCATTATAATCGGCAGAAAGAACTCCGCCGGACAGTTCCAGATATCCCCGTCGCCTCGGAGCATAACTCAAGGAGAGTTCACTTTGTCCTGCTACCGCTTTCCGGGCAGTGGTATAATAAGCAGAAGGAGTGAATCGCAAAGTAGATGCCTCCGATAGCTTCAACCCTG
>ERZ779885.3494-NODE-3494-length-13228-cov-4.943217_pt1 | contig 13228 bp, 12 predicted proteins | sample MGYA00511554_ERZ779885 | MGnify/ENA primary metagenome ERZ779885 (study PRJEB29588, sample SAMEA2160998) | human gut metagenome | biome: human gut; feature: human-associated habitat; material: faeces | place: Denmark | collected 2008/2010 ... | reverse complement strand
GCCCGCATGCGCGTCGAACGAGCCGCCGCAGATCAGCGTCTGTGCCGGAAGATGCAGCCGCTGCGCCCATTCCTGCGTGATCGTGCCGGCCACGGCTGTGCAGGGCTCCGGCGGCTGGATGAACGTGTCATGGACCTGCGCCAGATACGGATCGAGCTGTGCCAGCCGTTCCTTTGCAGGCAGACCGCCCCAGGCGCTGTGCCAGTAGGCCTTGTGTCCGGCTGCGCAGGCACAGCGGTAGGCAAGCTCTGGCCGGGTGCGTCCGGCCAGCAGATTTGCCATCCAGTCGCAGTGCTCGACCCAGGTGTAAGCTACCGCGCGCACCGCCGGATCCTGCCGGATGGTATGCAGGATCTTTGCCCAATACCATTCCGAGGAATACGGCCCCTGATAGACCGTATAGTCCGGTGTCCCGGCCGAGAAGCAGGCCGTGATCTCCGCGGCCTCCGTACCGGCAGTGTGATCCTTCCAGAGATGGAACATGGCGTTCGGGTTTTCCTCAAAGCCGGGCAGCAGCGCCAGCGGCGTGCCCGCCCGGTTGACAGGGCAGGGTGTCGAGCCGGTCGTGTCGATCGACAGTGCCGCAATGCGGCTGCTGACAGTCTCTCCGGCTGCTGCACAGGCCTCCGTCACGCAGGCGCAGAGCGCCTCGAGATAGTCCTGCGGGTGTTGGCGGAACTGTCGGATGCCGGGATCGCAGTACAGCCCCTGCGCCCAGCGCGGATAAGCGGCCGCCGCCTCCGCAGCGACCTGCCCGTCGCTCGCGAGCACAATGACCGCCCGTACCGAATCCGAGCCAAAATCAACCCCAACCACATATTCCATCTGCTTTTTCCAGTTTCCCATTCTTGTTGCCTCCTGTCGGATAGATCTTAGCATTTTCCGTGCACGTGAACGAAATGATGCGTCGTATTTACAGCAACTGCCTCCGCTGTGTGACGCCAATATACAGGATCTGCTGTGAAATTGCAAGCGCAGCAAGAGTGACTGACCTGTTTTATAGCCCGATTTTTTCCTTGAAACGGAAAAAACGGGTATATTTTTTCGAAAGAATGTCCGATAAAACGACCGCTTTTGTAGAAAATAAAAAATCGTGAAAATCAACAAAAGCTTTTTCAAAATGTCGAGCATTATGACGCACTCAAAAATGCCTGCACTTCAAATGTGCACGGGCACGGGAAAACCGTTGTGCATAATGACATAAAATACGCTAATTTTACGCAGGCTTTTAATGAAAAATTGTTTATCTTGACGAATGTTTTTGCATTTTCGGAGGGAGGAGAGGGAGCATATGCTTGACAAACGAAAAAAATTTTCGCATGATACAGACACAGACGTGCTCGAGCACAGCACGTTTTGACCAGCCAAGCGAGAGGAATACAAAGAGAACGATGTCTGCAACAATCAAAGAAATAGCTGAATACGCAAACGTGTCTCGCGGCACAGTCGACCGTGCCTTACATGGCCGAGGAGGCGTCCGCTCTGATGTGGAAAAGCGTATCCTGGCCATCGCGGAAAGTGTCGGGTACAAACCGAATTCTGCAGCAAAAGCACTGTCAAATTTTAAAAAGAAGTTGACTGTCGGTCTGCTGCTGCCAAGCATCAACAATCCCTTTTTCGACGAGTTGATCCGAGGCGTAGAAGATGCGCAGAAGGCGATGGATGATTATGGCGTAGAACTGCGGCTCATGCAGATGCGTGGGTATAACGTAGAGGAGCAGATCCGACTGATCGACCAGCTGCTCGTTGACAAGATTGATATGCTCGCACTTACGCCATTTAACGACTCAAGAATTGTGGAGAAGATCAACCAAACAGTTGACTCCGGTGTTGAGGTGTTGACTGTAAACTCCGATATCGCTGGTACACGGCGGTGCTGCTATATTGGCGTTGACTTTGTGCAGTGCGGTCGGGTTGCAGGCGGATTGATTTCGCTGATCAATAATAATGCGAATCTACTGATCGTAAACGGCTCTCCAAAAATGACGGCACATGGCCAGCGAATCGACGGATTTAACAAGTTTCTGGAAGAACGTAAAACCAATATCCGAATCGTCTCTACAGTCATCTGTAATGACAATAACTTCGAAGCTTATGATCTTGTACGCGGACAACTCCGAGAACATCCTGAGATCGACGTGGTTTATGTTGTTGGTGAAGGTATTACTGGCACGTGCGCTGCGATTTCAGAATTTCATCTGCATCCGGTCCGCGTTGTTTGCTTTGATGATGTACCGCATACCAGAGATCTGTTCCGGGAGGGAAAAATCAGCGCAACGATTTGTCAGCAGCCGTATCAACAGGGCTACAGCGTTATGCAGCAATGCTTCAACCGATTCATCGGTACGGTCGGGAAAGACCAGACCAATGTTCTGTTTGAAAATATCATCAAGATCCGAGAGTCGATCGTGTGATCGGGATCCTCGAGAAAGGGGAAGTGCAAGTGAGTACGGAGTATCTGTTTGAAATGCGGGGCGTTACAAAGGTCTTCCCGGGTGTAAAAGCTCTGGACGATGTGACCTTTTGCGTGAAGCCCGGATCTGTCCATGCGCTCTGCGGCGAAAATGGTGCTGGAAAGTCCACACTGATGAAGGTGCTTGCCGGTATCTATAAACAGGAAGCTGGAGATATCCTGATCGAAGGAAAAAAGGTACAGATCACCGACGCCCATGATGCCATGGAAAAAGGCATTGCGATGATCCATCAGGAGCTGAACTACTATCCGGATATGACCGTTGAGGCCAATCTTTATATTGCGAGAGAAAACACATACTTTGCCGGGATCGTCAATCGGAAAGAGAATCTCCGACAGGTACATAGTATCCTTTCTGAATATGGCATTGAGCTTAATCCAAACGCGAGAATGCGTGAGCTGACGATTGCAAAGCAGCAGATGGTTGAGATCGTACGTGCGATCGCATTCAATGCGAAAATCATCATCATGGATGAGCCGACTTCGTCTCTGACAGATAATGAGATCCGTATCCTGTTCCAGATGATCCGTAAGTTGGCATCCGAGGGTAAGGCAATTATTTATATCAGCCATAAGCTCGATGAGATAACGGAAATTGCCGACACCGTGACGGTCATTCGTGACGGGAAGACCATCGGTTCTGCACCGATCACAGAGCTTACACAGCTTGATATCATCCGAATGATGGTCGGCAGAGAGCTTACAGATATCTATGACAAGCGGCAGCTGCCGATCGGTGATGTTAAGCTTTCTGTTGAACATCTTTCCAGCGGTACAGCACTTCAGGATATCAGTTTTGAGGTGCATCGCGGTGAGATCTTTGGCTTTCTGGGGCTTGTGGGCGCTGGACGATCGGAAACGGCAGAAACAATTTTTGGGTTGCGGGAAAAGACCGGTGGAAAAATCAGCATTGACGGAAAAGTGCTCCGCATCCATCATCCGGCAGACGCAATTCGCCACAATATGGCTTTTATCACGGAAGATCGCCGGCAGTATGGACTAAGCCTGATCCACTCTGTTCGGCAAAACTGTGTGATTTCCAGTATCCGGCGTTATTGCCGTTCTCCTTTGCATATCGTCTCGGAGAAACAGGAACAGGATGCCACCGCGCGGATGATCCAGGCCCTCGGCATTAAAACACCGACGCAGGAAACCTTGGTCAACAACTTGTCTGGCGGTAATCAGCAGAAGATCGTTGTTGCAAAATGGCTGCTGAATGATCCGGACCTGCTCATTATGGATGAGCCCACCCGCGGCATCGACGTCGGTGCAAAATCTGAGATCTACTCTATTATGAGCGATATGGCGGCCGACGGAAAAGCGGTTATCATGATCTCATCCGAAATGCCGGAGCTGCTCGGCATGTGTGACCGAATCATGGTCATGTGCGAAGGCCGGAATATGGGTATTTTTGACCGCAATGAATTTGATCAAGTAAAGCTGATGGCTGCCGCGACCGGCACCAAAAAGGAGGATATCAGGCTATGAAAAAGAAGCAGACGCTCGGGATCTTTATTTCGAAAAACATTATTTATATCGCATTTGTGATCATGTTGATCGGGCTTTCTGTATTTACGAGTTCGTTCCTGCAGATGAAGAACCTGGTCAATGTTCTTCGACAGGCTACTGTCGTCGGTGTTCTGTCCATGGGCATGACGTTTGTGATCATTGGAGGCGGCATTGATCTTTCCGTCGGTTCTACGATGGCGCTTGCTTCCTGCATTGCCGCGGCTTATTCGACTTCGACGACTGCGATTCCGCTTCCTCTGGCGATCGCGCTGGGCTGTTTGGTTGGTATTGTTGTTGGCGCCCTGAACGGTATTGTTGTGGCTTATCTTGGGGTTGTTCCGTTTATTGCAACGCTCGGCATGCAGTATGCCGTTCGCGGTGTTGCGCTCGTTTATACTGGCGGCCGCCCAATCAATGCATTGACGACGGCATTTACCAACCTTGGCAAGGGGTATGCTGGTCCAATCCCTGTTCCGGTCATCATCTTTGCAATCGTAGCCCTGATTTCCTGGTTCTTCCTTGCAAAGACGCAGTTCGGTCGTTATATCTATGCGATCGGTGGTAATGAAAAGGCTGCACTGGTCTCCGGCTTGCGTGTAAAGCAGCTGAAATTTTTGAGCTATGTCATCAACGGCATGACTGCTGCATTGGCAGGTATTCTTCTGGCGGCTCGTGTGGCTGTCGGCTCTCCGACAGCCGGCGAATCTTACGATCTTCTCGCTATCACAGCAGTTGTTGTTGGCGGTACTTCCAATGCAGGCGGTACCGGGGGCATTCTTCCTTCTATCATTGGTGTTTTCATCGTTACCGTTATGAATAATGGTATGGACCTTCTGGGAATCTCCGGATACTATCAGAAGATCGTCACCGGCGTTGTGGTTTTGTTGGCCGTTATCATCGACCGCAATAATGTCAACCGCAACCACTGATTTCGTTCTCTATATGTGCACAAATATAGAAAAAAACAAAAAAGGAGCATTCAAATGAAAAAGGTATTATGTATCGTCCTGTCCCTCGTTCTGGTGCTGGCGCTGGCCGCCTGTGCATCCCCCGCAGCCTCTAACGCAGAATCCTCTTCAGAAACCACGACTTCTGACAAGAGCAGTGCTGTCACCGTTGTTGATGCCAGCAAATCCGACACAGAAATGGTCGAAGCAAAGGACTCCTATACGGTCGCAATGATCTATCAGGATCTGTCGCAGGAATTCAACATCTATTTCCAGAACGTTATGTCCACGCGCTGCGCGGAAGCCGGTATCACCCTGCTTGAGTTTGATGGCAGATCCGATACTGAAACGCAGTTGAACCAGTGCGAAAACGCTATCGCTTCCGGCGCTGATGCACTTCTGTTCATCCCGTTCGATAAGGACGGCGCAGCTCCCATTATTGATAACTGCAACGAAGCTGGCATTCCTGTTATCTGCTGCAACAACATTACCACGAACGTTGATCAGGCTACTGCTTACGTCGGGGCAAATGACGTAGAAGCCGGCATCATGGAGACAGAATACATCGTTGATCTGATCGGCGGCAAGGGCAATATCGCTGTTGTGGAAGGTCCGTTCGGCCACTCTGCACAGGTCGCCCGTCAGGAAGGTCTCGAGCAGGTCCTCGCAGGCTATCCCGATTGCAAGATCGTTTTGGATGATACTGCCAACTGGAACCGCGACGAGGCAATGGAACTTGTTGAAAACTGGATTGCAGGCGGAACGCAGATCGACGCTATCATCTGCCACAATGACATCATGGCAATGGGCGCTTTGCAGGCCTGCCAGGATGCTGGCCTTGAGATCCCCATCATCGGTATTGACGCGACTTATGACGCACTTTGCGCCGTAAAGGATGGTACGCTGGCGGCTGATGTCTATCAGGACGTTTACGGCCAGGCGGAGGAGGCGTTCAACGTTTGTATGCGCATCCTCAATGGCGAGACTTTCGAGCAGACGACTTACGTTCCCTTCAAGCTCATCACGAAGGACAACGTTGACGAATATCTTGCAAATTTCTGAGTGATCGTTTGATTAAGTACGCATTTACAGCACACGCGTTTGTGGCAGCGGTCGTTTGGCCGCTGCCAGATAAGGAGAATTGAGCAATGATTAACTATGAATTTTACTGCCCGACCAAGATCCTTTTCGGTAAGGATACGGAGCTGAAAGTCGGCGAAGAGACAGTGAAGCACTCCAAAAATGTTTTGATCGTTTATGGCTCGGACCGTATCAAGAAATCCGGCCTGTTCAGCACTGTGACGGCTTCGCTGGAGAAGTCCGGCGTTGCATGGAAGGAACTTGGCGGCGTCAAGTCGAACCCGCGTGATGACCTTGTTTATCAGGGAATCCAGATCTGCCGTGAAAACAACATCGACTTTGTCCTCGGTGTCGGCGGCGGCAGCGTTATCGACACGGCAAAGGCGATCGGTTACGGCGTGGAATACGATGGCGATTTTATGGATCTCTATCTGGGGAAGGCTGCGCCTGTCTCTTGCTTGAAGATCGGTGCGATCCTGACGATCCCTGGTGCAGGAAGCGAATCGAGCAATGGCTCCGTCATCACGAGCGTGTCTGAGGGACTGAAGCGTTCGTGTGATACGGACCTTGCCAGACCGGTCTTTGCAATCATGGATCCGGAGCTGACAAAGACCGTTCCGATGTATCATACGCTTGCTGGCGCATTTGACGCCATTGCACACGCGATGGAGCGTTATTTTACGAACACTGCGTTTGTCGATTTTGGCGACCGTATGGCAGAAGGCGTTATGAAGTCCATGATGAAGTACATGAAGCTCATCAAGGAAGATCCCGAAAATTACGATTACCGCGCAGAGATCATGTGGGGCTGCAAGGCTGCACAGGATGATTTCATCGGTGTCGGCAGAGAGCAGTGCTGGGAGAGTCATCTGCTGCAGCGTGATATCGGCTCGATTTGCATGGATTCCTCTCATGGTGCGGGTCTGGCTGTTGTTGTCCCGCATTGGATGCGGCATGTCTATAAGGTCAACGTGCCTCGTTTCGCTGAATGGGCAAACCGCGTCATGGATGTCGAGGTCAATACGTTTGACCTGGAAGCAACTGCACTGGAAGGCATTGACCGCCTGGCTGCATTTATCAAGAGCGTTGGCCTGCCGACCACACTGCGTGAACTCGGCGTATCCAGCAAGGATGATATCGAAGTTATGGCCAACAAGGCATACCCGGCTGGTACGGAAACACTTGGCGGTTTCTCGCACATGACCAGAAAAGACTTCGTTGAGATCCTGACGGCAGCTTTTTAAGTAAGCAATCCTCATCATATCTACATTTTAAGGAGACTCTGAAATTATGCTGAAGAAAATTGCACCCCTGATCAGCCCGGAATTGATCAAGATCCTGATGGAAATGGGACATACGGATGAGATCGTGATCTGCGACGGCAATATGCCTGCCTGCACGCTCGGAAAACGTGTTGTCCGTTTGGACGGCCACAACGTTCCTGAGATTCTCAAAGCGATCCTTGAACTCATGCCGCTGGATCCGACTGTTGAGCAGCCTGCTGCAATCTGCAGATGGGATGGCCCTGACGCTCCGATTTGGGACGAATATGCAAAGATCATCAGTGAGAGTGAAGAGGCTGACAAATTCCAGCATGGCCTCAAAATGCTTCCCCCTGCGGAATTCAACGCCGCAGTTGCGAACGCCTATTGCTTGATCACCACCTCTGAAAAGGCACTGGCTGCAAATATTATTCTGAGAAAAGGACTTATGTAAGCTTCTCGAATCGTAAACTTGTAAAACAGGCAGCAGAGCTGGGCCTCTGCTGCCTGTTTTGAAATGGAGAACAATATGATTACGGGTATTCATCATATTACGATCAACGTAAAGAATCTGACGCAGACACATCGATTTTACGGTGAACTCCTGGGCTTGACACGGCTGGAGGATATTGATATGGGCGATCATACGCTTTCATATTATGCTCTGCCAGGCGGTGCAAAACTAGAATTGATCTGCTATCGTGCGGTGACGCCAGTATGTACAGCAGGACTTCTTGAAAGAGGACGTTTTCGCCACCTGGCGCTGCAGTTTGATACAGTAGATGCGCTGAATTCGGTTGTAGACCGGCTTCCCTTGTATGGCGGCCGAGTCCTGCAGCCGCCTAAATGGGTAGAAGCTTTGCAGTTCACCGGGATGCTGGCAGAAGATCCCAACGGCTGCGAACTGGAATTTTTGACGCTGGAAGGATCTGCAGCGCCGGTTGAAGAGAAGGAGACAGATAATGAATAAAGAAAAGCAACGGTTTTTGCAGTGCAGGGCCCAGGACATCCGGATCACGGGGCTGAAGATGGTGCAGGGGAGCCGGTCGGGGCATCTTGGCGGGGCGTTTTCTATGGCGGAGCTGATGGCGGTGCTCTATTTTGATAAGATGAATGTCCGTCCGGAGCAGCCGGACTGGGCGGAACGGGACCGCTTTGTGCTCTCAAAAGGTCACTGCACGGTCGCGCTTTACCCGACTTTGGCGATGCGCGGCTTCTTTCCGGCCGAACGGCTGCAGGAATTCCGCAAGATCGACGGCCATCTGTCTGGTCATGCGGAGATGTGCTATGTGCCCGGCGTCGATATGTCGACCGGCTCGCTCGGCCAGGGCTTCTCAGCCGCTGTCGGCATGGCGCTCGGCGCGAAGCTCTCGGGCTATTCCAACACGGTCTATGCCGTCATGGGTGACGGTGAGATCCAAGAGGGGCAGTTCTGGGAGGCATGCATGTACGCAGGTGCGCACAAACTTGGAAACTTAATCGGAATAGTGGATTCCAACAAAATTCAGCTCGACGGCCGCGTCAGCGAGGTGCTGGATACCGGCGATCTGCAGGCTAAATTCGAAGCCTTCGGCTTCTTCGTCCAGTCGATCGACGGACATGACGTCGCGGCGATCTCCGACGCGATCGACCGCGCAAAAGCCGAGACCGGCCGCGCGAGCATGATCATTGCCAACACGGTCAAGGGCAAGGGCGTGAGCTTTATGGAGAACACCTGCAAGTGGCACGGCCGCGTCCCGACGGACGAGGAATTTGCCGCGGCTTTCGAAGAACTGTATCAGCGCAAAGCGGAATTGGAGGGCTGAATCATGGCGGAAAAAATTGCAACCAGACATGCGTACGGCGAAGCGCTGGCCGAGATCGGCAGCGATCCGAAAATCGTTGCGCTGGACGCGGACGTATCGAGCTGCACGATGTCGTGCATGTTCGCACAGAAGTACCCGGAGCGCTTTTTCAATATGGGTATCGCAGAGGCCAATATGATCGGTGCGGCCGCCGGTCTGTCCACGTACGGTTTTACGCCGTTCGTCCATGCGTTTGCCATGTTTATGGCGGGGCGCGGCTATGACCAGATCCGCAATTCCATCTGCTATCCGAACCTGAACGTCAAATGCGTCGGCACGCACGGCGGCCTCTCCGTCGGCGAAGACGGTGCGACGCACCAGTGCGTCGAGGATATCGCGCTCATGCGTGCGATCCCCAATATGACGGTCATCTGCCCGGCAGACGCGAACGAGACCCGGGCTGCGGTCCACGCGATCGCGGCGCACGAAGGGCCGGTCTATCTTCGCCTCGGTCGTGTCCCGGTCGAGACGGTCACGGACTTCCCGGGCTATCAGTTTACGATCGGCAAGTCCGTCACACTCCGCGAGGGCACGGACCTGACAATCATTGCGACAGGCATGGTCGTTGCCGACGCGCTGGCCGCAGCGGAGGAGCTGGAAAAGGAAGGCATCCACGCGCGTGTGATCGATATGCATACGATCAAGCCGATCGACCGCGAAGCGATCCGGAAGGCGGCGAAGGAGACCGGCGCGATCGTCACCACCGAAGAGGCCAACGTCCTCGGCGGTCTGGGTGCAGCTGTGGCCGAGTATCTGGGCGAGACCTATCCCATCCCCGTCGTCCGCCACGGCGTGAACGATGAGTTCGGCCGCAGCGGCAAGGCCCCGCTGGTCCTCGACGCCTACGGCATCAACGCCGACGGCATCGCCGCCAAGGCCAAGCAGGCCATCGCCATGAAGAAATAAGCAAATCCCCCGCCAGCCGCCTTTCGCTTGAAAGGCGGCTGGTTTTTTCTATGCGTGGCAAAAGCCCCAGAGCCTTGGCTCTCCCTCTGGGAGAGCTGTCGCCGCAGGCGACTGAGAGGGCTTTGCTGCGATCACCTGCAGCGCCTTGCAGCCTCGTTCAGACGTCTCCCCTCTCCGTCTTCGCTGCGCTCAGCCACCTCTCCCAAAGGGAGAGGCAAGGGAGGCCCGCACGAGATCATAACAAGAACAGGCACAGCGGATGATCCCGCTGTGCCTGTTAACTGTCTTATGCGGCCCGCTCATTGGCCGGGCTTTGGTTCATTTGGACGACGTCGGGTCGTAGTTGCGGCCGAATTTGAGGTCTTCAAATTTGATGGTCGCGCTTTCGGGATGCATGGGGCGCGCGGCGGGCTTGGCGGGGGCGGGGGTGGAGACGGTCTTCGTCTCCGGCTCGCTGCCGATCAGCTTTTCGAGGTTGTCAGAGATCTCCGACGCGATTTTTTCGGTGCTGACGCTCGGCGCGGGGGCCGGGGCAGGCTCGGCCTTGTCGGCCTGCCAGTCGTAGGGCTTTTCGTGCGCGGACTTCGGCTGGGCCGGAGCATCTTCCTTCGTCAGATCCCGGGACTTGAGCGTCTCGAGCAGGCCCAGATGGCCCTGCACGTCCCGCTCGATCACGGAGATGAAGTTGAGCGCGGTCTGCTTCGCGTAGTCGAGCCGCTCCTGCTCGGCGTGGATCTGCTGGTTGAGCTGGGCCAGCTGGACGTTGGCGGCGTTGACCTGCGCGTTGGCCTGGGCATTGACCTCGGCGTTCTGGAGCATGGCAGCGCATTTGGCCTGCGTCTGCTTGAGCAGCTGGGCGCTCTTGGCCTCGGCCTCGGCGGTGGCCGAGGACTGCTGCGTCTCCTGCGCGCGGTATTCCTCCAGCTTTTCGACCAGGATCTTCATCTTGGCCTTGAGCACGGAATTTTCTTTGTAAAGGGTGATATAATCCTCTGTCAGCGGCTCGAGAAAATCATCGACCTGCTGCATGTCATAGCCGCCGAAGACGGCCTTGGAAAAGGTTTGCTCCTGAATTTCCTGCGGTGTGAACATGGAAGCTGCCTCCCTGCAAGTGAAGTTTGGATCAGAGATATACGCCGTTGTTTTCCAGCTCGTCGATCAGATCGCCGACGATGTCAACGTTATAGGGCGTAATGATGTACGTGCTGATGGCGATCTTTTTGATCTTGCCGTCGAGCGCATAGGCACAGCCGGACAGGAAGTCGACCAGCCGTCTTGCAACATCCTTATTCGTGGATTCCAGATTCAGAACCACGGCATGCTTGCTGCGCAGATGCTCGGCGATGTCGGAGACGTTGTCGAACCGGTCGGGCTTGACGAGCACGACCTGCATCTGGGCCGTGGTGTGAATATTTACGACCTTGCCGTTCGAGGCATTGCTGCCGCCGAGCGTGCGCCGGCCGGTATTGGAGCTGCTGCCGGAAGAAGACAGATCGTCGTTATCGAGATCAAAGCCGGAATACGAGGGCTTCGGCGCGGTCGACGAGCGGCTGGGGCGGCTGGGACGGGCGTCGTCGTCGAATTCATCGAAATCGTCGTCATCCTCGGTATAGGGCTTTGTCAGCTTCTTCAGGTCATCCATAAATCCCATTGTAGTGTATCCTCCAGAATCGTGATTCTCTAGTTTTCGTAGCAATCAGGTATTGTAGTTTCGCTTTCCGAAAATAGCGGTGCCGATGCGCACCATGGTCGAGCCTTCGGCGATGGCGTCGGTAAAATCGTCGCTCATACCCATCGATAGGCATTCCATGGACACATTATCGTATTTTTTTGCCTTTATGTCAACAAAAAGATTCCGCATTTCGGCGAAATATCTGCAATTTTCGCCAGGAAATTCACTGACCGGCGGAATTGCCATGAGTCCCTTGAGCGCCACATGCGGAAATTCCCGCATCCGGGCGGCCAGCGCGGCGGCTTCTTCCTTCGTAAAGCCGGATTTGCTCTCCTCCGCGCCGATGTTGACCTCGAAGAGGATGTTCTGCACGACGCCCGTCTTTTCCGCCTGCTTCTCGATGCACTCGAGCAGCTCCAGGCGGTCGACGGACTCGATCAGATCGACCACGCCCACCAGATATTTGACCTTGTTGGTCTGCAGATGGCCGATGAAGTGCAGGGGCTTTCCTGTGTAGGCGCCGAGGGGGCGCTTGGCCTGGATCTCCTGCACGCGGTTTTCGCCGCAGCAGTCGACGCCCGCGGCCACGGCCTCTTTGACGCGGTCGGCGTCGTTCATCTTCGTCGCGGCGCACAGCAGGATCTCCGACGGGTCCCGGCCGGCTTTTTTCGCAGCCTCGTTCATCCGGGCACGGATGTTCGCAATATTTTCAGCAATCGTAGACATATCAGTTGACGACCTTTCCATCGTATAGATTTTTCGCATTGATGATCAGCTCGTCGCCCGGCCAGAGATTGTCGGTCGAGCTGGTATCGAGCGCAGCGACGTAGCTTTCGCCGGTATCGTGGAGGATGGTGATGGGCTTCCACTTGGCGAGCGTGCCTTCGAGGATATACACGCCGGTCTGACCGTTTTCGACACGGACGGCCGATTTGGGCACGCGCAGACCGGAATACGAGGCGAAGACGATCTCCGCCGACTGCTGCCGCAGGAGCGTCACGTTCTGCAGCGCCTGGTCGGACGACAGGATCAGCAGCCGCGAGCCCGCCTCGTTGCCGCTCAGCCGGGCGACGCGCATGCTGACGGGCTGATAATAGTCGCGGGCGAAGGTCAGCGTGGCCCTATCGCCCTCCTCAACGCCGGAGAGCTCGTTGGCCGGGACAACGCAGGCGTAGTACCAGGTGGCGGAGGTGATAAGGCGGCCGATGGCGTTCGCGTCGGTCTCGTCCGGCGCGACCGACTGGAACTGGGCGACGGTCATCTCCATGAGCTTGTCCGGCGTCAGCACATATTCATAACCGTCGACCGCGGCGGAAAACGTCCCGGCGGTCCCGGCGCGGATGTCGCTGGTGTCGCCCGCGGCCTGCGATTCGAGCGTGGCGAGCTCCGCCTGCAGATCGTCGATCCGCAGCTGCAAGGAGGCGCTGTCCGCCGCGTCCGACGTACGGCGCAGGACCAGGCCCTTGAGCTCGGGCGTGAGGTCCGAGACGGAGTTCATATCGCGCCGGGCCAGATACTGGCTCAGGTGCGAGAGG
>ERZ779885.3491-NODE-3491-length-13234-cov-4.332802_pt1 | contig 13234 bp, 8 predicted proteins | sample MGYA00511554_ERZ779885 | MGnify/ENA primary metagenome ERZ779885 (study PRJEB29588, sample SAMEA2160998) | human gut metagenome | biome: human gut; feature: human-associated habitat; material: faeces | place: Denmark | collected 2008/2010 ... | reverse complement strand
CTGCGCCGATGGGCAGCGCCGTGACCGTGGAGATCGCGACGATGCCGATGGAGAACATGATCTTCGACGGGCTGACCTTCATCTCGTCGCACACGCCGAGCGCCAGCGGGAACACGATGCTGAAGACCGCCATCGCGCTGGGGACGATCTGCGCGATGAGGAAGGTCACGATGATGTAGCCGGTCAGCACGCGGGTGAACGAGCCCTTGGCCGCCTTCGCTACGCCGCGGGAGAGCTTTGCCACCATCTGCGTTTTGGAGAAGCCGGCCGAGATGATGAACATACAGGCCATGATGATGGTGTTGGAGTTGGAGAAACCGGAAAGCGCGGTGGTGATGTCGATGCAGCCGGTCAGCACGAGCAGGACCATCGACAACAGCGCGGTGAGCCCCATGGAGATCTTGCCCCAGAGGAAGCTGGCGATCGTCAGCACAAAGATCACCAGACAGAGAATCATATGGACACTCATTCTTTTTTCTTCCTTTCTTTTCTGAAATCAAATTCTGCACAAAAATCACGAGAAAAATCTTGCGATTTCGGTCAAAACTATGATACCATGAAACAGAAAAAAGGAACAAATACGTCTTTGTTATGCGGCCATAAGGTTTACCTTATGGCGAGGAGGGAAGCCCATGACCATCCAGCAGCTGCGCACCGCCATGGAGGCCGCCCGGACCGGCTCCATCACCCAGGCAGCCAAAAATCTCTATCTTTCGCAGCCGAACGCCAGCAGTATGCTCCGCACGCTCGAGCAGGAGCTCGGCTATGAGATCTTCAGCCGCACCAACAGCGGCATCGTCCCCACGGAGGCGGGCGAGCGGTTTTTGGAGCATGCGAAGGTCATTCTCGCGCAGCTGCAGGAGCTCTATACCATCCGGGCGCAGGGGCGGGTCTGCCGGCTGCGGCTCGGCGTGCAGAGCTTTTCCCCCGCGGTCGAGGCGTTTATCCGCCTGACGCAGCAGTACCGGGACTGCCCGTCCGCGGAATTCAAATGCGTCAATATCTCCGCCGACGGCGGCATCCGCGCGCTGGCCGACATGGAGCTCGACGTCGTCGCGGCGCTCATCGCGCCCTGTATGCTCCCCGCGGCCGAGCAGGCCGTGCAGAATCAGAATCTCGAGCTGCATTTTCTCCACCAGGTCCCCGCCTGCCTGAATCTGCGCCGCGGCCACCCGCTGCTGGCGAAGCTGCCGCCCAACGCCGAGACGTTCGACTACCGGCTGCTCGAGGCCTATCCCTATGTAGAGTACCAGAAGCTCCCCACGCGCACCGACGGCTATACCACCATCAGCACGGCCGACCAGGTCCGCTATCGCTACCGGATCGTGGTGGACGAGCGCGATACGCGCTGCCGCATCGTCGGCACGACGGACGCGTTCTCCATCGGCTGGCCGCCTGCCGCAGGCTGTCCGCGCGCGCTACCAGCTCGAATGTGTCCCCATCCCGGGCCAGAGCATGCGCCTGTACTGCATCACCCGCCGCGGCGGCCCCCAGAACCCCGAGATCGCCCGCTACCTCCACCTCCTCCAATCCGAACTCCCCGACGCCCCAACGGAGTGAGCGCACGGCTGCAGGCAATCCTTTCGCAGCAGCAAAAATGCACTGCACGGATGGCCTAGTGTTTGACCGACATGAAAGAGACTGCTTCACACAAGGCGAAGCAGTCTCTTTCGTGCTGAGGGATCTATCGGGGTGATTGTTCTAAATGGCGGAATGTTCCTGCATCATTCTGCCAACCGACTTATTCACCCAGAATAAACAATGCGTTTGGGAGCGAAGGCTCTTTGCCGTTCATATAGAACGGAGAATCTTCATCGTTTCGGTACAGATCACGTTCCTGCCTGCTGCGGAAATCAGGAACGGATATCTGCCTGCTGTTGTCTACGGCGCTCTTCCATCCAAGAATGCCAAGCGCAGACAGTGTAGCGGCACGATAGACGTTCATATATGGCTCTTTGTGCTCGCGGATATCTGCGATAAAGTCCTTCGTGACCCAGTAGTCTGCGCCGCCGTGTTCAAAACGGGCTGCCTTCTCGCCACCCTCTTTCAACGCAGGCGTATAGACACATTCCGTACCCGTCCTGCGTGTGGCTGCATCCAGATTCCACGGATTCATGACCAAGCGGACCTTATCCATGTTGCCGCGGACACTTTCAATGCCTCCATGTGTGCAGCCAAGACGATACCAGTTGCCCTTTGGGCCGAATCCACCGCAGCCGCCCACACGGAACAGTGCGCCATTGTCCATCTCGACGAGCAGCAGACCGTAGTTGTCAGCTGCTTTTGCACCGATCTCCTCGGCATACTGCCTGCCGACGGCAACTTTACCGATGACCTTTTTGGGCATCAGATTTGTGATTTTCATGAGCGGCGCCATAGCATGTGTGCAATAATAAGTACACGGTGTCAAAGAACGCCAGTGCTTCGGGCCCGGATTATAGAACTCGTTCTCCTGCCGGCTCATCGGGTGGACGTATTCGCCCTCTGCGAAGATCACATCGCCAAGTGATCCGGCTTGATAGACCTCCTCCATCTCCATATTTGCGCGGAAATAAGGGTAGTTTTCTGCTAGAGCATAGATGCATCCGGTCCGTTCTACGGTCTCTACCAGCTCCACACACTCTTTCATTGTGATAGCGGCCGTTGTTTCAGACAGGCAATGCACACCTGCGTTCATGGCTTGGATCGCATAAGGCGCATGTTCATTGAAGAAATTGCACAGGATGACCGCATCGATCCCGCTGTGGATCAGCTCGTCAAATGTTTCGCACACTTTTATGTCTTTACGCAGGATCGCCTTTGCGTCATGCAGTTTCTCCGGATCGCGGTCGCAGATTGCGGTGACTTCAGCGCCATCGAGAATATTGATCGCTTCAATATACTGCAGACCTCTGAATGTACCAAAAACGCCGATCTTGATGTTTTCCATTCTATGATCCTTTCTTTTTTCTACTGTGACTGTCTCATTTGCTCCCGACGCTCCGGATCCTTTTCGCTTCTGCCGCATATCAGGGGACAGAAACTGCAAATTTTATAGATACGAAGCGCGGGAGAAGGAGCCCGCGCAGAAAATACTGCGTGGAGGGGCCCTTTTCAAATGAAGGATCGCTCAGATCCTGAAGCAGCTCACTCCCAGAGCTTTCCCTGGTCTGCGACGGCCTTTTCCCACTGAGAAGCCCAGTAGTCAAGCAGCGTATCCGCGTCGACCTCGCCAAGCAGGTACTTCTGCAGATACTCATCGCGGTCATTGTTGAATGTAGCAGTGATATCGTAACCGATGCCAAGGTTATTGAAAATGCGGTAGCACCCAAGATCATTCATCTTGTTGAAAATGGTGTAAGCGCCGGAAGAGAAATACTCATCTTGTTCGATACTTGTGGTATGAATGGGGATCAGACCATTCTGGCGGCAGAAGTAACCATTGTTTTCTGCGTTGGACAGGAACTTGATGAACTTTGCAGTCTCTTCCGGATACTGCGTCTTTGCGGTCATGGCCCAGCCGCCGTAACCTGCGGTCTGCGTACCGAAGCCGGATGTACCGATCGGAATGTTGCCGACGCCCCACAGCTCGGGATCAAGACCGTCTTCGATCGTTGCGATGACGTCGTTGTCCTGGATCAGGATCGCGCAGGTGCCGCTCATAAAGCCCTGCACCATCTCAGTGAAGCCCCAGGAAACAGAATCTTTCGGAGAAATGTCCTCATAAACACGTTTATAGAATTCCAGCGCTTCCTTTGCTTCGGGCAGTCGATAGACACAGCCGCCGTCCTTTGTAAAGGCACGATATCCCCGTTATGGGCGCAGGCGAGAGCGTCTATGTTGCGCGCACCCTGGTGACCAACGCGCAGTACGCCGGATTTCTTGCCGCGACCGGCTATGCCGCGCCGCAGAACTGGACGGATGGTACCTATCCCGCTGGGGAGGATGATTTCCCCGTAAACTACGTCTCCGCTGCGGACGCCGAAGCCTACTGCGCGTGGCTGACGGAACGGGACGGTGCGAACACCTACCGTCTTCCGAACGAGAGCGAATGGGAGCTTGCCGCCGGTCATATGCCCAAGGATGCAGACTTCAACTGCGGCGTGAATGACGGCAGAACATCTGTAGAAGAATATGCCAAGGTCACGCGCGGCGCGCATGGTGCAGTCGATTTCTGGGGCAATGTTTGGGAATGGACGACGACGGTCCGCTCTGACAGCACGCTGGGCGTCAAGGGCGGCGCATGGGATTCTGCCCGCACCGACTGCCGCACCGAGCACCGCAAGGAAGGCCGCGCAGCGTCTCAGGGTTACAAAGATGTCGGCTTCCGCGTGTTCAAAATTTTGAACGGCGAAGAGCCCGCGCAGAAGGTCGAGTTTGCCACGCTGCAAGCCCCCATTGTGGCGGCGATCTCCACCGAACCTGGCAGCATCACACTTTCCTGGCAGGCCGTCGAGGGAGCGACGGCGTATCAGCTGTTCTCCTATGATGCGGACGCAAATCACATTGAGATGCTCGGCACGACAGAGGAAACCAGCGCTGTGATGGATGGTCTTGCTCCCGGAACCTACCGCTATATCGTGCAGCCCATCTCCTATGTGGAGATCGCGGACAACGTCTCCGGCGAATACAGCGTCGGCGCAAGCTGCGGAAATGCCCCAGAAGCGGCGGTTTTGGCTTCTGCAGGCTATGACGCGCAGGCCGATTGCCTCACGCTTTCGTGGGAAGCAGCGGACGGCGCGGAAACCTATTATATTTACCGCTATCATCCGGACGCGAATATGCTTTCCACCCCGAAGGTCGTAAGCGGCAAGAGCTCGTATTCCTACCGCAAAACGGCAAGCGACGAATACAATTACCTTGTGACCACTGAACCGATGTCCAGCCGTAAATACTATGACGGCTCCGGCGCGCTCTGTGTACGGATCCCGGACAACCGGTAACAGACATGAAACGCACGGGACAAGGTGCTTCCTTGTCCCGTGCGTTTACGGATATATCGTGCGATCCGCGCTATGTTCTGGGCTGCGCGATCCGTTTCTGCTGCAGCTCCGCCCGGAGGAGGATACCGAGGGTCAGGCAGAAGTCGGGGTTTTTGAGGTCGCAGCCGAGCAGCTGCGTGATGTGGGCGAGGCGGTCCAGCGTCGAGATCGTGTCGACGAGGATATTGCCTTCCAGCGTCTGCGCGTCGGCGGTGAACTCGACCTGCACGCCGTTGCTGCCGGCCGCGCCCCAGCCGTGCGACGCGAAATTGCCGACCACGCGCAGCAGATACCCGTCGGGATCCTCATTTTTGAGCGTCACGCCAGAGAGCGTCAGGATGCAGTGCGTGTTCGTGATGTAGAACAGATCGCCGTTTTTCCCCGTCAGCGAGCCGCCGGTCATCGAAAATTCCGACGTGCCGACGTCCGCGTCGCCGGACATGGACTGGTAGATCATGACGGTGTGGACGTTTTCCGAAGAACTTGAGCCCTTCGTGCTGCTCATATTGCCCGAAACGGTGCAGTTTTCGAGCGCAATGGAATTCTTGCCCTCAATGACGAGCAATTCGGAATTGTTCGCGGTGAGCTTCGCGTTTTTGACGGTAATGGCTGCCGTGGAGTAAACGGCAGGGGAGTTGTAACCGTTCGAGGTATAGCTGCCGCCCGTGACGTTCACGGTTCCGCCGCCGCGGTCGGAGCGGATAGCTGCCGACGAGTTGCCGGAGGTGGTGACGGTCAGGTTTTCCGCGTTCGTCGTGCCGCCGCCGGTGGTCTGGATGCCGCCGGAGTTATCAGCGCTTGTCGTGATCGTGGAATCGGAGATGTTGACGGTCGTGTCTGCTCCATAGCTGAACACGCCGTTGCCGTTCTGCGCGAAGGAATTGACAGTCGCGTTTTTGATCGTGACGGTCGCGCCGTTCGTCGCCAGCAGCGCGGCGTTCATGCCGTAGAAGTCGCCGTCCTCGGTGTTGGAGGTCGCGCCCGCGCGCTTGTCGACGGTGGTGCCGTCCAGCGTGACGGCCGCGCCGTCGACGCGCAGGGCGTTTTCGTCGTCGCCGGTCGAGCTGTAGCTCGTGCCGGTCACGGCAGTATCCTCAGAAATGGTATTCGCGCTCGTGCCCTGCGTCACTTCGCCGCTGCCGCCGAAGCCGCCGGGCTGACCATTCGGCGTACCGTCGGGCGGGGTGCCGTCCGGGATCGTACCCAGCTGACCGTTTGCGCCGTCCGGCGGCGTGCCGTCGGGTTTTTCAGGCGGCGTTTCGGTGGAAGTGTCGGAAGATGCGGGCACTGATTCTGTATCATCGGCCGCCGCGGTGCTGGTGCAGGCTGCAAGCGAGAGCAGCATCGCCGCCGCCAGTATCATTGCAATCAGCTTTTTCATAAAAAAGCAGCCTCCTTATTTCGTTTTGTGCCTGTATCATAGTGCCGGAAGCTAAAGGGAACCTACACCCATGTCACAGCAGGCATGAAAAAAGAAGCCGCGCAAAAAATCAGCGGCTTCATGGCAAGCGTCGGATGAAAAAAAGAACAGAAAAGCGCACGCCGCCTGCTGGAAATGCTCCGGCAGGCGGCGAATTCTCTCTTCCGGCGATTTCCGCTCCGAATTCCCATTTGGGTCGCGTTTGGGTCAAACGGAAAATGTGCAGAATTCTCCATCGGAAAAAGTTCTGAAAACGCAGAAAAATCCGGCTGAAATCGAAAGATTTCAGCCGGATTTGGTCGGAGTGTCGGGATTCGAACCCGAGGCCTCTTGGTTCCGAAGGTTGGTCGGATATTTTTCGCGGGCATTTTAGAGCATTTCAGAGCCTTTCCGCTCGGAAAATTTCACAGCGGCATCCTTTCCGGCACGGATAAATCCGCCTGATTTTTCCGCGTTTGGGTCACGGTTTGGGTCAGAGCGGAAAACCAGTGGCGCAGAAATTGCGCCGCTGTAAACAAAGAATACCTATACATTCTTACCATTTTCCCGGGCAGTCTGCGCATACCAGCGCGCGCTGTCCTTCAGAATCCGTTTTTGCGTCGGATAGTCGACGTAGATCAGGCCGAAGCGCTCGGCATAGCCGCTGTGCCACTCAAAATTGTCGGTCAGCGACCAGTGGAAAAAGCCGCGGACGTCGGCCCGTTCACATCCTCTGCAAAGCGCAAGCAGATAGCGGTGCAGAAAATCGATCCGGTCCGCGTCGTGGACCTGCCCGTCCAGGAAGATGTGGTCATTACAGCTCAGCCCGCACTCCGTCACGTAGAGCGGCAGCCGGGAGCGGTCAAAGAGAAAGGCAAAGCCATACGCCATGATCTCCGGCGTGACGGGCCACTTGAGCGCCGTGCAGGCAAAGCCCTGCGGCCGCGGCAGATAGACCGGCACGCCGTCCGGCCCGGCGGCGATCTCGCTGCCGTTGTACGAATTGACGCCGATAAAGTCTGGAACAGCGTGCATCGTGTCCCATTCTGCGGGCGTGACGGCGCTTAAAAGGCCGCGAAGCGCTCCCGGTTCTGGCTCGACACGGCCAAGGCACACGGCGTCTAAAACGATCGGGTGCGTGAACATCCAGTCGGCATCCGTCAGGCGGAAGGTCTCCTGCCGCGCGGTGGTCTCATCGGCAGGGCTGTGCGGATAGCAGAGCTTGCCGGTGGAGGCAATACCGATCAAAGCTTCCGGCGCAGCGTTCCGGATGGCCCGGAAGGAAAGCCCATGCGCCAGCATGAGGTTTTTCCAGCACGAAACGAGTTCCGGAAGCAAAAGCCGCTTCCCGGGCGCATGGATCCCGTCGGCGTATCCAAGCTTGAGCACGATCTGCGGCTCGTTGAGCGTGATAAAATGCGAAACACGGCCGGAAAAATGCGCCGCCATCATGCCCGCGAACCGCGCAAAGCGTTCCGCCGTCCCGCGATCCTGCCAGCCGCCGGTTTCCTCCAGCGCCTGCGGCAGCTCCCAGTGATAGAGCGTCATCCACGGCGTGACGCCGTTTGCAAGGCAGCAGTCTACCATGCGGTCATAGTATTGGAGCCCGGCCTCGTTCCACCGGCCGTCTCCGTTCGGGTCGATGCGCGCCCAGCTCGTGGAAAAGCGGTACGCACGCAGCCCGAGCGACGATAAAAGCCTGATGTCCTCTTCAAACCGGTGATAGCCGTCACAGGCGATCGAGCCGTTATCTCCATTTGCGATCGCGCCGGGCCGGCGGCAGAATGCGTCCCAGATGCTCTCCCCGCCGCCATCCGCGGACGGGAAGCCCTCGGTCTGATACGCGCTTGACGCCGCGCCCCAGACAAAATCCTCCCGAAACGCCATCTCAGCCTCCCAGAACCACGCGCACCGAAACAACGCTGCCCGGCGCGGCGGGGGCGATCAGATTCCCGTCCTGCCGCACGCCGTCCACATACAGCTCCCGCACGCCGTGCTCCGCGCCGTCCGGATTTTCGACTGTAATGCAGTACTGCGCGCCGCGGAAGCGCCGCGTCAGTGTCAGGTGCGTCCATTCCGGCGGGACACACGGGTCGATCCGCAGCCCGTCCAGCTCCGGCTGCACACCGAGAATGGCCTGCGAGATCGACACGAACGTCCATGCGGCTGTGCCGGTCAGCCAGCTGTTTTTGGCCTCGCCGAACGTCGGCGCGTCCTTGCCCGCGACCATCTGGCTGTAGACATACGGCTCCGTGCGGTGGACCTCACTGACGGCTTCCAGATAGGCCGGGCAGATCTTCCGGTAGGTCTCAAACGCGCGTGCGCCGTGCCCCAGGACGGCCTCCGCGCAGGTGATCCAGGGATTGTTGTGACAGAAAATCCCCGCGTTTTCCTTGTATCCAGGCGGATACGAGCTGATCTCGCCGAGATTCAGATAATATTTTGTGTAGGCCGGCTGCAGAAGGACGATGCCGAACCTGCTGTCGAGCCGATCTTCCACGCTTTTCAGCGCCTGTGCAGCCTCGCCGGTTTCCTTGCCGATGCCGGCCATGACGCACATGCCCTGCGGCTCAATGAAGATCTGCCCTTCGGCGCAGTCTTTGCTTCCGACGGGCGCGCCGAACGCGTCGTAGGCCCTGCGGAACCATGCGCCGTCCCAGCCCGCATCCAGCACGGCTGTTTGCATCTCTGCGACTGCGGCATCAGCCGCTGCAGCTTCTGCGGTCAGCGCCAGATGGCGAAGAATATCGGCGTAGGCCCTGCCGTATTTGACGAACATCCCGGCGATGAACACCGACTCCGCGACCGGGCCTTCGCTGGGGCCGGTGATCTGGAAGCTCTCGCCGGGGTGGGCGGAGAAGCAGTTGAGATTCAGGCAGTCGTTCCAGTCGGCTCTACCGATGAGCGGCAGCTTGTGTGGCCCAAGATGCGTGCAGGTGAACCGGAAGCTGCGGCGCAGATGCTCCATGAGCGGCGCGGCGTTGTCCGGGGCACAGTCAAAGGTCACGACCTCGTCCAGGATCGACCAGTCGCCGGTCTCGCGCAGATACGCGTCCACGCCTGCAATCAGCCACAGCGGATCGTCGTTGAAGCCGCTGCCGACGGCGAGATTTCCCTTTTTCGTGAGCGGCTGATACTGGTGATAGGCGCTGCCGTCCGCAAACTGCGTGGCGGCGATGTCCAGGATCCGCTCTCTTGCGCGCTCCGGAATGATATGCACAAAGCCGAGCAGGTCCTGACACGAATCGCGGAAGCCCATCCCGCGGCCCATGCCGCTTTCAAAATAGCTGGCCGAGCGGCTCATGTTGAACGTGACCATGCACTGGTACTGGTTCCAGATATTCACCATCCGGTCGACCTTCTCGTCGCCGGTCTCGGTGTGGTAGTTGGAGAGCAGGGTGTCCCAGTGCCCGTGCAGCGCGTCCATTGCTGCGTCAAACTGTGCCGTGGTACGGTATTTTCCGATCATCGCGTGTGCGCGCGTCTTGTTGATCACGCCGGGCGCGGAGAATTTCTCATCCTCCGGGTTTTCCACATAGCCGAGACCAAAGAAAAGCTCCCGCGACTCGCCGGGCCGCAGCGCCATATGGAACTGCATCGCGCCGACCGGCGCCCAGCCGTGGGCGACAGAATTGGTGCAGCGGCCGTTTTGGACCGCTTCGGGCAGAGACGGCGCGCCGTAGAGGCCGATAAAGGCGTCGCGCGCGGTATCGAAGCCGTCATACGGGCGGTTCGCCCAGAACACGGCATAGTGATTCCGCCGCTCGCGGTATTCGGATTTGTGATAAATGGCGTCCGGCTCCAGCTCGACCTCGCCGATGGAGAAATTCCGCTGGAAGTTGGAGCCGTCGTCCATCGCGTCCCAGAGGCAGAACTCTACATAGGGGAACACATCGAGCGTCTTTTCCGCGGCAGTCCCATTTTTCAGCGTCAGCCGGATGAGCAGGCAGTTGTCGCCCTGCGGGACCAGCAGCGTCTGTGCGGCCGAAACACCATTTTTCTGCCCCTCGATCACGCTGTAGCCGAGGCCGTGGCGGCAGGTATAGCGGTCCAGCTCCGTTTTCGCGGGCTGCCAGCCGGGGTTCCAGACGGTATCGCCATCCTTGATGTAAATGTGGTGGCCGTCCATATCCAGCGGGGAGCTGTTGTAGCGGTAGCGGGTCAGGCGGCGCATCCGCGCATCGCGGTAAAAACTGTAGCCGCCCGCCGTATTGGAGACAAGACTGAAGAAATCCTCGCTGCCAAGGTAGTTGATCCAGGGCAGAGGCGTGCGCGGGGTGGTGATGACATATTCTTTGCGTGCGTCATCAAAATGGCCGAATTTCATAAATGCTTCCTCCTTATCAGCTGCCGGCAGCCCCGGCGGCATCGCTTTTGCGAAAACGATTAAGGCAGACGATCAAAGCATTCTCTTTGCTTCTAGCATAGCCCAAGCAGGCCAAAAAAGCAAGAGGATTTTCCAAAAAAATTCTGAAAGTATCTTTCATAAATACGCATGTTTCCATGGTTTTCAGAAAATTCATTTCAAGCACACTTTTTGTGCTTCCTATAAGCGAAAACGCTGAAACGCAATTTATAGGTAATATTATATACGGCGAAAATCATAACGAAACCGCAACGAAAATCTTTTGATTTTAACCGAAATGTAACGAAATCCATCCAAGGTGCACAATTTCGGTTCTTCAGAAACGAACAAAACGCCAAAATTGAGCCAAAAGCAATGAAAGTTATTCTTTTGAGCTTGATTTTTCGTACAAAATACGCTATCATGAAATTGCGAAAACGATTAAGGACTTGACGGAGAACATCCCCCGTAAAACGTTCTTCGGAAGGAGGCAAACGAGCGATGCCGTCCCTGAAAGATCTGGCAAAGGAATGCGGCGTATCGGTGGCAACGGTCAGCAAGGCGCTGAACGACCAGCCGGATATCTCGCCTGCCACACGAGAACGGGTGCGGGCCGCAGCGCACCGTATGGGCTACCTGCCCAATGCTGCCGCCCGTTCCTTGAAAACAAACCGTACTTACAATCTGGGCGTTCTGTTCGTGGATGAACGGCAGAGCGGCCTGACCCACGAATACTTTTCCGCCGTGCTGGATAGCTTCAAGGTGGAAGCCGAGAAACACGGCTACGACATCACCTTTATCAACCACAATATCAGCGGCAAGAGCATGAGCTACCTTGAGCACTGCCGCTACCGCAATGTGGACGGTGTGGTGATCGCCTGCGTGAATTTCTACGAGCCGCAGGTGGTGGAGCTGGTGAACAGCGAGGTGCCCGTCGTCACTATCGACCATGTGTTCAACAACCGCATGGCCATCCTCTCAGACAACGTTTCCGGCCTGAAGGCTCTGGTGCGGCAGGCATGGGCCTGCGGCCACCGCCGCATCGCCTTTATCCACGGCGAAAAGACCGCCGTGACCGAGAACCGCGTTGCAGGTTTCTATCAGGCCTGCGAAGAGCTGGGCCTGAAGATCCCGGAAGCTTATGTGCGGGAGGGCATCTACCATGATGCTGACCGCTGTGCCGCCGAGACCAAAGCGCTGCTGGAGCTTCCGCAGCCGCCCACCTGCATCATCTTCCCGGACGATTTCTCCGCGCTGGGCGGCTACAACGCCATCAGCGAAGCGGGCCTTTCGATCCCCGAGGACATCTCGGTGATGGGCTACGACGGCATCTACCTTTCCCGGGTGGTCAAGCCTCAGCTGGTGACCTACCGGCAGAACACCACTGCGCTGGGCCGCACCGCCGCCGACAAGCTCATCGAGTTCATCGAGCACCCCCGTGTGACCTTGCCGGAACAGATCCGCGTTTCCGGCAAGCTGCTGGACGGCGGGTCGGTCCGCAGCCTCTGATCCGTCTCCCAAGGTTCTGGTTCGTGGAGCCTTTTTTAAGAAGAAAGCTTTTTGCAGATAATGGAAAACCATGAAGGAGGTTTACCCTTATGAAAAAGATCTCTCGTCGTAATTTCCTGCTCGCATCCGGCGCAGTGACCATTGGTGCAGCTCTGGCTGCCTGCGGCGGTTCCTCCGCTTCCACCAGCACCGCTTCTTCCGCTCCCGCATCCAGCGCAGCCGCTTCCGGCACCTCTGCCGCCGGCAAGGTGCTGAACATCTGGTGCTGGAACGACGAGTTCCAGAGCCGCTTCAACGACTACTATCCGGAAGTTTCCGAGATCGCAGCGGACAAGTCCACCACCACCCTGAAGGACGGCACCACCGTCAAGTGGACCATCAACGCCAACGAGAACAACAACTACCAGAACAAGCTGGACGAAGCCCTGCTGAGTCAGGACAGCGCCGCCGACGATGACAAGATCGATATTTTCCTGATCGAGGCCGACTACGCGCTGAAATATGTAGATTCCGACTACGTTCTGGATGTGAAGGCCGACATCGGCCTGACCGATTCCGATCTGGCCGGCCAGTACCAGTATACCAAGGACATCGTTACAGTGGACGGCAGCCAGCGCGGCACCACATGGCAGGCAACGCCCGGCCTGTTCGCATACCGCCGCAGCATCGCCAAGGATGTTCTGGGCACCGACGACCCCACCGAGGTGCAGACCTACCTGTCCGACTGGGATAAGTTCAATGATGTGGCGGCACAGGCCTCTGCCAAGGGCTACAAGATGCTGTCCGGCTTTGATGATGCATACCGCACCTTCTCCAACAACGTAGCAGCTCCGTGGGTCACCGGCACTACCGTTACCGTTGATGAGAACATTATGAAGTGGGTCGATCAGACCAAGGAGTACACCGATAAGGGCTATAACAACAAGTCCAGCCTGTGGGACAGCCAGTGGGCAGCCGATCAGGGTCCCACCGGTAAGGTGTTCGGCTTCTTCTACTCCACTTGGGGCATCAACTTCACCC
>ERZ779885.3486-NODE-3486-length-13248-cov-4.111347_pt1 | contig 13248 bp, 10 predicted proteins | sample MGYA00511554_ERZ779885 | MGnify/ENA primary metagenome ERZ779885 (study PRJEB29588, sample SAMEA2160998) | human gut metagenome | biome: human gut; feature: human-associated habitat; material: faeces | place: Denmark | collected 2008/2010 ... | reverse complement strand
TCCTCAATGATTTTGTTTTGGGTGGCAATACGCTCATCTATTAGTCGTAACAGTGTAGCTATTTTAGTTTGCTCCGCTTTGGATGGAATACCAACATAACACTCGGAAAAATTCTTTGTGCTGATGGAATAGATTTTTGTTCCCTGTGCTATTCGTCTAATCTGATTATGAAATGCGGATGACGAAAAAGCATATCCTTTGAAGCCGACAATAGTTTTATTTTTATTGTCTCGCCCATGAATTGTGTGTAAACCACAAACAATATCCTTATTATCAAGATTAAACAACTCAATGACTTTAGCAACCTCATTCGTATCTTCCGAAGCATCAGCAAAGGCTACATCTCCCTCTTTACACAATTCAAAGTTTTTAGGCATATTACCTTCTTTGACATTGGGTAGTTTATCTCTTCTCAAATCCACCATAGTAGGAAGCCCAACATGAATGAGTCCATAATGTAAGTTCATCATGGCTTTCTCCCCATATTCAAGTTGTTCCCAACTCAGAGAATTGGTTGAATAGAAATCCAATAGCTCAGACACTTTACATATTTCCCACTCTCCACTAAATTTAGGGAATCTCAAATGGGGAACATTACCTATTATATTTCTCTAATTATTAGAACCAATTAAATTCAAAATTATGATTCAGAAGACAATTAGAGAAATTTCGGACGCATGGCGAGAGGACAAGCGACCGTATGTAAAACAGTCAACAATGGCAGCTTATATGTTGATTCTCGAAAATCACATTTTGCCAAAGTTTGGTGAGAGTAACGAACTTCATGAAAATGATGTGCAAGGCTTCGTGCTTGAAAAGTTAGCTAGCGGATTGAGTGTGAAATCGGTTAAGGACATTCTTATTGTCTTAAAGATGGTTATGAAATTCGGAGTAAAGAACGAATGGATGAACTATTACGAATGGGATATTAAGTTCCCCACAGATGCTGGAAGTAAAAAGATAGAGGTTTTGTCGGTGGCAAACCACAAAAAGATTCTGACTTATATTCAGAGTCATTTTTCTTTTCCGGGACTTGGTATCTACATAAGTCTTAGTACCGGTCTTCGTATCGGTGAAATTTGTGCTTTAAAGTGGAGTGACATCAATGTCTCTGATGGGATTCTAACCGTTAATCGGACGATAGAACGTATCTATATCATAGAAGGGGAGAAAAAACACACTGAGCTGGTCATCAATACACCAAAGACAAAAAACTCTTGCCGTGAGATACCGATGAGCAAAGAGTTGCTTGGGATGTTGAAGCCTTTGAAAAAAGTAGTTAACGATGATTATTACATTCTTACCAATGATGAGCGTCCGACAGAGCCACGCACGTACCGTAACTACTATAAGAGGCTTATGGAGAAACTTGATATTCCCAAACTGAAGTATCATGGACTTCGTCACAGTTTTGCGACTCGTTGTATAGAAGTCGGTTGTGATTATAAGACCGTCAGTGTGCTACTGGGACATTCCAACATATCAACTACTTTGGATTTATATGTTCATCCCAATATGGAGCAGAAAAAGCGTTGCATTACCAAGGTTTTCAAGTCACTGGGTAAATAAATTATGGATAGAGCGAGGGAATTAATGCTGTAATTTCTTCGCCCTCAATTGTTTTTGCAATATTCTTGAAAATAAGTCTATATTTAACTATCACATTTGACCGATTTTTATTTCATCTTATCATCCGATGTGTCAAGTTTAGCGGAAATTTTATTTAGAGTATTTGATATTTCTTCTATAGAAACCTGAACGGTTTTGTGAGGAGAGACTGAATGAGGTTTGACAAGGCCTGCAACTAAATCTTGAACAGCATCTTCCAATGGACTTTGTACAACTAGATTAATTCGATTGACGAAAGTTTTGATTGGAATAATGGCGTTTAAACTATATTTGTCATTATAACTTACTTTCACTTCAATATTGAAGTCCTTATCTTGCCAATTTTGATTGATATCTTCACACCATCCAATCAAACAGTTCCATGATTTACCAGAAGATATATAGACGGGATTCTGTGAAGTGTTGGTATACGTGTCTTGGAATTTATTAGGAATATTATTTATTAGATCCTCTCCAAATTGTATTATTACATTAGATGCGTCAAACCGGCTTGGGTTTGATATTTGCAGAAAAAAGGCTTTTTTATAAACAATGATTCTACAAACGAGATGAGGGCGATGTTCTTCTTCCCATTGTCGTTTGATTTCATTTAATTGGGCTTGATTTTGTTTTAGAGTTAAAAGTGTTACAGCAATCATAGCGAATGATGCGATAGCTCCAATGTAAGAAGCCCAAAAGGAAAGCCATGTCTGTGAATCTCCAATAATCGGGAAGAGAGAAGGTATTTGAAGAACAAAATTCAAAATAATAGGGATTAGTAATAACCCCATAAATAAGATGAGTAGATATTTCTTGTTATATAATTTCATATTATGTTAGATGTAAATTACAAAGATAGATAATTATCTTCAATTATATTTTTGTGCATGTAAATTCTTATCTGTTAATTAATCTTTTCAGGATTTTCGGTAGCAGAATCGTTATTACTATTTCAATCACAGTTGTTGCTGTACACCATAAAGCAGCCTTCCAAATCAATGCTAAGTGCAAAATCTCTGCATTGGCTACTATGATGCCGATGAAAAAAGAAGATAGGGCGACCATTATGACAATCAAGATATAGAATACCTTGTAGGGAATGGAAATGCAGTTCCCGATTTTGGCAATTCTCCGCTCTATCTCTGCACATTTGGCATCAATCTGACTGATGAACTCATTAAGAACAACATTACCGAATTTTTTAGCCTGCTCCTACGTTTGTTGTGCGATAGCCAGTTTGTATTCCCGTAGATATTCAAGCAGATTGTCCAGATTTATATAATATAAATTTGAGAAGAAATCAAAAGCTAATCAAATAAAAATAAATAAGCTGTATAATAATTAATTACGTTATGTTTGTATCTTCACTTATTATTTATATTTGCAGGCGTTTGGCTCTTTTTTGGTACATTTTTGTTTCTTATTTGTTCCTTAATCTCGGCTTTTATTTGTAGTTTTGCAGCAGAAATAACGAGTAAAAGAGGAGGAACTATGCCACGAGTAAAAAAGCCTGCAAAAGTCAAAGAACCTATCCATCTCCGGATGAAAGATTTAGCAAACGGAAACAAAAGTCTGTATCTGGATATATACCGTGATGGCAAACGGACATATGAGTATCTGAAAATGTATCTTATCCCCGAAACGGATAATAATGCCCGTGTACGGAACCAAACGACTATGGCCGCAGCCAACGCCATCAAGTCAAAGCGCATTATCCAAATGACCAACGGAGAAGCCGGAATCGAAACCCGTGAAAAGGTTTTTCTTTTGGACTGGATGGAGACCTACAAGGAGAATCAGGCGAAGCGAGGTAAAAAGGACGGAGACCAAATAAGGGTAACTATCCGCATATTGAAAGATTTTGCCGGAGAACGGGTAACGATGGATCAAATCGACAAGGCATTCTGCCAAGAGTATATCGACTATCTATTGACGGAATATCGTCCCAAAGGGAAACGTGTGTCGAACTTTACACTCCACACCTACTACCGCATCTTGAACGGGGCTTTGAATGCTGCCGTGCGTGCGGAGATTATAAAGGTCAATCCTTTTACGAAGATCAATAATTCGGATAAAATCCGCTTACCGGAGAGTAAGCGGTCATATATGACTATAGAAGAGGTGCGAGCACTGATTGCCACCCCGATGAAAAACGAGGCCGTAAAACAGGCTTATTTGTTCTCCTGCTTCTGCGGACTGCGGATAAGCGACATTATCGGGTTAAAATGGAAAGACGTTTTTGTAGATAGGGGGCAATACCGTTTGGCTGTATCCATGCAGAAAACCAAAGAGCCGATTTATTTACCGCTTTCTCCCGAAGCCTTGAAGTGGATGCCGGAGCGTGGAGACAAGACTTCGGAAGACCATGTATTCGACTTACCAAGCCCAACGGTGATAAATGCGCAACTCAAGCCTTGGGCAAAAGCGGCAGGTATCGACAAGCGGTTCTCGTTCCACACAGCCCGCCACACGTTCGCTACAATGATGCTGACGCTTGGAGCAGACCTCTACACGACCTCAAAACTGCTCGGCCATGCAGATGTGAAGATGACGCAGGTGTACGCCAAAATCATCAATCAGAAAAAGGACGATGCAGTCAATCTGGTGAACGGATTGTTCGACTAAAGCAGCCACCGAGTTCTCGGGTTTTCGATGTTTTTTGCTGGTGTAGTTTATTCCCGCGCGGGCATATATAATTCTGTTTAGTTTAGTATTTCTCTATATATAGGGCAAGAAAACTAAAGTAAACCGTTTCATGCAAACAACTGAAAAGAAATGCGGTTGAACTTTGATGACCGAAATCGTACTCTAAAACAGGATTCTTACACTCGAATGCCAGTAGTATTATCAACAAGGAAAATGAGAAATGAACGGATTATGTCGGAGAAGCAACCCCATTCTTAATCCGCGAGAAACAATTATGGGTAACAATTCTTTTACTTCCTTTTGTCGGTCGAAACCCATTCGCGAATCGTGATCTAAAATCTTCCGACGGGGGAAGGCTGTTTATCCATTTGACTGCCACTCTATAATCCGTCATATATCGGACAATCCCACTACCTCTACTTGCAGATTGTATGGCAACCCACTACGACGAATGTCGGACGGGGTATTAGGCTCCCCCGAAAGAATTTTCGTGGCATACAAGTAAAACCTAATCAAAACGGCTTTGGCAAATGTCCAATGCAGGAAACAGCTCCAACCGCCGAAAGTTATCCGATAAAAATGTCACAAAAGGATACCGTTATGAAGATGGAATGGTCTAAAATGAAAGCAATTATCAAGACTATTGTATTTTCTTGATTTCGTTATATAAAGCCAACCCTTTGGCTGTAAGCAGGTATTTTTGTCTCGGGTGGTTAGGCTTATCGGGATATAGCACCTTGAGAAAACCGGCTTCGGAAGCGGGGCTTATATAATTCTCCAAAAATGTCGGACGATGTTTCAGACCGACTTTCTCCATCAATACTTTTAACGATAATTGTTCGTTTGACAAAGCTAATAACAAAGCGCGAACTTGTTCGGTTACTTGTACGGCAGGTTGTTCGGTACTTGTACGGTCGATTTGCTGGACTTGTTTTGCAGTCAGCTCTTTCGGAGCATTAACCACCATATACCGATTCCGCAACTCGTTGTTTTCACCCAATAACAGATTGCGAAAGAACCGCTCCAAATATTCGGAATTACGCATGATGCCTTTTTGCACGTTTTGGTAGTTGGCACGTACCAGCGCATTACGGAAATACCACGAATGATTGGCGAACAAGTCGTTTGTTACATCAAAACCCATAGAACGTAGATAGAGAATCGTGAACACAGCAGTCGTCCGGGTATTTCCCTCGCCGAACGGATGAATTTGCCATAATCCCGATACGAATTTGGCTATGTGGCTCACTAATCCATTCCTGTCCACTTTTGAATAGTCGAACTGGCGTTCTTGTTCCAAGTCGTATTCGATCGCTTTGCGAAGGTCGGGTGCGGAAACATACAGCACCGTATCACCACGTAGCACCCATTCCTTTTTGGTAATGTTGTAATCACGGATTTGCCCCGCAAATTTGAAAACTCCGTCAAAAATCCGACGATGAATTGATGTCAGCCCGACGAGTGTAAAAGCAAAAGTTTTCTCGGTAAGAAGTCGGCGGATGTTGGTCGATGCCATATCCGCCTCATGCATTTCCGTATCTTCGGGCGTATGCGCTATTTTTGATTGATAATAGCTACGAATAAGCTGTTCGGCTTCGTCGATTGTAATCTCGCCCTCAATATCTTTACGTGCGGTTTCAATTAAGTAGTCGGAAGGTTTCAGCCCATCAACTGCCTGCAAACCAATTGCAGTTTGCCATGCATAACCCTTCTCTCGCTTCTGCGGTTCGCCTTGGCGAATGTATTCGTCGAAGTTCATCATAGCTTAATTACTTTAGCCCTAATTTATTACACAATTCCTCGGTTGTCTCTGTGAGGTATGTATAAGATTGTGGAGCAGCAATATTATTACCCAAGCACATTAAAGATTTCGGCGTCTCTAATTTGAAAACCGTCTTAAATTTGATAGCATAAGAATCTTGATGGTCGGCAAAATAGAACATGAAAAAATCTTTGGAGACACCTGCATGTTTTTTGGTTTTTTTCCACACGCTTTCTGGCGTTCCCTTTAAAATAGAATCTATCTCAATCAAGGCGACAATCATTTTGATAGGCGCAGTTGCATATACAACAATATGCCGTATATCCGTAGGAATACGCTTGCGATATTCGTATCGCTTCTCTCCAGATAGTATTTTTTCAATATGACTTGGATGAATGGATAATATGATCGTTTCAGTTCTCATGTATCAATGCTGAATATTGTTGATTATCAATTTTTCTAATACTTTGGATATATCCTTCAACTTTGGCCTTAGCAATCTGTTGATAGGATATTTCTTTATCAAGAGCGATATACCGGAAAAGTATTACTAACGTCTTTTTCTCCAGAATTTTAAGTAAATCCGAATAACTGTAGACGGTTCTTTTGGCAATGGTAGGAAATACTTCGTCGATATTTTCTGAAAATAGAACATCTTCGACGATTCCCATACATTGTATAGATTTCCGGTCTTTACTTCGGTAAAACAGGATGATATCCCCTTTACGAATTGTTTTTATTTTGGAATGACACAAATACGCTTTTTTGATCGTATTTCCTTGGCAAGAATACAACGATTGATCTTTCTCGAACAAAGAACCTTTCATGTTGCTGAAGTCCGGGAACAAATCTTCATGGTATTGCGGTCGAATAGGAATAATGAACTTTTGAACAGATTCATTATCCTTGAAGTAGGGATAATATCTTATCAAAGAATCCAAACTGCCGCAATCATCATCCATTAACTTCATTGGCTTAATATAAACATCATCTTGTTTGTATTTACCGAGACAATAAAAGCCATAATCTAAACAAAGCCCAACAAGCGTTTTTTGTTCTTCTCCGAACGTATGTAAGTATACCCAGTCCAACTTGTTTTTTACACAATAATCGAATGCGATATACAAAAGTCGTTCACCTAATTTCTTTCCGCGAGCTTTTATATCGACTTTAAATGTACAAAGCTTCAAGATGCGTCCGGGAATAACCTCTCCGTTATCCGTCAGCTGAACATCTTGCTCGTGTTTGTAGATGCAGACTGCAACGATGTTGCCCGTTCCGTCTTCGATACACCAGCATTTCCGCTTGTCTGCGGCACATTTCTGAAACCACTTGTCAAAACCGTCATACGACTGCCGTAAAGATTCGAAAAAAGGCTGTTTTTTATCTATTTCATATAGAAAGCGCTCTTTTACACCAGTGTAATCGAAAGAAAACGGGACAGTCGTATATCGCCGAAGTAATAACAAGAATTGTTCTAACCGATATACTTTATCCTGCAATCCGATTTTCGTGGCTTTCCGGTGAATGCCTTCGTCATTTGTAACGAGAAGGTGCGCTGCACCCCGATACAAAGCGAACAAAACGTTATTGTCTACTTTGTCGTTGTCGTTGGATTGCGATAAACCGAGTTCATGGCATTCCCGACTGGATAAGACTGGGGGATTTTCTATCTGTGAATATTGCTTTAACCGAGATAATACGATTTCCCGTCTTTCTTGATTCTTGTCTCGGTTAATGTCTTCAAGCTGCATCGGATGAATATACAGACAATGACTCTGCTCTGCAGAGAGTTTCCGCAGTTCGGCAAAGGAAGAATCGAGTATTTTGCTTGTATCTTCTAATGGAATGACAATGTTTGTGTCTAATAATATATTCATCCGATGGTTCCCTAATTAGATAGCGTCAATCAGTACACGTAATATTTTATACGCGGCACCATAAATTTTATTTGCTTCATTGTCTGGAATCAATTCTCCATGAAAAAGAGAGTTACGCATATTGTATATAATTTCAATCAATCCTTTGGCGATATTTTCTTCTTCTTTAATAAATCTATAGTTACCGCATTGATAAAATTGTCTCTCATTATTTATATCAAAACCTGTTGTAAAATCTTTGGAAATATATGGCTCAACTTGTTTGTAGCAATTTAATATTCTATTCTTCCTATCATCTTGTGAGATGGCAATAAAATCAGGATGAGTTTTGAGTTCATCTATATTATAATCAACTTGATTTATACTAACAATTGCATTCCCTGCCTTATTTTTGATCAAGACATGCGTTTGTGTATTTCCAGCCACTCCATTTCCATATTGTACTCTATAGCCGATACCTCTATAATTATCTTCGGCTATATTTTGAGAATTTTTTCCTAATGTGACACACGTGAAAGTTATCCGTTTGTTTTGATTGTGAATATAATGATTTTCCAATAAATCATGTAACTCTCCTAATAACCCCTTGAAATAAACCCCATCTTGATTTATTGCATTAAGCGAAGTACATATTTTGTTTCGAAATGGATTGGCATGTTTCTTAATTTCATTAATCTTTTCTCGATCAGTGTGCAATGCAGGGTAACTAACATTCATCCACGCATTAAATGGAATATAGGCCTTTACAAACATTCCAAAGTAATCAATGTCAGCTAACATTTTCCACTCATCCTTATGTGCTGTATAATAATTTGCCATATATCATTTTCATTAGAAATTATGTTTCCTTGCTTTTTAGCAAACTTTTCAATTTCAGTCATCATCCCTATAGATTCAATAACTCCATTGCCAAGTTTTCACCTTTTTCAATAGCTATTTCAACTGCGGTTTTGGCAAGGTTTAATAAATGTTTACTTTCACGTCGTAATGCAAAACTTTCTTTCACCTTATTTGTAATCTCCTGCTGAATTTCTTTGCTTAACTTTGGGATAATGACATTCTCGATTTCCGACGGTTTCCAGTGTTGTATGATTGATCCTCCAGCATCTCGTTCCGCCTGCATACCAACGATAACAGAATTAAGGACAAGCGTCAAATAATCAGGCATAAATTCATTATCCGTAATGGTCAGATGCAATATTGCACCTGAAGTTATGACATCCATATCTTGCTCGACCTTATAAGCAATGCCTACACTTCCGTCTTTGGATAGGAGAATTGTATTTTGTTTAGGACGAATTATATCTTTGTACTCATCAGGCGATAAATGTATTTCCGTATCCGAAAAACCGAATTTAGACAGATTGCTAACACGAATAAAAGGAATACCTTTATTTTGGTATGCTTCGCTTCCGGGTTCTATCGATTTGCGGATTTGGACCATATTACCCAATCGTTTGCTCTCAAACTTACTCAATCGAGAAAAAAGATCGTCGTATTTAGGTTGATAATATTCTGCATCCAATCGGCCGCTATTAATAAAATCGGAAAACCGTTTTTGTGATACATTCACATCGGTTACTGCTACCGAGTTAACTCCTAATCCGTTATGTAATATTAATTCTGCTTCAGAATAAGTCTTTTGCGATAAAATTCTTAAAGAATTTGCCTGTGTAAAACAGCATCGGATTTTTTGTTGCAAATCGATATCAAGAATCGGGATTTCAATTTCTTTGACTTCTTCCGGATTTACATTGGTTTGATTAATTGATTGCCTTGCTCTGCGTTTTACATCCCATTCTCCATATTTGCAATTCAAATAGGCACACAGATATTCCGGTAATATGCTGTCTTTAGGATTTAACCTTACCAGATAAGAAGCAAACGTCCGCTGTATATCATCATTTTGATAATATATGCCCGTTCGACCGACCCATTCAAAGGAATTGGTTCGATTAAATAGCACATCTCTATCTTTTAATGCGAATCTGTCGTATTCGGCTTGTGTAATATCAGCACATTTATCGACATCAAGATCGCATAACATATCATGAATCTCGTTCATGCGGTAAATAGGATATCCAACAGAATCCGTATTCATCTCGATAGATATACCGTATTGCGACGAAATAAGGTGTTCGCCGATTTTAGCATAAATAAGATCCGGATTTTTCTTTGGCTCTTTTGTGTAAAAAGAACTATCTATTCGAAAATCCTTATTACTTAATACTTCATAGAGCTTTTTTTCTTTTATCTCCAGCCCCTCCAATAAAGCCTCGTATTTTACTTTATCAAAGGGGCATCCGCGAAAAAAGATAGCTGTTCTTTCTTGGCGAATTCGACAAATGCCTCGGCAATACCGTTGGGAGTAATTTGCTCTATTTCATTGCACTTTTTCTCTTCGTTCCAGTTATAATTTACGGTTGCGAGCAGATCATGATATACGATAGGGTGACCATATTTGTCGCAAAGCGCGAGTTTCGGATCGATCGTCGTACCGCTTTTATCCGATTTCCAATAGAGTTTGTCGCCGCTGTTGTTTTTGCCCTCTTTCTGCTGGGTCGCGAAAAAGATGTTATAATCATCGACTTTCGGGCACAGGACGTCGTCCCATTTCTGAACGAACAATACACTCGTCTTGGTACCGGTATGCGGCTTGAAGGTGTTGCCGTGCAGCCCCACGACGGCAAGAATACGGCATCGTTCTGCAATATATTCGCGGATGGCTTTGTCGCTGCTGTTGTTGAATCTGCCTTGCGGTAATACGATTGCCATACGGCCACCCGGTTTCAAGAAATTAAGGTTACGTTCTATGAAAAGAATATCACGGCTGACACTCTTTTGTGCCTTACCATTCTTCATACCCAAATCGTAACGACTTAAAATCTGCCCCTCTTTAATCTCACCGGCAAATGGCGGATTGGCCATCAGAATGGCAAAGTTGAACTGTCCGAAATCGTTGCCGACACGTAACTGTTTCAACTTTTTGAAGCCTTCATTGTAGGTATCTACCCATGTTTCTTCCTTTGTAACCGTATTCCAGCGGGCCCAATCGAGCGTATTCAGGTGCAGAACATTCGTATGGCCGTCGCCGGCAATCAAATTCAGGGTTCGAGCGACTCGGACGGCTTTTTCATCGAAGTCGATGGCAAAAACATTATCTTGTACATATTCGATCTCCGCATGACTTTTCGGCGTTGCCGTGAACAGATGATTTACCGGTTTATTGGCTGCTATCTGCATCTGTTTCCATACGTGAAATATCGTGTGGACAGGGAATCCCGAGCTGCCTGCAGCCGTATCGATCATCGTTTCATCTACCTGCGGATTGAGCATTTTGACGCACATATCGATAACATAACGGGGTGTGAAGTATTGCCCTTTTTCACCCTTGCTGCTTTTGCTCATCAGATACTCGAAAGCCTCGTCCACTACGTCGAGATTGGAATTGAACAATTTGACGCCTTCGAGTGAAGAGACGCAGATCGACAGATGCGGAGGAGTCAGAGCTATTTTGGCATCTTTAGCAAACACGCCAGTCCATTTGCTGCATGCCTTGCGGAAGAGGTCCTCGATTTTATTTTTCAATTGGATGTCGCTTTGTCCGGAGTTGCGGAATACGAGATTGTAATCTTTCTCCGTAGCTCCGATTTGTTCGTCGTACAATTTGGCGAATATCAGTTTGAATACCTCCTCGAATACATCGACGCCGGCATTTGCCAAAACTTCATCCTCCATTTCGAGAATCAGGTCTTTAAGCGACTTGCCTGTTTTGGTCAGTTTGTCGTTTTTGACCAAATCGTCCATCGTAAAAGGAGTTTGCAGGATATCCTCCAATGTTTGGTGCACATTGGGAATATTAGGAATATCCTTGAAATAGTTCGGATTCTGGCGTTGATAATAGGCTATCGTTGTTCCGTTAGTCCATACGGCCATACTTGCACCCGTCGCATGGGTGTAAGATTTCAGCTGTTCTCGGCCATCTTTGGCTTTCGGTTTTTTCAGCTCAACGATGATGTAGGCGACGTTAGCATCGTCATTATCCCGGATCACGATATCTGCGCGCTTGGTTTCACGTCCGAAATAAATCGGATATTCAAAAGCCAACCGGCTTTTAGGATAACCGTAATCATTTATCAATTTAGCCGCATATAGTTGTCTGACAATTTCTTCCGGTGTCAGTTTTATTTCTTTATTACGCACAAGGCATGATACAACCGGATAGGTTTTACCTTTTTTGTCGATCCGTTCAATAATCCGGTTCTCCAACTCGGCAATAACTTCTTGGCTGAACATATCCAAACTGTATTCGGAGCCTTTAAGGATTTCGTATAATTTCATATGTTTGGGCTTATTTACTGATGATTAAATCTTTCGGATCAACATGTAGAATATTTGCAATCTCGAACAGCACATCCAAACTCGGCTGACGTCTGTTGCAGACATAAGAATTGACGATACAAAAACTCTTTCCGAGTTTTTCCGCCAACCATATCTGCTTGATGCCTTTTTCTTCAAGCACCTCTTTTATACGGTTCTTTGGTTTATCCATGTTTAATCCGTTTGATATTTACCTACAAAGATATAAAATATAATGCAATAAAAAGATAAAAACAGGATGATATTCTAATCGTTCTTAATCTCTTTGATGTCGAACTTAGTTTCCCAAGAGTTTCCTAACCATTCGTATAGGTTTCAGAAGTATGATTTAGCCCAAAAGTTGCATTGCAGCCAAAAGAGAAAATACGATGCAGTTCCGTGTTCTTTTTTGGCTGAGCGATTATTAGGAAGAAAGTGCAAAAAGAGGCGAAAATTCAGTTTAGTTTAGTACATTACCTATATATATGCTAAATCAAAGTAAACTAAATTTAGGTAGGCATATTTGCCGTTTCATATGCCTATGACTTGATAGAAATGCTTACCTTTGCGGATAATAAAAATTCCGGCGAATGTAATCTGAAGATATACTTTGGCTCATTTTCTCTTTTGGCTGCAACAATTCATCGATGCGCTTCAACAATATATTCTCAGAAGAGCGATTAGTTGTCAGGAAAAATGGCTTAAAAAACACTTTTAGTACGACCAAGTGCAAAGGATGAAACTAAGTGAAATGCGAAAAACGGAGAATCGCTTAAATTATTGATTTTGTTCCTATTTTGTTTCCTTTGCGAGTCAAATAAAATGCTATTGCATTGACATGTAAATGATTAATCATTTGTAGAATAACATTTTCCAGTTTTTAAGATTAGGTTTACGGCGATGGGAAGCGAGCATGGCTTCGTTCTCTTCCTCGAAACTTTGCGGAGCCGGATTCTTTCGGGAGGATTCCAGCCATTTGTCCAGTTCATCCCG
>ERZ779885.3474-NODE-3474-length-13274-cov-4.243437_pt1 | contig 13274 bp, 11 predicted proteins | sample MGYA00511554_ERZ779885 | MGnify/ENA primary metagenome ERZ779885 (study PRJEB29588, sample SAMEA2160998) | human gut metagenome | biome: human gut; feature: human-associated habitat; material: faeces | place: Denmark | collected 2008/2010 ... | reverse complement strand
TCATGTCAGTCCTTCCTTCCGGCGCTGAGCGCGAAGACGGCGCTGACGATGGCGCATCCGGCGGTGAGCGCGAACGGCCAGCCGAACCATGCGCTGGCGGCGGTTCCGAGCGCGAACACCGCGCTGACTATCGATTCCGTTCTCATGATGTCCCATGGCATAATCGGAGATGTGGGGTTCCGGCCCCCAAGTCTGGCCGGAACCCTTGCTCACTTCCTCTTCTTCGGTTTCCGTCTCATCTCCTTGATGAGTCCGGTCACTGCTTTGATGAGAGCCGCGATGCTCGCGGCGAGAAGCGAGATGCTGGTGATTATCTCCGATGGTGTCATGTTCACCTCCTTTCCTTGATATAAACTATATTAGCGCAGTAAATAAAGTAATGCAAGCCGAAACGCGAAAAACATAAGAAAAACAGCGGATTGATAGGCTCGACACCATGTAGGGTTGGAAATGGACAGAGATGGAGTCGATTACGGACCTGCCTTCACCGCTCTAGCTGCTTCACGACGTCAAAAATAGCCGATTTTCATATATTTGAGACAGTGTAGAGGTGGTAGCCTGAGTGGTAAATCATCACTCAGGCATATAAAAAGCAAATAAACAGAACGGTTTTCAGAGAATCAGCGATATTTCTGCTGGACGAACAGCCATACGAAAAGGTAAACGGCCAGGGACACGACGATCGGTACGGCCACGGCGACGCCGTCATTATGCACGATGGAATTGGCCGCATCGGCCATCGACAGAATGACCGAACCCGATGAGAACGAGTTGAGCAGAGACGCGAACACGCCGCGTTTACGCCCCATCATGGCATTGGTGTCGTTTTGCACGATCTGCTCCTGATTGTGCTCCACTTGCCTGCGTGCCTGGCTTTCATCGCCGACAAGCAGGTTCTCCAACACTTTCGACACGTTGTCGGATTGCGCTGTGCCATCCTCCTGCACGGTTGCGGACGGGGAACTGGCGTTCACCGACCATGTCGACGAACTGTAGGCGACACCGAACACCGAAGCGAACAGGCAGATGACGACTATCATCCAATAGTGTCTCTTATAGGCTTTCCTTGCATTGGCCTTCATGCCTTTGCGATCCATGCAGACCTCCCTTCTTCTCGTCGATGAGATTCCATTTTTGATTTTAACCGGCATGTTCCGTGATCGCTTTGATAAAAACATGGAAAACGGCACACGCGGCTGTCTGTGTCTTCTGCGAAACTGTAGGGTGCGTAAAACGCGGTAATGTCCACAATTCGATAGGGAGAAAGCACAGTTATGGCTCACGTCATCGATTTCAAGGAGGCCGGTTTCGATTCCGTCCTCGATGAACTGGAATGGCGCGGGTTGATTTCCCAGTCCACTGACAGGGATCGACTCGCCGAAGCGTTGAACGGAGAGCCCATCACCTATTATTGCGGCTTCGATCCGACCGCCGCCTCCCTGCACATCGGCAACCTCGTTCAGCTCATCAACATGCGCCACCTGCAGGCCGCAGGACACCATCCGATCGCGTTGGTCGGCGGCGCCACCGGCCTGATCGGAGATCCGCGCCAGTCGGGCGAACGTACGCTCAACCCGAAGGACGTCGTGGCCGGCTGGGCCGATCGTCTGAAGAAGCAGATCGGCGGCATCCTCGAGACCGAAGGCAGCAATCCGGTGCGTTTCGTGTCCAACTACGATTGGACCGCTTCGATGAACGTCATCGACTTCCTGCGTGACGTCGGCAAGAACTTCCGTATGGGCACCATGCTCGCCAAGGACACCGTGGCCCGTCGCCTCAACTCCGAGGAAGGCATCTCCTTCACCGAGTTCAGCTATCAGGTGCTGCAGGGCAACGACTTCCTGCACCTGTTCGACGAGTACCATTGCGTGCTGGAGATCGGCGGCTCCGACCAGTGGGGCAACCTCACCTCCGGTCTGGATCTGATCCACAAGGTGCGCGGCGTGGACGTGAACGTGTTCACCAGCCCGATCATCACCGACGCGCAGGGCAAGAAGTTCGGCAAGTCCGAAGGCAATGCCGTCTGGTTGGATGGCACGATGCTCAGCCCCTACAAGTTCTACCAGTTCTGGTTCAACCGTCCCGACAGCGAGATGGAGAACCTGCTCAAGGCGTTCACCTTCCTGCCAAAGGCCGAAATCGAACGGCTTATCGAGGAAAGCAAGACCAATCCGGGCGCGCGTGAGGCGCAGCGCACCCTCGCATGGGAGGTCACCAGCTTCGTGCATGGCGAGGAAGCCACTCGCCAGGCCATTGAAGCTGCCGGCGCGTTGTTCGGACGTGGCGGCGATCTGGCGGACATCGACGAGTCCACGCTTGAGGCCGCTATCGACGGCATGAAGGTCGATGGGGAATTCGCCAAGGTCGCAGCCGGCGACCGTGTGGCCGAGGCTGGTATGAAGGCAGGCCTGTTCAAGTCGATTTCCGAGGCGCGCAAGACCATCAAGTCCGGTGGCGTGTACCTCAACAACACGCGCGTGGAGGATGAGGAACAGACGTTGCAGGACGGTGACTTCCTGCATGGTCGTTTCGTGCTCATCCGCCGCGGCAAGAAGGCGCTCGGCGTCGTCGAACAGGCGTGAGACGCATAGGTAATCGTAAGTAAATAATCGCAAGTATCTCAAGACCAATAAGGAACAGCATGGCAGAAGAACAGCGCGGATCGCGCGGCAAATCCTACGGCAACCACAAGTCCTACGGCTCGGGCAGGCCGGGTAACCGCGGTGGCAAGGGATTCAAGCCGCGCGGCAACGGCGGCAAGTCCTACGGACACAAGTCCGGCGGTTTCCACAACGATGACCGTAAGGGCGGATATCGCAAGGGCAATGGCGGCGGATACCGTCGTGGCGACCGCGATTTCCATCGCGACGGCGAAAGCGAAGGCCAGGAGCGTCGTTTCCACAACGGTCCGCGCAAGTTCAACCGCGATGGCGAGCGTCGTGACGACCGCCGTGGCGGCTATCGTGGCAATCGCGGCGACAATCCGCGCTACCAGCGTGATGGCGAGCGTTCCGGCTTCCGTCATAATGACCGTCGTGACGGCGATCGCAGGGATTTCCATCGTGACAACCAGCGTCGTGACTTCCACAAGGACCGCGACCAGCGTCCGGAAGGCGAGGAGCGCCGCGAATTCACCCGTGAAGAGAAGATGGAGTACCGCGAGGCGAAGCGTGGTGAATACCTGTCGAAGCCGCGTCGCAATTCCGACGGCACGATGAGCTTCCCGTCGCAAAACCCGTACACGCATCGTCGCCCGGGCGAGCCGAAGATGCCGAAGGGCATCGAGTGGAGCATGCTGTCCACCGATGACCGTGAGCGTCTGCGTGGCCTGTCCAAGGAACATGCGGAGAACATCGGCCTGCACATCCTCGCCGCCTACACGCTTGAGGAAAGGGATCCGGAGCTGGCGCTCGAACACGCCAAGTGGGTGGCGCATCAGGCTTCCCGTATTGATTTCGCGCGTGAGACCCTTGCGTTCGTGGCCTACCGTCAGGGCGATTACAAACTTGCCCTGCGTGAGTTCCGCACCGCGTTCCGCATGAACGGTTTCCTTGACTATCTGCCGTTCATCGCCGACTGCGAGCGTGGTATGGGCGAGCCGAAGAAGGCCATCGAAACCGCCATGAGCGATGACGCGAAGTATCTGCGCGGCGAATCCAAGGCCGAGATGTTCCTCGTGTACGCGGGCGCGCTGGGCGACCTCGAACTGTGGGATAAGGCCATTGAGATCGTGCATACGCTGGGCCGTTCCAAGGGTCTGGCCGGCGAATACCGCATGCGTGCGGTGCAGGCCGAACAGTACTTCCTCGAGCAGGCCGGACGCTCCGATGAGGCCGTGGCCCTCGACCAGCTGCTTGACAAGCTTGAGCTGCAGTACGCCGATGCCGAAGAGGACGAGACCTCCGACGATCTGGTCATCGAATACGACATGCAGGAATTGAACGACGAGCTTATGGACAAGCTCGGCATTTCCGAAGATGACGCTCAGTATGCGCCGGAAGACGAGGATGAGGACGATTCCGAGGCCGTCGACGAGAACGGCGAGACCAACGATGAGACCCAGCTTGATGCCGAAGCGGCCAAGGAAGGCGCCGAGTCCGACGACGAGCCTGCCGGTGACGGCGAAAACGCGGGCGACTCCGAAGACGACCAGACTGAGGATGAGGTCGAATCCGCAGCCGATTCCGACAACGAGTGAGGTGCGGCAAAACAATGCTGAAATCCACAACCCGTCCGCTGAGCGAAGCCTACCAGCTGGCGCTGCTTGATCTTGACGGCGTGGTCTACCGTGGCAAGAATCCGGTGGAACATGCTGCAGAGAGCATCCGCAAGGCCGAAGGCCTCGGCATGACGGTGGAATACACCACCAACAATTCCTCCCGACTGCAATCCGTGGTGGCCGACCAGCTTAAGGGCTTCGACCTTGACGTCGAACCATGGCAGGTCATCACCTCGTCCGTGGTGGCTGCCCGTATGGTGGCCCGTGCGGTGCCGCAAGGTGCGAAAGTGTTTGTGCTCGGAGCACAGCATCTGCGTGAGGAAGTCGCCAAGCAGGGTCTTGAAGTGGTTGATTCCGCCGAAGACAAGCCGGTCGCGGCCATCCAAGGCTGGTACCCGGACATGTCTTGGAACCAGATGGCGCAAATCGCCTACGCCGTAGAACAGGGCGCCACGTATTTCGTGACCAACCGCGACCTGACCATTCCGCGTGAGCTGGGCATCGCCCCCGGTTGCGGTTCCATGATCATGGCCGTCATCAACGCCACTGGTGTGGAACCGGTTTCGTCCGCAGGCAAGCCGGAATCCGCCATGTATGACGAAGCCCGACTGCTTGCCGCGCATGATGGTGCCGAACCAGTGGCCAAGGAAGCATGCCTCGCCATCGGTGACCGTCTCGATACCGATATCGAAGCCGGCAATCGTGGCGGCTATGATTCCCTGGCCGTGCTGACCGGCGTCACCAATCCGCATGAGCTGATGTTCGCTCCGGAGCATCTGCGTCCGACCTACATCGCCAAGGACCTGACCGGACTTAACGAGCCGGCCCCCGAAGTCGTGCATGAGGCTGGCGCTTGGAGCTGCCGCGACGTGCAGGCGTGCGTCGACGGCGATCGTCTTTACGTCACCGACATCACCAGCGTCGACGGTCTTCGTGCGGCCTGCGCCGCCATGTGGGATGCGGCGGATCGCGGACACAGCGTCGACGGCATGATCGTGCCGGAATTCCGAATCGCCTGATTGCCGCACGTGCGTATGCGCAACATGAATGACGATTCCGGTGCCGTCGTCCGACTCGACATCGCGCTGGTGGAGCGTGGCGTCACGGACAGCCGCTCCAAAGCACAACGGCTGATCGAATCCGGCAAGGTCCGGGTGAACGGCATCGTCGCATCCAAAGCGTCGCTCAAAGTCACGGCCGCCGACACGCTTGATGCCGATCTGGGAGACGATTACGTCTCCCGTGGAGCCTACAAGTTGGTCGGCGCGTTCGACATGTTCTCCCAGACGGGCCTGCGTTCCGCGGAAGGATTCGATTGCCTCGACATCGGCGCGTCCACCGGCGGTTTCTGCGACGTGCTTCTGCGACGCGGTGCCGCGCATGTGATCGCGCTCGACGTGGGGCACGGCCAGCTTGACCCGCGCATCGCAGGCAACGAGCGCATCATCGAAATGAGCGGCGTCAACATCCGCGACGTCGAAGCGGATGATCTGCCGTACCGGCCAAGCATGATCGTATCCGACGTGTCATTCATCTCGTTGACATACGTGATTCCCGTCATCGCGCGCATCGCCGCGCCCGGCGCACACGTCGTGCTGCTGGTCAAACCGCAGTTCGAAGTCGGCAAAGGCAACCTCGGCAAAAACGGCATCGTGGAAAGCGAAACCTTACGCAAACAGGCGCTCGACACCGTCACCGCCTGCGCGAAAGCCAACGGACTGGATGTACGCGCCACGGCGGTCTCACCGATCGAAGGCACGCACGGCAACATCGAGTATCTGCTGTATGCAGTGGCGTAAACCGTTCTCCGCCAATCGATAGCGTAAAAATGAAAGGCCGGCGGCCCATATGAAAAATCCCATATGGACCGCCGGCCTTTTGCATGTTCCGTGGGCCTAGCCCCTCAAAAACTTGTCGATCTGATCCTGCTTGCCCATGATGATGAGCTCGTCGTTACGGTGCATAATCAGCTCTTTCGAACCGTATTCGAATTCCTTGCCCGGCGATTTGACACCGACCACGGTGATGCCGAACCGTTCATGTACGCGCGCATCCTCGATGGAGTAACCGACGACATGCGGGGGAGTGTGGATCTTCACCACGCTGTACGCGCCTTCAAGCTCGATGTAGTCCAGATAGTTGCCGGACACCAAGTGCCCTACGCGTTTGCCGGCATCGGTCTCCGCGTTGATGATGTGCCGTGCGCCGATACGCTGCAGAATGCGCGCATGCTCCTTGGACACCGACTTCGCCCAAATGTCGGAGATGCCCGCGTCCAACAGATTGCCGGCGGTGATGACGGACGCTTCGACGCTGTCGCCGATGGCTACGACCGCCGTGTCGAAATCGGAGGCGTTGATCTGCTCCAACGCCATCACGTCGGTCATGTCGGCCTGCACGGTGGGAATCTGCGACGACCAGCGGTTCACCAGTTCGCCGTCCTTGTCGACGGCGAGCACATCCTGTCCCATCGTATCCAATGTGGTGGCTACGGAACTGCCGAAACGGCCGAGTCCTACCACAAGAACGCTTCTGGTGTTGTTAGCCATGATTGTTCGCGTACCTTTCGATGTTCTGTTCCGGATTCAAGTATAGGAAGTTGCGGGTATAGAAACCGTATCGACGAATCCGCTCAGCCGACCACGATCTGCTCGGTGGGATAGCGGACCGGCTCCACATTGCGCGGCCTGGAGATCGCGTAGGCGATGGTAAGCGGACCGAGCCTGCCGATGAACATGGTCGCGGCGAGAATGTACAGGACCGCTGGACTAGAAGCGCTGGCCACGCCGACCGAATAGCCTCCCAGACCGAACGCCGAGCAGGTGTCGAACAGCGCGTTGCTCAACGAGCAGCCGGTGATGGCCATCAACGCCATGGACACCACGGTGACAAGCATCAGACATGACGTGGTGACGGCCACAGCGGTCATGACGGCTTGCGAATGGATGCGACGATGGAACGCGTTGACGTCATGGCGTCCGGTGAACGCGGCGCGGCAGGTCAACAGAATCACGGCGAATGTGGTGACGCGGATGCCGCCTGCGGTCGAAGTGCTGCCGCCGCCGATGAACATGACGATGGACAGGAACACCTTCGTCGCGTCGCTCACGCCCGGCATCCATGACAGGTCGAAGCCGGAGCTGCGGGGCATGACGGCCGCCACCATCGCATGCCACAACCGCGGTTCCACGCCTTCGGTGGCGAACAGCAGTTTGTTGTTCCATTCCATGAGGAGGAACCAGGTGAACGAGGCGAGCACGATGCAGAACGTGGTGGTCAGCGTGAGCTTGGTATGCAGGCTCCAACGCTTCGGCGGACGATGGTTGCGCCATGAGCGCATGAGGTTAAGCAGGACGGGAAAGCCGAGCGTGCCGCAGAACGCGCTGACGAGGATAGGCAGGCCAACAGCCCAATTGTTGACATGCAGGCCGGCGCCGTCAGGGGTGAAGCCGGCGTTGTTGTATGCCATGACCGCGAAGAACAACGATTCCCACAGCGTGTGCCGCACATTGCCATGATTGACTTTGTACAGGCCGGGGAACAGCGCCACGAACGTGATGCCTTCGATGGTGAACGCGGTGGCGATGACCACGGTGAGCACGCCCTTGATCTCGCCGAGTTTCGTGGTGCCCAGCTCGTTGGCCGTCAGCAGCTTTTGCGTGGCCTTGAGATGGTGGTTCACGGCCAAGGCGATGAGTGAAGCGAACGTCATGACACCCAAGCCGCCCATCTGCACGGAGAAGATGAGCACGGCCTGGCCGAAAGCGGACCAATGCGTCGTCGAATTGACGATGGAGATGCCACACGTCGAAATCGCGGAGATCGCGGTGAAGAACGCGGTGGTGAATGTCGTTTGCTCGCCTTTCGGCGTGGCGGTGGGCGTGAGCAGGAGCAGCGTGGACAATACGCCCAACATCATGAAGTACAGGATGGTCAGACGTCCGGGATGTGTGGTGAGTCTGTGCATTAGGCTGCGCTTGCGCGGCTTGCGCTCCTCCGCCATGGCCTTCTCGAACGTGTCCCCGGAGAACCACCAGGCATAGCCATGTGAGGCCTCGCGATTGGAGGAGGACTCGTCGAAGACGAGGTTGGACATGCTGTTCCTCGCTCCTTGTCTGTATAAACGGTCTTCGTTTCCTTGAGCTATTGTAGACGGTAGTGTGACGAACGGTGCAGAGACATACCATTCGGCCTGTTCGGCGGATTCGTGGGAAAACGACGAACAGGTTTTGCGGGTGGGATGTACGTGGCTCGTGAACGAACGGAAACGTCTGCGGCGTGTCCGGACACCCGCTACCGCCATTCGTTCATTTGTTCGATTACAATGGTAGGCATCGGCGTCCGTCGAGGACGTGGTATGTACGAGAGTTCTCGGAAAGGGCTTGCGATGCACGGTACCCGGCATGCGGTGGTAGTGACGCATACACGTCTGCGTGAAAGCGGCACGGTGGTCGAGGAAGCCGTCGAACAGCTGCGGCGCGCCGATTTCGAAGTGACGATCATCGACAATATCGAAGCGCCCGATTTCGGCAGCAAGACGCCAGTAGTGCCGAAAAACACGGAAATCGTGGTCGTGCTTGGCGGGGACGGTACCATTCTGCGCGCGGCCGAACTGGTTCATTGCACTGAAGTGCCCATCCTCGGCGTGAACCTAGGGCATGTCGGCTTTCTTGCCGAATTTGAAAGCTTCCAGATGAGCGAGGCGATCCGTCGGATCGCCGACCACGACTATTCCATCGACGAGCGCATGATCGCCCACGTCGACGTGTGGCTGCCGGGCGCGACGGAACCCATCGAGGACTGGGCGTTGAACGACATCACGCTGGAACGCGCCGACCGTGGCAAAATGGTGGAACTGTCCATCCGTGTCGACGACGTGGAGATGAGCTCCTTCGGTTGCGATGGCGTGATCGTATCCACGCCGACCGGTTCCACCGCCTACGCGTTTTCCGCGGGCGGGCCGATCATGTGGCCGAATGTGAAAGCCTTGCAATTGGTGCCGTTGGCCGCGCATGCGTTGTTCGCACGTCCGCTCATCATCGGTTCCGGCTCCACGTTCGCCATCGACATTCTTGAGGATTCCACGTCGGATGGCTGGATCTGCTGCGACGGCCGTCGCCAACGCGCCCTGCCCAAAGGCACACGTGTCGAAGTGCGCGAATCGAAATGCACTTTGCGATTGGCGCGACTGTCCGGCGTGCCGTTCACGAACCGTCTCGTCACCAAATTCGACCTGCCTGTCGTCGGCTGGCGCGAGCAGGCGCGCAAAACCGGTGGCATACATCATGGACGGTCGTTCCCTGGAAACGGCGAACCGGAAAGCGGGAAGTGACCGGGCATGCTGGAAGAGCTTGAGATTCACAATCTCGGTCCGATTCGTTCCGCTCTGATCGCCCCGGCAGGTGGTATGACGGCGATCACCGGTGAGACGGGAGCCGGCAAATCGATGCTGCTCAGTGCGATCCGACTGATTTCCGGCGGTCCCTCCGACGGCGGCCGTGTTTCCGTCGGCGCTCAGGAGGCGTGGGCGCAGGGCGTGTTCGAAGTCGCTTCGTCGCCGGCCGCGGTGGCCGCGGCACGGGAAGCCGGCTTCGAACCGGAGGATGGCGAGCTGTTTCTGTCGCGTAAAGTGCCCGCTTCCGGGCGATCCCGCAGCATGCTGTCGGGACGTAGCGTGCCGCGTTCCGTACTCGCCTCCGTCGCCGCCGAACTGGTGACGATTCACGGACAGGCCGACCAATTGCGCATAGCGACTACCTCACGTCAGCGCGAATTCCTTGACCGCTATGCGGGAGACGAAGTGGCTTTGGCCGCCTACGGCAAGTCGTGGAGCGCGTTGCGCGCGATGGACGAGCGGTTGGAACGGCTCAACAGCCAGGAATCGTCCATGCGCCAGCAGGCGGATTATCTGCGCGAATCAATCGAACGCATCAACCGTGTCGACCCGCAGCCGGGGGAGATGGACGAATTGCGTGCGCGCCGCGACCGCATCGAAAACGCGGCCGAGATCGCCGAAGGCGTGACGCGAGCGTTGGGCGCGTTGGACGCCTCGCAGGTGGCGGACGATGTCGAATCGTCCAGCGCCGCCGATTTGATCGACCGTGCCTCGCAGGCATTGCGCGCCATTCACGTGGAAGGCGTGTTCTCCGAACTCGCCGACCGGCTCGACTCCATCAGCACCGATTTGTCCGACGTGGTGTTCAGCCTGTCCGGCGAAGTGGACAATGAGGCGAGCGTGGAGGATCTGGATGCCATCAACGGGCGCATCCACGAGTTGGACGAGCTGACCCGCCGGTGGGGGCCGGAATTGTCCGACGTGATCACGTGGAGGGACAAGGCCGTATACGATTTGGAGGATTTGGACGCCTCGCCGGAAAAGGTCGAACAGCTGGAAGCCGAACGCGCCCAACTGCTTGAGGCTGCGAAAAAAGCCGCGCAGGCTGTGAGCAAACGGCGTAGAGCCGCGGCGAAGGAACTCGCTTCCAAAGTCACCGCGGAACTTGATTCGCTGGCCATGGGCACTTCGAAACTGGAGATCCGCGTGGCGGAACGCGAACAGTTGGACGCCACCGGAGCGGACGACATCGAATTCCTCTTCACCCCGTTTCCCGGCTCCCCGCAGCTGCCGATGGGCAAAAGCGCGTCCGGCGGCGAATTGAGCCGTCTGATGCTCGCGCTTGAACTGGTCGCCGCCGAAAAGCATGTCGTGGCCGGAGGAACCGTGCCGCCGATGACGTTCATCTTCGATGAGGTCGATGCCGGCGTGGGTGGCAAGGCCGCTGTGGAGCTGGGTGCCCGCTTGGCCAAACTCGCCCAATCCGCGCAGGTTCTGGTCGTCACACACCTGCCGCAGGTCGCCTCCTGGGCGGACGAACAATATGTGGTCGCCAAAGGCGAAACCAAGGATGGTTCCATCGCCACCACCATCAGCCAGGTGCGCGGGGATGAGCGCGTGCACGAAATCGCCCGCATGCTGTCCGGCAGCGAAAGCGAAACATCTCTGGAACATGCCGAGGAACTGCTCAAATCGTCGGTGCTTGACTGACGGCGGATTCAATCGTAAAAAGTAATCGCAAATCGTAAAAGCGGTAATTGCAAAACAAAGGAGCCGATATGACACAGGAAACCAAGGCGAACCAAGGCAAAGGCGCCATCTTCGACCTTGACGGCACGCTACTCGACTCCATGGGCGTGTGGGATCAGGTGGACGTCGACTTCCTTGCCAAACGCGGCATCGAGGTGCCGGACGACTACATGCAGAAGGTCGCGGCCATGCAATTCCGCCAGATCGCCGAATACACAATCGCACGATTCGGCCTGTCGGACACTCCCGAAGCGTTGATGGAGGAGTGGGACCATATGGCACGTGTCATGTACGCCACGGTGGTTGAAGCCAAACCGTATGCGCGCGAATATCTGGAATCGTTGAAGGCGAGCGGCGCGAAACTGGCCGTGGCCACGTCATTGCCGCCGATGCTGCGCGAACCGGCCATGAAGCGCGTCGGCATTTTCGACTATTTCGATGACGTGGTCAGCGTCGACGATGCTGGCGACGTCGGCAAAACTGAGCCGGACGTATATCTGCTGGCCGCGTCGCGTCTCGGCATCAAACCAAGCGACTGCACCGTATTCGAGGATCTGCTGGTCGGCATGCGCTCGGCCAAGTCGGTCGGCATGCATGTGTGGGCCATGCACGACGATTCCTCCGACGCCGACTGGCCTGAGATCTGCGATCTGGCCGACGGCGTCATGTTCGACTTCCACGACGCGCCCGTCATACTGTAACGGTTTGCATCATCGCCTGATGTTTCCGGGCCATTGCGTGATTCGACCGCTTCACGCTTTCATGACGCCGATCAGGTCCATATCTTGTTGAGCCTCATGAAGACGCGGCTCATGATTGTTCCCTATACGCCTTCTCGAACATGCCAAGCAGATCAAGCAGGCTGATGTCGGCGGCCTTGGCGGCGGTTACCGTCTGCCGGAACACGTCCATGATGCGTTCGCGCGCACGTTCCTTCATAAGCTCGTTGCCGTGGGCCAGCACGAACGTGCCTTTGCCCTGCACATTCTCGACAAGCCCCTCATCCGCCAGCTCGCTGTACGCTCTGGCGATGGTGAGCACGCTGATGTGCAGTTCCTTGGCAAGCTTCCTGAGGGAGGGGAGCGCCTCGCCGGTTTGCAGTTCGCCCGACATGATCGCCGTTCGGATCTGATCTTCGATCTGTTCGTAAATCGGTTTGCCGGACGCGGATGAGATGTTCAGCTTCACTGTATCCCTTTCTGCGAGTGATATATATCCTGACCGAACAGTGTACGCAAACTGTTCAACAGTTATATATAACAGTAACACAGATTTGGCCATGCTGTTATTATATGATCTATAACAGCATGGCCGTAATTGAAAACCTTGGTATTCCGCCATTCTGAACAGTTGGTGCCTACCGGCTGCGGTGCCTGTCCGTTACTTGTGCGACGGATGGATGAGACGGTGGAAGGACAGGTAGATCAGCCAAGACACCGGCAGCGCCAGCATGAACAGGGGATAGAACCATGCGATCGGCAGGTGCCCATAGAGAACTCCAGCCAGCACCGGCCCCAACGCCATACCCAAGTCGATGCCCATATAGTACGTGCCGTTGGCCAAGCCACTGCGCTCCCGGCCGGCGATCACCACCGCCTGCGCCTGCGTGACGGAACTCATCAGTCCATAACTGGTCGCCATGGCGATGCCCGCGCCAAGCAGATACCAATCGTTCGTCATGAACGTGAGAAAGGCAAGCGACGCCAACATCGCAAACGAACAGACGACAAGCCAGAAACGGAAACCCTTCGAATCGAACAGGTCGCGCAACGTGAGCCGCAGTACCAGCAGCGCGGCCGCATAGAACACGAAGAACAAGTCGGACGAGATACGCAGATGTCGTGTGGAAATGTAATCCACCAGGAACGACTGGTTCGCGAAATAAGGGATGGCGAACATCATGAACACCGCGGCCAATGGAATGGCCCGTGGCTCCACCAGATTGCGAAGACGCAGACGATGCCGTAACGA
>ERZ779885.3473-NODE-3473-length-13280-cov-12.323327_pt1 | contig 13280 bp, 10 predicted proteins | sample MGYA00511554_ERZ779885 | MGnify/ENA primary metagenome ERZ779885 (study PRJEB29588, sample SAMEA2160998) | human gut metagenome | biome: human gut; feature: human-associated habitat; material: faeces | place: Denmark | collected 2008/2010 ... | reverse complement strand
TCATCAATCCTATCCATCTCATCATATCCGTTGCTTTCAGTTCTTCCGTTACACCCTGCTTCTTTGCCATTTCCTTTATCAGATATTCCGCCATATCACGAGCCGAAGTATCAATTTCGGCAAGGTGTTCATATAACTTTCCGCTTGTCAGCAGATTAAAATATAGCACACGCTTATGTTCCCTCAAATATCGTTGCCGCAATCGACCATATTTTGAAAGGGGAGGACTTTTCTCTACTGTCAGGCAGGGATAATAGTAATCTCCGATGAGTTCGTATCGGATACCTGTTCTTTCGTCTGTAATAAATCTTTGCATAGTGCTTCCTCCTTTTGCTTCTTGTGGTAAAAATCCAAGGTTTTTTTGTTGTGGTTTACCTTTTTACATTCCTCGGAGCAGAATTTCTGCTGACTGTGTGTAGGCCAGTAGGTACTACCACACACAGCACATACACGCTGACGGTAATAGTGATCGCCTTTTTCCGCTTCTCTGTCGGCTTTCGTCTTATCCTGCCTTGCCTGATAACAACAATCCTTTGAACAGAATACCTGTCGATTGCTTGTAGGGACAAACTCTGTCTGGCAATGAGGACATACCTTTGCTTTGACGATTCCGCCACCGTTTTCAGCAAGTTTTTTCGCCTTTCGCTTCTCTCGATAGGCTTTTTCACGCTGACGCTGTTTCTCCAATCGCTTCTTTTCTTCCTGTTCTTCCTGCTCTTTTATCTCGGCAAGTTCTTCCTCGGTGTAGGCAATATCGACCTGTCCGACATAATTGAAGTAAATATCAACCTTTTGTGTCTTTGCTTTTCCCACACCCTCGGCTTCATACACCACAATCTTGTCAATGAGTTCGGTAAACATCAAATCAGAAACTTCCGTAGGATTTTTGTACTTGCGTATCAGCGATATAAAATGCTGAATATCCATAGTGCTGTCTTTTTCTTCAGAAAGTTCCTTTTTCATCGTTTCCATTTTCGCTTCCAATTCAGCCTGTTCATCGTCATACTGCTTCATCAGTTGCTTGTATTGTCTTTCGGGTAGCAATCCCGATATAAGATTTTCATACAAGCCACGAATGAGCGTAGAGAGTTCGTCATAGCGTTTCTGACAGCGTTTCAACTCCGATTGATTGTGCTTCGGCTTTTCCTCCTGCTTGTCTTTCCAAAGGGATTGCAGTTCCAAAGCAAAGGCTTTTTCATCATTCAGAACAAATCTTGAAAAGCGTTTAACTGCCGATAATATCAAGGCTTCAACATTATCAGCACTAATCGTATGGGAAGTACAGGAATTAACCCTGCTTGCATACCCGCCGCAACGGTAAGAATACTGAACAGAACCGTCTTTCTTGCTATAATGCGTTTGCAAAGTCATTCTCCTGCCACAGTCGGCACAGTACAGATAACCGCTTAATCGGTTGGTATGTGTACCTCTTGCCGCAGCTCTGTTCACTCGTTTCTTTCGCTTCTGAACGCTGTCCCAAAGTTCCTGCGATATGATAGGCTCGTGGGTGTTATAAAACACATACTGCTCATCTTCATCGGTAGTCTTTCTCTTATGCAATTTAAAATTGGTGCTGACCGACTTTCTCAAAACAGTATGTCCAAGATATTCCTGCCTGCTTAAAATCGTTCTAATGGCAGATATGCCCCAAATATAAGGGTCTGCAAACTTAATCCCGTTGTACTGTTCTGGGTGATATTCCTTTGCATATGCGGCAGGAATTAAAACCTTTTCTTCGGTCAGTATTTCCGCTATGGCTCGTGGACTTTTGCCCTCATTGGCAAGCAGAAAGATACGCTTTACCACCTCAGAAGCCACAGGGTCAACAACAAGCGTCTGCTTATCGCTCGGCAATCGGTTATATCCATAAGGGATTGAACCGCTACAACGCTTTCCGTCTTTCATTCGGGCATCAAATACAGCCTTGATTTTATTGCTCGTGTCTTTGGCATAAAATTCGTTCATAATATTCAAAAACGGAGCAAAATCATTATCCGAAGCTTTGTTGCTGTCAATGCTGTTGTTGATTGCAAGAAAACGGACATCTTTCTGCGGAAACAGAATTTCCGTATAAAATCCGACTTGCAGATAGTTTCGCCCTAATCGGCTCATATCCTTAACAATCAATGTTCCGACATTGCCTGCTTCAACTTCTTTTATCAAAGACTGAAAGCCTGGGCGATTGAAATTTACACCCGAAAAACCATCGTCAGTAAAATGGCGGATGTTCTCAAAGCCATTTCTACGGGCATAATCTTCGAGGTATTTTTTCTGATTGGTAATGGAATTACTCTCGCCATTCAGGTCATCATCTCTTGATAATCTCTCATAAAGTGCTGTAATCTTTGAAGCCCTTGACATTCTCTTAACCTCCTTCCTTATGTATTTTCAATTTAGGACAGTTAACTTTATCGTCCTATTAAAGCATAGCCCTCCGGTTCCGATTATGGATCATTACCAGGAAGAAATCACAGGCAATATGATCGCAGAGTACCAGTATATGCTGAATATACTGGTTTCGGAGATGGACAGCAAGTATAAGCTAAAGGGCATGCTTTCCCTGCTGAAATTTGCAAAAGAAGTGGAAACGGATAGCCGTTATGTTTCCCTGAAGCTTTCCGATGACGATGTGGTGATTTCCTCTGCCTATGCCTCGAAGTTTGGACTTTCCATCGGGGACAGCATTACACTGAAAGAAAAATATGAGGATAAGACCTATACCTTTACGGTCACACAGATTTATCCATATGAAGCGTCGCTGGTCGTATTCCTTTCAAGGGATCATCTAAACGATGTCTTTGATCTTGGAAAGGACATGTACGGCGGATATTTTTCCAGTTCTGATATTTGCTGTTCTTGTTTATCTGCTGAGTAAAATTATCATTGAAAAAAATGCGCAGTCGATTTCCATGGCAAAAATTCTCGGTTACTCCAAAGGAGAGATTGCAAGGCTCTATGTTATGCCAACCTCAATTGTTGTCGTGCTCTGCGTGCTGATCAATATTCCGCTGAGCGTCAGGATTATCGGTATCATCTGGAAAGCAATGCTGTCACAAATGATGACGGGGTACCTGCCTTACTGGATTGACCCGAGGATTTATGTGGAAATGTTTGTGGCAGGAGTCATCTGCTATGGGGTTGTGGCTGCACTGGAGCTGAAACGAATCGGAAAAGTCCCGATGGATATGGCATTGAAAAATGTGGAGTGAGGAGGGAAAATTATGTTTGACTTTCAGGATAAAAAGAATCGGTATAAAATGACCGCAGCAGCGCTTTTTACCGCTGCTGCAATGTGTGTCGGCGGCTGCGGTGACGCGGCAGCGGCGACCAGCGGCGCAGGATTTTGAACTGGATTTCACGGCGACCATGGTTTCCAACGGACTTCTGGAAGAAAAGGACTATGAAAAAAATAAGGCTAAAAGGGCGGCAGGGATAAAGGGAAATTCCTGCCGCTCTTTTTTTGACGTGGATTCTATGATATGATGAGCGAAAGTGAGTCAACATGCTCGCATGATTGACGAACGGCGAAATCATAGAGTGAGCTATGCTCACGCCGGGATGAGCGAAAGTGAGCACAAACAGGCGAAGCCTGCTCAGAAAGGGGGCAAATCAGATGTGGAAAAATCCGGACATTGACCCGTCGGCGTTTATTGCGCCCAGTGCAGACATATATGGGGACGTCTCGATCGCAGAAAACTGCAGTATCTGGTTCCACGCAACCGTGCGTGCCGGAGCAGGCAGCGTATCGATCGGCACGGGTACGAACGTGCAGGATAACTGCGTCATTCATGTGGACAAGGGCTACAGCGTGACTGTGGGAAAAAATGTCACGATCGGGCACAGCGCGATTGTGCACGGCTGCAGCGTTGGGGACAATACACTGATTGGAATGGGTGCAATTATCTTAAACGGCGCGTCCGTCGGCAAAAATTGTATCGTTGGAGCAGGAGCGCTGGTGACGCAGAATATGCAGATTCCGGAGGGCTCACTGGTTTATGGAAGCCCTGCCAAAATCATCCGCAGTGTAACGGAAGCGGAAATCACCTCCAATCTGGAAAATGCAGCCCATTATGTCCGGGAAGGACAGGAATATGCAAAACATCTGGGGAAAGGAAATGAGAGCCATGAAGGATGACCGTTTTTTGAAATTTACCCTTTCTCTTTCCAGAATGAATAAAAAAGTACAGGCAGTCAAAACAGCTGGAATGGGGATGGTAGGATTAAAGGCTGCACACACGGCGGTGCTGTACGCGCTGAGCGGACATTCGGAGGGACTTCAGTTTGCAGAGGTGGCAGCGGCCTGTGACCTTGACCCGGCGCTGATTTCCCGGACATTTTCGGAGCTGATCGCAGCCGGAATGGTGGAAAAACAAGGAGAACCGGGACGTTACCGCGCCCGCTATGTTCTGACAGAGCAGGGCAGCCTGCAGACCGCCAAAATCCGTCAGGTCATCGGTCTGGTACAGGAAAATGCGGACAAAAATATCGCGCCGGAGGATTTGCAGACGTTTTACCGGGTGCTGGAACAGCTGCTGAATAACTTTGAAGAAATGTCGGAGCATTACGACACAGTGTTTGAATCGCTGCGGAGAGAAAGCTGAGACAACAGTGCCGCCTGAATTGAAATTACAGAAAGTACATGGTTAAACAATAGAATGCACGCTCTGCGAGCATTCTGTTGTCATGAATAAAAGAGACAAAAGCGCAGGCATCACGGCATGCTGCGGGCAGCTGGACCATATGTGGAAAATGCTGTAGAGCCACTGCCATGCGCTTACAGAATGGAGACGAAAAATGGATGCTATGCAGAAATTTCTGGAATATACGTCTGCCTATGACGACGGAAGTGATACCAGGATCAAACTAAAAATTATTCATACGCAAAGGGTGACGGAGGTGATGGAACAGCTTACAGCGGCGCTCCCACTTTCGGAAAGTGACAGAGAGCTGGCGTATCTGTGTGCGGTATATCACGATATCGGAAGATTTGAGCAGCTGAAGCGCTATCACACGTTTCTGGATTATAAAAGCATCGACCACGCGCAGTTAGGGTGCGAAATCCTGCGGCAGGGCGATTTTCTGGATGAGCTTTCTGACAGGGAAAGAGAGCAGGTTTTGACGGCCATTGGAAACCATAACCGCCTTGCGATTGAGGATGGCCTGGATGAAAAGACGCTGCTTTTTGCGAAGTTAATCCGGGATGCGGATAAATGCGATATTTTCCGGGTGTTTGCCCAGGAGGATCCTGTAGATACCACCGGTTTTTCCGCAGAGCAGGTGGGACAGGAAGCAGTTTCAGATGTGGTATATGAGAGCATTTTGGGTCATTACTGCATCAAAAAACAGGAACGAAAAACCGGGCTGGATGTCTGGGTCAGCTTTCTCGGCTTTTTCTTTGATCTGAATTTTGCAGAAAGCCTGCGAATTGCGCTGAAACAGGGCTATTATAAAAAGCGTTTTTTAGAGCTGAATTTTGAAGATCCTGCGACAGAAGAAAGGGTGCGGCGCTGTATTGCAGAAACAGAGCAGTATGCTTATGCACGTCTTAGAATGGAGGAATTGCAATGAAATTATACATGCCAACAAAGGTTTATAACGAGAAAGGCTGTGTCCGGCAGCACAGCCAGGAGCTGGCGGAGCTGGGAACAAAAGCACTGCTTGTAACGGGAAAGCATTCTTCCCGTGTAAACGGTTCCCTGCAGGACGTGGAGGATGCGCTGAACCGCGAGCAAGTGCCCTATGTGATTTTTGACGGAATCGAGGAAAATCCTTCGGTGGAAACTGTGATGCGGGCGACTGCCCTGGGGCTTTCGGAAAAGGTCGATTTTGTGATCGGAATCGGCGGCGGTTCTCCCATGGACGCTTCTAAGGCAATTGCGCTGATGATCGCCAACCCGGAGAAAAAAGCAGACTTTTTATATGAAACAGATGCAGCGGTCAAACAGGCGGCAAATAAAGCCCTGACGGTCGCGGCAGTACCGACGACAGCAGGAACCGGCTCAGAGGTTACACCGTATGCGATTTTAACGAGAATCGTGATGCCGAAAATAGAACTGACTACGGCGGCAACTTCGGAGACTTCCACAGAAGCCAAGGCGGGTGAGCTGGTAAAACAGAGCATCAGCCACTATATTTTCCCAGAGCTTGCATTGGTGGATTCTACGTATCTGCAGACTGCTTCCAAAACCGGCTGTATCAACACGGCGGTGGATACGTTAGCACATCTGGTGGAGAGCCATTTAAACACGAACGCTACGCCCTACAGCCGTGTCTACAGCGAGATGGGCCTGCGGACCTTTGTGAAGGTAAAAGACGCGCTCGCTTCCTATGAAATCGGCGAAGCACAGAGGGAGCTTCTTATGCAGGCATGCACCCTCGGAGGTATGGCGATTTCTCATACCGGTACGAGTCTGCCCCACGGATTGAGTTATCGCGTAACCTGCGAACTGGGAACGCCCCACGGCAAAGCGGTTGGTATGTTTCTGCCGGGCTTCCTGCGCTGCTACGGTGACCAGGAAGAGGCGATGCGTGTTCTGACTTTGCTTGGTTTTGGCAGCCATCAGAGCTTCGAGGCCTACATTTACAGTCTGATCGGAGAAGAAAAAATTTCTCGTGAGCTCTGGGAGCGCACCATGAATGATCTGCTTTCCAACCCCGCGAAGCTCAAAAACTATCCGTTTCAGATGGATCGGGAAAAGCTCAATGGACTGAGATAAAACACGCCGCTGCACACAGCATTATTTGATTTTCCGAAACTCTAACGGTGTCCGTCCGGTATTTTTGCGGAACATGGCGATAAAGTGACTCGGATCGGAAAAACCGGTCTGCGCAGCGATTTCCTGCACCTCCATCCGCGGTGCTGTCAGCAGAAGCTCTTTGGCACGGTTGATGCGGCAGGTCATCAGATATTCGTAGACCGAGCAGCCCAGAAAACGCTGAAACAGCCGTGATAGATATTGGGGCGTGACAAATACCTGACGACTCAGCTGGGCCACTGTGAGGGGCAGACTGTAGCAGGTTTCTATTTCTTCGATGACCGGAGCAACATAGCGCAGATACAGCGGATCAGAAAGGAGCTTCTGTCCGTCCGGGACATCCGCAAACTGTAAAAGCACCTGATAACAGTTGACGGAGAGTACCGGGATGTTGACCGGAGGATGTTCGAAAAGCTGTATAGCATCCTGCAGCAGCGCGCGTATATTCCGACATTGCTCTTTTGTGGTAAAAAGAATCGGCCGGTTGTTCAGGATTTTGGAAATACTGCCTTCGACTGTTCCGGAAAAGGTACAAAAGCAGGTGTACCACTCCGGAGTCTGGGCCAGATAAGAGTGTCGGATGGAGGGAGCGATCAGGACGCCTTCCTGTTCATGAAGCAGATAAGATTTTCCCTGAATGGTAATCCGCCCGCAGCCGGATTCGGTCTGTAAATAGTGATAGAAAGGGTAGCCATTTGGACGCGAGGTCGCATCCTGCAGCCAGCGGTTTCCGATGGAATCGTAGATAAAGGGTTCACGCACCGGGGCGTTGCGAAAATAAATCGGCATAGGAGTCCTTTCTTTTAGTTTCAAAATGTTATATTTTTCGGACAGACTTATTATACATCCGAATAGAATTTCATACTATAATAAAATAACCGAAGCGATGAAATGCTGCAAATAAGTCTGTGCAGCGCGTCAGCGTTTTCGGAGCCGCCATGCGGCAGATTGTGAGGAAATATGTACGCAGAAGCCATTCTGAAGAAGGGCGAAGGACGCACGCTTAAAAGCGGCGGCGCCTGGGTTTACGACAACGAGATTGATCGCGTTGAGGGAGACTATGAAAACGGAGATATTCTTGCGGTAAAGGATTTTGATGGTTTCTTTTTGGGATGGGGCTTTATCAATACCCGTTCCAAAATTACGATCCGGGTGATGAGCCGCAGAAAAGAACATGAGATCACAGAAGAATTTCTGGAAAAGCGGGTGCGCAACGCATGGGAATATCGTAAAGCGACCGTAGACACCGGATGCTGCCGTCTGATCTTCGGTGAAGCGGACTGGCTGCCGGGGCTGGTAGTGGACAAGTTCTCCGACGTGCTGGTGGTGGAATCCCTGGCGCTTGGGATCGACTGTTTGAAGCCGACGATCCTTTCTCTTGTGAAAAAGGTGCTGGCAGAGGACGGTATCATGATCCGTGGTATCTATGAGCGCAGCGATGCAAAGGTACGCCTGCAGGAAGGCATGGAACGCTTCAAAGGCTTCATCGGCGACCCGTTCCCCACAAAGGTTGAAATCACAGAAAATGGTGTCCGTTACATCGTGGATGTGGAAGACGGACAAAAGACCGGATTTTTCCTGGACCAGAAATACAACAGACAGGCGATTCACAGACTCTGCCCCGACAAAAAGGTACTGGACTGCTTTACCCATACCGGTTCTTTTGCACTGAATGCGGGGATTGCGGGCGCGCGAGAGGTGCTTGGCGTGGATGCATCCATGACCGGCGTAAAGCAGGCGGAAGAAAATGCGGCATTAAACGGACTTTCCGACCGCGTAAAATTTACCTGTGCAGATGTCTTTGAACTGCTTCCCGAGCTGGAGAAAAAGGGCGAGCAGTATGATGTCGTAATTCTGGATCCTCCCGCGTTTACAAAATCCAGAAGCTCCATCAAAAATGCGGTAAAAGGGTATCGTGAAATCAATCTGCGGGGCATGAAGCTGGTAAAAGACAACGGATTTTTAGTGACCTGCTCCTGTTCCCACTTTATGGATCCGGAGCTGTTCGCAAAGACCATCCGCGAAGCAGCCCACGGAGCGCATAAGAGACTGCGTCAGGTGGAATTTAAAACACAGGCGCCGGATCATCCGATCCTCTGGGCGGCGGAGGAATCCTACTACCTGAAATTCTATATTTTCCAGGTGTGTGAGGAGCTGTAAAAAAGAAAGCCGGAACAAAATCCCGGTATTAACCAAAGTATACAAAAAGGAGACAACCAAATGAAAGTGCAGAATTTTTATGAAAATCTCTCCACTTTGCATGTCGGCACAATGGACAACCGCTGCTGGTATGTGCCGAAACAGGATGGAAGGGAGAGCCAGATCCTGTTGAGCGGGGACGACTGGAAATTTGCCTGGTATCCCAGCGTGGAAGAAGTACCGGAGCATTTCTGGGAAAAGGATCTCGAAAAAGAGGGCTTTATCGACATGGAAGTGCCCTCCTGCTGGCAGATGAAGGGCTTCGGACAGAAGCAGTACACCAATGTCCGCTATCCCATCCCCTATGACCCGCCGTATGTGCCCAATGAAAATCCCAGCGGCGCTTATGTAAAGGATTTTACTCTGACAGAAAAAGAAGTCGGCGAACGTCAGTTCTTATATTTTGAGGGCGTAGATTCCTGCTTCTATGTCTGGATCAACGGCGAATTTGTCGGTTACAGCCAGGTTTCCCACAGTCCCAGCGAATTTGAAATCACCGGCAAAACCAAAGCAGGCAGCAACCGTATGGCGGTTCTGGTTTTGAAATGGTGTGACGGTACTTATCTGGAAGATCAGGATAAGCTGCGCTTCTCCGGAATTTTCCGGGATGTTGAGCTGGTGCTTCGCCCGCAGGAATTCGTACATGACTTTACGGTTCAGACTCCTGTTGCAGAGGATGGCAGAGCAGAGGTTACGGTTCGTTTTGACCGGGTGGAGGGAGATCTGGAAATCAACTGTACGCTGACGGATGCAGAGGGCAAAGAAATCGGCAGGGCAGTTTCCCACGGAGAAAACATAGCGATTCCTGTAGCTGCTCCGGTGCTCTGGAATGCAGAGCAGCCCTATCTGTACACCCTGACGCTCCAGACAGGCGCTGAAACCATCGAGCAGAAGGTCGGCATCCGCACAATCTCCGTTGAAGATGGAAAGATTTTAATCAATGGAAAACAGGTGAAATTCCGGGGTGTCAACCGTCACGATTCCAACCCTTATACCGGTGCAACCGTGACCAGAGAAGACGTGATCCGCGATCTGCAGCTGATGAAGGAAAGCAATGTCAATGCGATTCGTACCAGCCACTATCCCAATGCACCTTATTTTCCGGAGCTATGCAGTGAATACGGATTTTACATGATCGCGGAAGCAGATTTGGAAAGCCATGGCGTAGTAACTTTGTATACAAATGATGGTCACGACTGCATGGGCTACATCGCACAGGATGATGCCTGGGCGGAGTCGATCCTCGACCGTCAGAAGAGAAATGTGATCCGGGACAAAAACCAGAGCGCGGTTATTTTCTGGTCCCTGGGCAATGAGAGCGGCTACGGCGGCAACTTTGAGGATGCCGGAAGATGGGTAAAGGCTTATGATCCGACCCGTCTGCTGCACTATGAGGCAAGCTTCTGGAATTCCGCAGGTTATCACAACGATGTTTCCATGCTGGATGTGATGAGCCGGATGTATGCGGATACCGAGTGGGTAAAGGAATACTGCGAAGACCGCAGAATGAGAAAGCCCTTTATTCAGTGTGAATTTATTCATGCAATGGGCAACGGCCCCGGGGATATCCATGATTACATGGAGCTGATGTACAAATATGACAAGTTCTGCGGCGGCTTCGTATGGGAATGGTGTGATCATGCGACCTGGGAAGGCAAGGCTGCAGACGGAAGAGATATTTTCCATTACGGCGGCGATGCAGGCGAGTTCCCTCATGACGGCAACTTCTGTATGGATGGTCTGGTGTATCCGGACCGCAGACCCCATACCGGGCTTCTGGAATGGAAAAACGAAATCCGTCCGGTACATGCAGCAGCAAAAGATCTGGCAGCAGGCACCGTAGAGCTGTGGAATGTACAGGATTTTTCTGACCTTGCAGATACCGTACAGATCAGGTATGAAATCAAAAAAGAGGGCACCCTGTTAGCAGAGGGCGAGATCTTGGAGACTGCCTGCCCTGCACATGAAAAAGTGTGCATCACGATCCCTCAGCTGGGCGAGCTTTCCGGAGATCAGACCTATCTGAAGCTGACCTATGTGCAGAAAGCAGATCAGGCGCTGACCAGACAGGGCAGAGTCATGGGCTTTGATCAGATTGCGCTGTTTGAAGAAAAGGAAAAGGTTCTGGAAATTGCAGAAGCCGGAGCAGTTGCCCTGGAGGAAACCGATGCTTCCTGGATCATTACCTCCGACAGAATCCGCTATGTATTCGGCAAGAAGAAAGGTGCGTTTACAGAGCTTGTCAGAGATGGTAAAGCGCTGATCGAAGCACCGATGACCTTTGAAACCTGGCGTGCGCCGGCTGACAATGACAGAAATGTCCGTCAGGTCTGGGAAGAAGCCGGATACGACAGACCGTGGATCCGGGTTTATGACTGCACCGCAGAGAACGCCGGTGAAAAAGTACGCATTCACTGCGATTTCTCCATCGCCAGTGTATACAGACAGCCATTTTTACGCGCGAAAGCACTTTGGGAAGTCAATGCAGACGGTCAGATCAAACTGACACTGGATGCCGACAAGGATATGACCTTCCCTTACATGCCCCGGTTTGGCTTGCAGCTGGTACTGCCGGAAAATCAGGATCAGGTGGAATACATCGGATACGGTCCGACAGAAAGCTATCAGGACAAGCACAGAGCCTGCTGGGTAGACCGCTTTACGACAACAGTAGACGAGCTTCTTGAGGACTATGTAAAACCTCAGGAAAATGGCAGCCATTATCACTGTGCGTATGTAAAGGTGGGAGAACTGAAGGCGGAAGGCAAAAAGCCGCTTTCCTTCAACGCTTCTTACTACACCGCACAGGAGCTGACGGAAAAGATGCACAACTACGAGCTGGAAAAATCCGGACATGTGATCTGGCATCTGGACTATGGCATGAGCGGCGTTGGTTCCAACTCTTGCGGACCGGAGCTGTTAAAGCAGTATCGTCTGAATGAAGAAAAAATGCATTGGGAGCTGGTGATTGGCTGATCGCGCAGCTACGAATTGAAATGCTATAAAGAGCTCTGCTTCGCAGGAGCTTCGCACCGAAAAATGTCCCTTATATAATCCGCCGCAGGCAAAGAGCCCTGCAGCGCAGAATAAAAAGAACCTCCGGGCTGGCGTCGAAAAGACGACAGACCCGGAGGTTTTTGCTTCGGTGTTAAAGACTATTTACAAAACTTCCTGTGTTTTGTGCTGGACAGGAAACGTTCAGGCGTGATAATCCTGATTCAGATAAGCCTTTAACAGCCGGAATGTATTTTCCATTCCCTTTACATGGCTGCGCTCATAGCCGTGAGAAGCGTATACACCGGAGCCGATCAGCCCGTGGCGGCAATCGATACCGGAACGAAGCCCTGCTTCTGCGTCGGAGCCGTAGTGGGGATATACGTCAACCGCAAAGTCAACCTTGGCGGTGCGCGCTGCCTCGATCAGAGCAGAAACAACATCGTAATGATAAGGACCGCCGGAATCCTTTGCGCAGATGGAAACCTGGGTTTCTTTGCAGGAAAGGCCATCTCCGACGCAGCCCATATCGACTGCGAGAATTTCTGCGACATCAGCAGGAATCGAAGCGGAGCCGCCGTGACCGACTTCTTCAAAAACGGTGATATGCTGATAGATTTTGCGGGCGGGCTTTTTGTCGGTTTCCTTTAAATATTTTGCAAAGCCGAGCAGGATGCCGACACTCAGCTTATCGTCGAGAAAACGGCTTTTAATGTAGCCGGATTCCGTTACGGTCGTGCGGGGATCGAAGCAGACGATGTCGCCGGTCATAATGCCGAGGGCTTCGGTATCCGCCTTGCTTTCCACAGGCTCGTCCAATACGACTTCCATTGCATCATAGGAACGGGCAGTGTCATTGTAGCTGCCGTTTACATGGATCGAGGCGTTTTTTAATTGGAACGTGCCGGAATAAACCTTGCCGCTTCTGGTGTAAACGCGGCAGTTTTCCGCCTCTGCATTGTTTGGATTCATGCCGCCGAGAGCACTCAGCATCAGACGTCCTTTTTCATTGATGCTGCAAACCATACCGCCCAGGGTATCCATGTGCGCTTCCAGCAAAATCGGTGCGTCCGCAGGATCGTCCGCCTGGTCAGGACCGTCATTGACACATACAAAAATGCCGCCCTTGTTGGTCAGCTTTGCATCATAGCCCAGCTTTTTATATGCTCCAAGGACATACTCCGCCGCGTGTGCGGTAAAGCCGGTCGGACTGTCAATGGAAAGAATTTTTTTGGTCTGTTCTAACATATAAGATGTTATATCGTTCATCTCTTCCTCTCATTTCTGCGCACGTTTTTTGCGCATGTCGAGTTTGTGTCAAGTGCGCGCAGA
>ERZ779885.3467-NODE-3467-length-13313-cov-5.616232_pt1 | contig 13313 bp, 8 predicted proteins | sample MGYA00511554_ERZ779885 | MGnify/ENA primary metagenome ERZ779885 (study PRJEB29588, sample SAMEA2160998) | human gut metagenome | biome: human gut; feature: human-associated habitat; material: faeces | place: Denmark | collected 2008/2010 ... | reverse complement strand
TTGATTTCACTCTTCTTCATTCGCCCGCCATCTATTTCATGCTGCAGCCAGACATTAAAAATGATCTCGCTGATTCTGCCATACAGGCGTTTCTGAAAATCCGACAGATTTTCTGATGACGGCATCCGTTTCTCAAGTTCAAATAAAACATCAAACACCCAGGTGCAATAAGCTTCCATATCCTCCCGCCGCATGATAAACATATTGAACATATGTCCCCATGTACGTTTCATCACACAATCATAACTCTTCAGATAATCCGGATACTTCTCCGCTATAATCTCTCTTGTACAGTCCAACTGACAGGCATAATGCGTATGTGCATAATGCGAATATAAGGTTTCTATATAATAATGCCGCTTCTCCGGTACAAAAACTCTGTATTGGTGCAGCATAGGTTCCAACTCAGAATATGTGAGAACATGATTCACCCAGTCATCCCTTCGGCCCTTCTTCAGGCAGAAATACCTCCGATAATGAACCAATCCGATATAATCTTCTTTCAGATTCTTCCACGCCCAATACAATCCCGTCAATTCACAAAATCCAGGATTCTTCTCTGAAATATGCTCTTCACCGGTGTCATCTCTTCTATATCCCAGATCTGTCTTTCCTTTCGCTCCTACATGAAGTGGAAGATACATAGAATCTGTTGGCATCTGATAGGCTTTATGCGTCGCAACAACAATTCTGACAGATTTGTTTGTCATAATACATTCTCCTTGCCTGGTTTATGCATTAGTTAATCATATCACATTTTGAAAAAAAATAAAACAAAAACCAGCCATAATCTCTATGACTGTTTTTTGTTTAAAGGGAGAAAAAATATATAATCAAAATAATGATTGATTTTATAAGTGCCATGACCAAAACCTCTCTTTTAAATACTTCCTACCAAATTGCAACTCCCACTATAAAACAAGAAAGTTGGACTGTCAACTCTAAAGGCAGGGATTCGTGATATTTCACAAATCCCTGCCTTTTACTTGTTCTACCGAATAAAATTTGTCGGAATCTTTGCTTCTTTTTCCGGAAGTCCAAACTGCTCTTTTCCAAGTGCAATACTCTTCATAAGGAAAGTCATATTTCTTGCAAGTGTACGCATCGTCTGCCTTCCTTCCTCATCCTTTTCGGCCTCTCCCGGTGCTGCCCCATGGATGCTGTTCCAGTACTGGCTGGATGCAACCGGCATTCCGGAAATGGTAAAATATTTGTTCAGCTCATCAAATGTCGCAGAACATCCGCCACGTCTTGCACAGGCAACGCTTGCTCCCACTTTCATCGTTTTATCAAAATGACTGCTGTAGAACAGTCTGTCAAGACAGGCGATCAGAGTTGCATTTGCAGACGCATAGTACACCGGACTTGCGATTACAAGACCATCTGCTGCCTCAAATTTGGTTGCCATCTCATTCACCACATCATCAAAAACACATTTGCCTTTTTCGTAGCAGGAACCACAGGCAATACAGCCACGGACTGCTTTGTTACCGATAACAACTGTCTCAACTTCTACTCCGTTTTCTTTGAAAATATTCTCCATCTCTTTTAATGCAATGGCTGTGTTTCCGTTTGCTTTCGGGCTTCCGTTGATCATAAGTACTTTTAAATTTTCTTTCATGATAATGATTCTCCTTTTCTGACAATTTACTACTTCTATTCTATCACTTTTTTTGGGTTTTGCAGAAAATGTTGTCAGGCGAATAAGAAAATAAAACGAGACAAATCCAATTGTTGTGCAATGGAGAGAAGACTCAGAAATTGTGGAAGCCTTTGCTGACACAATTTTCACTCTCAGAGGCTTCTCGGAATGCCCTGCGCAACGGATTTGTCCCGTTTTATTTTCTTATTCGCCGTCAATCCTGACAACGCTTACTTTCCTTCCCCTTCCGGGAAAATAATCTTATTTACGAAGAAGAATACCACCATCGATACCCCTCCATTCAACACTGTCGTTCCAATATTGTATAACCATCCCGGCACAAACATCCCGGCTACCGCAACCCAGATACAGTTGATCGAGTTTACGATACAGGTAACAATACAGAATGCGATCAGATACCAGAATGCCTGATACCATACTTTTCCTTTACTGCGGAATACAAAATTTCTCTGGATCGGAAAGTTAATACACTCTCCGACTACCATCGCGATCATGTACGCACAAAAATAAGGAAGTCCGCCATGTGCGGCGTCATATCCGATGATGTTCCACTTGAAAGTCTCACCGAATAAAGTAATGTCAATTCCCGGAAATCCGAAATCTACTTTTGGAAGTCCTGCAAATGCCAACGGCAGGAACAACAAGAGTAAATATTTGAGCACTGTGATCAGGTTGCTGACGATCACGAACAGACCGCCCTCCCGGATCCATTTGGAGGCTCCGGGATGCTTGTCTGCGAAGTGCTGCCATGAATTTTTAATACTGTCTATCATATGCAGTCCTCTTTCATACATTCTTATTTTTTCTTTTTCGCAAGCTTTTCCTGTTTCTTCTTTTCATAATAGCCTTCTGCTTTTAAAATTTTTCTCTTTTTCACATCTTTCCAAAGAGCATAAGCCATCCAGAGAATTAAAACAGCAGCCAGAACATAAAGTACCTTTACGATCTTCTGAACCAGATTCGTCTGCTTTGTAATCGTCGGTCTTAATATATCCGTATTTCCTGTTTTTTCTGCATAATTCATGTTTGTCACACGAGCATTCAAATAAGTATAGATAATATGTTTTGCCGTTTCACGAAGTGCTTTCTGATAAGAAGCCGACTCTGTTTCTCCATTGATCGGACTCATCATATTCATCCAGATATCTCCACCTGCACGAAGCATCTGTCCACCGTTCATATATTCTGCATGGTCAGAAAAATCTGTGACAACCGTTCCTTTGAATCCCCATTCATCACGAAGAATTCCAGTCAAAAGTGCTTCACTTCCGCCAGCCCATACAGCTCCGATACGATTATAAGAAGTCATAAGTCCGGTTGCGCCATAATCTTCAACCAGGATTCTGAATGGCTTCAGATAAACCTCACGTAATGCCTGCTCTGGCATCCACAGATATACAGAATCACGGTAAATTCCGGACTCTCCATCATTACAGATAAAGTGTTTTATATACACATACATACCTGCACTCATAACACCTTTTACTTCATTTCCGGACATCAAGCCAGAAAGTATTGAATCCTCTGAAAAATATTCATAGTTTCTACCATTAAGTGGAGAACGATGGATATTAACGGATGGACCATATAAACCACCATATCCAAAGGCTGCTCCTTCCTGTCCCATCTGTAATCCCTGATTAAATGCCAGATCTTTATTCCATGTCTGTGCCAGTACTGTTGCATTTGCGAAACCAGTTCCTGATGCATTCATTCCCTGTGTAAACGATCCAACCTGGTTCGGTCCGTCAAAATCCAACGCAATTGGCTTTCCAACACTTTCAAATGCCCCTGTATTTACATATGCATAATTTACAGCTGTCTGCATTTCTTTGATTGTCAACTGATCCAATACATCTTCCCACTTTGGATCATCATAATCAGATCCAAGTTCTATTCCAAGCTCTGTAAGCTTACCGTTTTCTTCTACCTTCAGATTATTCTTTGCACCTGTTGTGATCGGCTCATCATTTTCATCGATCCAGTCATTTGCCATCTCATCGGTATACAGATTCAGTTTTTTGACATTTTCTGCCATTTCCCTTGTTTTGGTATTTTCTTTTGGATATGTTCCTGCAAAATCCGAACGTGTTAAATATATAATTCCTGATTCACTTTCCGAACCATCCAGACTGACTCCGTCTACTGCGTCTGCACCGGTAAATTTATTCGATACCGTATTTCCAGTTGTTCCGTCTTCCTGATATTGAATGTTATCCTTAAGATCAATATTAAACTGATTTTTTACAGTATGGGAATCTGTTCTGATAGAAAAAGTATAGGTACCCTCATCCAGCTCATACCCCGCAAAACCATTCTTATTATTATCATAAGCATCATAACTTGCCATATCCTCTGCTGATACAGTTACAACAACTTCTTCTGATTCTCCCGGTCCAAGTAATTTTGTTTTTGCATAATCACCAAGCTCTACCGCGCTTTTTTCGATTCCGCCCTTCTCATGTGGAGCTGTATAATAGAATTCTACAACATCTTTTCCTGCTTTATCTCCTGTATTTGTCACTTTTACTGTAGCCGATACTGATCCATCTTTAGCTATCTCTACGCTGTGATCTTTCAGCTCCCAGTCAAAAGTTGTATAAGAAAGACCATATCCAAACGGATACTGTACAACCCCTTCGTATCCTTTTCCATGATCATTCTCTACTTGGTTCCAATAGCCTTCTGCATCTGCAGTTTCATACCATTTGTATCCAACATAAATTCCTTCCGCATAATCTTCATAGGATACCTGATCATACTGAAATTCTTCTCCAAGGTTACCATTACTGGTTCCATTATACGGATAAAGTCCTTTTCCATTAGAATAACTTCCTACACCATTTTCCCCAGCATTTGCATAACTGGCTGCTGTATTAAAATCATAAGCCCATGTATCCGCTGTATGTCCACTCGGGTTTACATCTCCCCACAGGATTTCCGGCAGTACACTCGCTGCATACTGTCCTGTATATCCGGCGAGCAGGCATGCATCAATTCCATCAATCGTTTCAATCTGTCCAAGCGTCATTACATTTCCGGTATTTAACACAACGATCACATGTTCAAAATTCGCTCCTACATAAGTAAGTAATGCTTCTTCTTCCGTTGATAAATCTAAAGAAGTTCTGGTATCGTCTACAACAACTTCTCCATCCTTTTTATTGATCTTATACTGCTTCTGCGGATTATCATTACTCTCACCAGTCGGGCGACCAATTACAACAATTGCTGTATCTGAATAATCCTTTGCATTTTGCAATAATTCTTCTGTATAGGATTCTCCATCATTGATATCCGGCTCATATAGACGGCTGAAATCTTTCGGCCAGCTTATCAGTGCATTTTTGTACTCTCTTTCACCACAGAAATCCTGATACATTTTTTCCAGTTCTTCATTATATTCAATTCCATAATTTTTAAGCGCTGTAAGAATTGTTTCATCAGTACTTATAATCTGTCCAGAGCCAGAGCCACCTCCAAGCCACTGTGTAGAAGCCCAGCCAAATACATTGACCTTGTTTACATCTTTCGCTAATGGCAATGTTTCATTTTCATTTTTCAGAAGTACTGCTCCTTCCCGTTCGATATCCATAGACAAATCTTTCCCTTGATTTAAGATATCCTGCGTCTTTTTTTCTGTAATATCAATATCCATATCACCCATAAATCCCTGGAGCATTCCATTAAAAGGCATTGTAATCTGTGGAATTACAATAGCTGCTCCCAGGAAAATCACTCCAAATGCCATTCCAAAAGAATGTCTCACAAAATGCGGTTTTCTTTTTCTTTCCGCTTTTCGCTGTTTTCTTTCTTCTTTCGTTTTCATAACCTCTTTCCTCCGTTTTATTTATCTTATGTTCTTATCCTATCACATCATTTCTCCCCTGGTAAAAATCTGCATAATCTGCACTTTTTCCGCACAAACGGTTTCTGTGCTATAACTTTTTCACAAAATAAGCGCCATGTTTTTATGCATTTTCACATAACCATGACGCTTTTTTACAAAATCTTTTTTAATTCTCTTTTTTATTTTCTTTCATCGGAATCAGAATTTTCAGATCAAACCAATGATCCTTCGTATCAATACTGACCGCACCTTCATATTTATTGACCGTATACTTAATACTCTTCAGTCCATATCCATGAGATGATTTTTCTTTTTTGGTTGTGATCAGCGAACCTTCTTTATACTGCAATTCCTCTTCATAATAATTCTCAAACCGGAGAATCAGAAAACTTTTCTGCCTTGATACCGTCACATGAATCAGGCGTTTCTCCTTTTCCGGGATCTTCATTTCGCACTCGATCGCATTGTCAAGTGCATTCCCGAAAATGCTGCAGATATCCATGACATCCATAAAATCCAGAAGTGTTCCGTCTGCCACACAGGTGAATATAATCCCATGCTTGTTGCAGTACAGGCTTTTCGTTGTAAGTACCGTATCCAGAACTTTATTTCCCGTCTTGTTCTGCGCTTCATACTGGCGGATTTCCTCCTCCATCCGGTTCAGGAATTCTTCTCTTTTCTTCGGATCTTCCTCACTTCTGAGTACTGCGATCTGGTGTTTCAGATCATGATATTTGTAATTGATCAGGTCAATGCTTTCTCTGGACTGCTTATACTGCACATACTGGTTCTGAAGGACATTCTGCACTGCTTCCAACTCCTTTTTCACACGCAGTTCCCCACACTGGATCAGATGCGCATACAGAATCGCAATTCCTCCGATATCGACTAAAGTTCGGATATTTCCGATTTCAAAAGAATACGTTCCGGAAAATGGTGTATTACTTGTCAGGAAACTCAAATTACTCACTGCAAATACCGCAATAGCAATCAGCTGTGCAGAAAATAATTCTTTCGGACTGATATTCATTTTCCCATCTTTCGGCAGATGTGTCTGCATGATTTTCAGCAAAACAAATGCAATGCATCCATAAATTCCAATCAACAGTAATGCCCTGATCCAAAGTGCCGGCATCTGTCCCTTCCAGATAAAACACACGACCTGCCATTCGATTGATGCCAGGAACTCCGCCACTACAAACGCGATCATCCCAAAGTAAATTGCATCTGTACTGCCAATATCACAGCATCCATAAATAAATCCGATCATCAAAATTACCGCAATGACCATACACGGAATCCAGAAATAAATCATCAGATTCCCTGTCACAACAAGGAACACGCTCTGAACCACCAGTGCCCCTGCCATCAGCGGAATCGTCTTCTTAGCCATTCTTTTCTTCAGTGGCAGAATGAAAATCATACATGCCAGCCACTCCGCAAGTGCCGTATAAAACCGTGGGATATCCGGCATTATCGTATCCATCATTTTACAATCTCTCCCCAGTATTTTGTCAGTTCTTCCATAAATTCTTTTTTCCGGGCACGGCTCAGCACCAGCTGTTCCCCTTTTACCGTCGCACATCCATCCTGAATCCCGTCCACATGCTGCAGGTTGATCAGATAGCCTTTATTTCCACGGCAGAAATTCATCCCCTTCAGTTTTTCTTCCATTTCCTTCATCGTTCCGCTGGTCTCATAATCTCCCAGGATCGTATGCAAGATCAGAGTATGTCCCTGACTTTCGATATAGTAAATATTAGCGATATTGACGCGCACGGCACCGCCTTTGATATTCACCATGATCACTTTCTGTTCTCTCTTCTTCATTCGTCCGATCGCCCGGTTCAGGCGCTGGGAAAAGGCAAAATAAGAAACCGGCTTCAACACGTAATCCAGGGCATCCACTGCATATCCACGGATCGCATACTGTGCCATGTTCGTGATAAAAATAATGACAACCTCGGTATCCATCTTGCGGATTTCTTCTGCCGCAGACATACCATCCATGAATTTCATTTCCACATCCATCAGGATCAGGTCGTACTGTGACTGATATTTGTGTACGATCTGGTCTCCATCTGTGTAAACTGTAATATCAAACAATTCTCCGTTCTCTTTTTCATACTGATGCAGAAAACCCTGTAACTGCTGCGCATACAGTGCTTCATCTTCTACGATTGCAATCTTTATCATTGGTTTCCCTTCTCCTTTCCCATTAAATACGCCAAAGGGGGACTTGCACTTAAAATTATTTTAGTACAAGTCCCTGTCTATTTCTACTTTTTTCTTTTAGTCTCGCTTTACTGCTGCCCGGATCAGATGCCCTGTTCCCTTAATCCGGTGTCCGTTCGCCATTTCGGTCAACGCTTCTGCCATTTCCATCGTCACAAATCCACCGGTCATCTTTGCGTATCCACGGATCGGCATATTATAGTTAAACAGTACATTTAAGTTTGGTTTACCCTGCCATTCGCTGATCTTCAGCAGGATTCTCAGTACACCATAGAACAGCTTTCCAAAAATCCCTTTTCCATAATACAGTTGGCACACAGCATCGTTCATTCGGATCTCGCCGCTCCAGCTTCCATCCGGAATCTCTCTTCCGTAAAGACGGGTAAATTCTTCATCCGAAATGTCTTTGATCTGCCCACTGAAATATTCCGGCATTTCTTCTTTTTTGTAGCCGCCATTTTCTACAGTTCCCACTACATCCAAAGTATCTTCCAGAAGCATATGTTCAGCGTTCTCACCGATCATGATCTGATAAGTTCCGGATTCAATTTCCCAACTGTCCGTTCTGGTATCATAGAACCGGAAGCTACTATCATCAAATAAAATCTGGACTTCTTTTTCCTCTCCCGGTTCCAGTTCCACTCGCTTGAAACCTTTCAGCTCGCGGACCGGACGGAAAATGGTATCGGATTGCTTTCCTACATAAAGTTGTGTGATCTCAGTTCCTGCCACATTTCCTGTATTCTTAACAATAAATTTCACGCCTTCGGAAGATACCTTCAGATCCTTATACTCAAAATTCGTGTAGCTGAGTCCAAATCCAAATGGGAACCGTGTCATTTTTCCAACCGTTGTATAATAACGGTATCCCACATAAAGAGATTCTCTGTATTCACTGCTCCGTTCCTTGCTCGGATAATAAGCATATGCCGGCGTATCTTTGTAATGAAGCGGATAAGTCTCATTCAGCTTTCCGGACGGATTTACCTTACCTGTCAGCACATTCATCATCGCAGAGGCGCCTGCCTGTCCACCCAGATATCCATGTACGATTCCTTTTACATATGAGTACCATGGCATTTCAATTGCAGATCCTGCGGAAAGAACAACAATTACATTAGAATTGACCGTCGTTATTTCATCCAGAAGCGTATCCTGCGCATATGGCATATCCATATGGGTACGGTCAAGTCCTTCCGATTCACTGATCTCATCCAATCCACCGAAGAAGAGAACCACATCTGCCTTTCTTGCCGCTTCAATTGCTGCTTTCATCAGCTTTTTATTCGGTTTCCTATTACGGATATACCCCTGCTCGTAAGCAATGACATCCACGCCGCTCTCACCGATCACGTCCATGATTGCCTCCGGCTGTTTGGTCGGATTCACAAGGGAAGAACCTGCTCCCTGATATCTTGGTGTCTTTGCAAAATCTCCGATCACGGCAACTTTTGTCTCCGGTTTTAATGGAAGGATCTGATCCTCATTTTTCAGAAGAACAATGCTTTCCTCCGCTGCTTTTCTTGCGAGCTTATGATGTGCTTCTATATCAAACTGCTTTTCTTTTGCATCCTCAGTTGCCTGATGGGTTGCAAAGATTACATTTAACAGCTCATCCAGTCTCTGGTCCAGCACAGATTCTTCCAGATCTCCGTTCTCCACTGCACGGATAATGTCACGCATACCGGATTTCCCGGTTCCCGGCATTTCCAGATGACTTCCGTTCTTTACACCCAGCGCATGATCGTTGCTTCCACCCCAGTCAGAAACTACAAAGCCATCAAATCCCCATTCATCCACAAGGATTTCCTGTAGCATATGGCTGTTTTCATTTGCATAAATACCATTCACTTCATTATAAGAAGACATGATCGATTTTGATTTTCCTTCTTTGACTGCAATCTCAAATCCGGTGGTATAGATTTCACGGAATGTTCTTTCATCAACTACAGAATTATTCGCCATACGGCGAAGCTCCTGGCTGTTTGCCGCAAAGTGCTTTGGACATGCGGCGATTCCTTTACTCTGGATTCCACGCACATAGGCTGCTGCCATCTTTCCTGCGTGATACGGATCCTCTGAAAAATATTCAAAGTTTCTTCCGCACAGTGGACTTCTCTTGATATTCAGTCCCGGTCCAAGGATCACATTGACTCCCATGGTAACTGCTTCTTCCGCAAGTGCCTCTCCGATTTCTTCTCCAAGTGCCTCATCCCAGCTGTTTGCAACGCCTGCTGCCGTCGGGAAACAGGTCGCCGGAAGGCTGGCGTTTAATCCAAGATGATCCCCTGCTCCTGCCTGCCTTCTCAGCCCGTGAGGCCCGTCTGACATTGTCATCGATGGAATTCCATATTTTTCAAAATCTACCGTCTCCCATGTATTTTTACCTGACATCATCCGTGCTTTTTCTGCTAATGTCATTTGTTTTATGATATTCTCATACTTCATTTTCATTTTGAAACCACCTTATTTATTCTATCTCTGTTTCTTTTCCTGCTGAAAATAGCATAACACAGAAAGCAGGCTGTAAAAGCCTGCTTGCATAAATGGTTGAAAATTCTTCACGAACTGCATTTTTAATTACATTTTTCAGTTATAACTTTTTTATATTTTGCTTTACTGCGCAGTTGAAAAATGATAATATTTATCAACATAATACATTTAACCGGGAAGCCGGGGGACGTGCTGCACCCGCTCCGAGCCTGTCGGAGGTGGTGCTAATGAGTACATATGAAGAATTACAACTCATCGTATCCGTTGCGGTACTTATTGTTGCAATACTTAATTATACACATAAAAAGTAGCCGTCCTAAACTTTTGGCGAGTTGACGACTACTTTCTAAACTAGATTATTTTCGCCGGAGTGGGTAAATTGCGGTTACCTTCCGACTTTCCTGTTAAGTGTATTATAAAGCACATATATAAATTTGTCAAATACACAAAAATAGTGCAATAGCAATGCTACTACACTATACACTAAAGTGGAGAATACGAGATTCGAACTCGTGACCTCCTGCTTGCAAGGCAGGCGCTCTCCCAACTGAGCTAATCCCCCATATGACGTTTGCGACTTAATTAAAATATCACAAACGTCCCCCTTTGTCAACTGTATCTGCTGATTTTATAACAGCTGTATCATTTCTACAGCTGTGTTTATTTTGCTCAAATATTCTCTACTATTTCTTTTCCGTATTTTTATACGCCGTCTCATAGAACACTTCCTGTGAATCCAGCTTTTCTTCATTGATATCACGATCTACATAATCGCCGTCTGCAGTCAGTTCTTTTCCTTTTTCATCATCCTTCATCATGGTGTCAAACATCCAGTCCAGTCTTTCACGCAACGTATCATCCAGAACCGGAGCTGCAACCTCCACACGTCGGAGCGTATTTCTCGTCATATAATCAGCTGATGCAATATACACTTTTTCTCTGTCCGGCGTTCCGAAACGATAAATACGGGAATGCTCCAGAAATCTTCCAACAATGCTGATTACTTTAATATTTTCTGTGTATCCTTTGATACCAGGAATCATACAGCAGATTCCACGGACGATCATTTCAATCTTCACACCCACCTGTGATGCTTCCACAAGCTTCTCAATGATCACTTTATCAGTCAGTGAATTGATCTTGATTCCGACATACGCATCTTTCCCGTTCTTTGCGTGACGTATTTCCTCATCGATCATATCGAGTACTTTATTCTGGAGACATTTCGGTGCAACCAGCAGGATGTGCGTTTCCTCTATCGTCTCACCGCGCAGCAGACATGCAAATACTTCTGCCGCTTCTTTTCCGATTTCCTGCTTTGCTGTGATCAGTGACAGGTCTGTATATAAAGTAGAAGTCTTTTCATTATAGTTACCCGTTCCAATCTGTGTGATATATTCAAGACCTTTATCTGTCTTTCTGGTGATCAGGCAAAGTTTTGAATGTACCTTGAATCCATTCAGACCATAAATTACACGGCATCCGGCTTCTTCCAGCTTTCTGGAATATTCAATGTTACTTTCTTCATCAAATCTTGCACGGAGTTCAACCAGTACCACCACTTCTTTGCCATTTTCCGCTGCCTCAACCAAAGCATCTACGATCTGGCTTCGAACTGCCAGACGGTACAAGGTCATCTTGATGGACACTACAGAATCGTCTCTTGCCGCTTCATAAAGCAGGTTGGTAAATGATTTAATATTTTCAAATGGATAAGATAACAGAACATCTTTCTGCTCAATCTGTGCGATCAGACTTTCTTTTTCTTTCAGCTGCGGTGTCATTCGCGGACTCCTCTTCTGATAGAACAGCTTTTCCTTTTCTACTCCTTGCATTCTCAGATAATTCTGGATTGCAAATACAAATGATAAATCAAGTGGTACTCTCGACATAAATACGTGGTTTTTATTCATATGGATATATTTACATATCTCTGCGATCAGCTTTTTGTTGATCTTTCTGGAGAATTCCATGCGGACAGGATTCATACGTTTTCTCTGCTTTACCAGATTTTCCATGGCGTCTCTGTAATCCATATCTTCATCATAAATGGTTTCTGTATCAATATCCGCATTTCTCGTAATTCTCAGGAGAGATTTTTCTTTGATTTCATATTTTTTAAATAATTTCGGCAAAAAATGAAGAATCAGTTCTTCCGAGAGCATAAAGGTTCCCGGTCTGGTCGGAATGTCGATCAGACGCTTAAATACATTGTTACTGCACGGAATGATCGCCGTTTTTGTCTTTCCACCCTTCGTTGCAAGCAGTGCAACCGCATAGATCTCTTTATTCTGTAAGAATGGAAACGGCTGCTGTTTGCTGATGATATTCGCAGACAGATATGGTGCAATTTCATTATCAAAGTAAGTTTCCAGTAATTCCCCTTCTTTTCCTGAAAGCTTGTTGAAATTGATAATCCGGATTCCCTGCGGCTCCAATTCTCCCATTAACTGCTCGTAAATAACTGCTTTCTTTATATCAAGCTCTCTTGTTGCATCAATGATCGCTTTTACCTGCTCTTTGCTGGTCATATTGGTTTTATTCTCACGGACTACTTCCGATGATTCCATCTGATCCATCAGTGTACCTACCCGCACCATATAAAATTCATCCAGATTAGATTGATAAATAGACGCAAAAGTAAGTCGTTCTGCTAAAGGTACTCTCGGATTCCCTGCTTCATTTAATACTCTCTCATTAAATTTTAACCATGACAGTTCCCTGTTCATCATATATGGTTCTGGTTTTAACTGCTTCTTTTTCATTTGTCTACTTATCTCCTTTTGCTAATTTGAATATTTTATAGCTACGCTTAAGAATTAATTATACATCTGAATACACTTTCATATCTACCTTCTTAAAGAACTGTTTTTGTAAAATCCATGTAAAATGATGCTTATACCAACTGACTTCCATATAATTCTCGGTCGGTAATCTTTGGTCATCTTCATTTCAATACTTTGCGATATCCCAAATATCCTGAAATCACACCGAACAGAATTCCTCCAAGAACATCTGTCGGATAGTGTACATACAGATATAACCTCGATATTGCAATCAGACATGCCAGCA